>Ga0123355_10015631_pt1 | contig 11932 bp, 6 predicted proteins | sample TergutEmb28metaG_3_FD_89872 | JGI IMG/M metagenome (GOLD analysis project Ga0123355, IMG submission 89872) | Embiratermes neotenicus P1 segment gut microbial communities from Petit-Saut dam, French Guiana - Emb289 P1 | ecosystem: Host-associated > Arthropoda: Insects > Digestive system > Gut ... | reverse complement strand
GTTAATGCGTCTGAAGTCTTAAGACTTCAGACGCATTAACCACACCATAATAACTTGTATTAAGATCAATACAACCCATGAAATAACTCAGCACATAAGTCGCAAGCTCCTGAGGATGGATGTCTTAACATCCGAAACATGTTAAGCATTAAATAAAGAAATAATAATGCAAGTGACATCAAGTTGGTCTCTCTTTACTCAACTATCAAGATGATGCACAGTCCAATAAACATAAGAAAAAAATGTTTTATGTTGTATAGTTTGCCTTATAATAAGAAAGTGTACAAAATTAAGGCCGAAACATGTAGTTGTTGAGACAAGCTATGTAAAAAACTTCTTAGCAATATAAACATTACAAGTTGTGTCTGACTGTAATTTACCCATATTTTGTACCTACTGAATTTTTTCAGAAAACATTAGCAAGACAGTGGACCAGTGATTGAGATCAGCACTTTGTAATGGATGGACCCAGCTAAGGTGGTACCTTTCCACATTAAATAACACATATAAGTTTTAAAAAAAGTTAAGAAACCATTATCAGAACCCTTAGAACATGTTTTGTATTAATAAGATGGCAAAATTGCATTCCAGTCAGGAGTAATGAGAATATGCGGTTGCAGAATTTATGAACAGACCGGAGGATTGCTAGAGATTCTGTATAGGTAGAACATGAATTTTCTTGTTGACAAAGATGGTGAATTCTAGAGATATTCTATGTGGAAGCATGAAATACAGTTGACATCATTTAATGAGGAATTGTAACAGGAAAAAAAAAATTGACAGTATAAGAATACTCGGCTGTAGACCTTTCTCTGCTGTAAAATGTGTATTCTCTTCCAACTGTGTAAGCCTGAATACTGCAGTGGATGACACTACAACTTTATAAGGAAGTTGACAGTTACTGTATAAGACTTGAATTATATGTGAATCATATCAGTGTGCAAGAGAAAGAAAGAAGGAAAGAAAGAAAGTGTCATGCAGGGTTTATTAACAGTGAATATAGTTGCACTAAGTACCAGGAATAAAACTGATTTAGTATTATCTAGAATTTAGACTGATGTAAAAGTGTCTTCTAATAATGGATGGTGGTTACTTGATGAACACTTCATGGGATGATGAGAAGGGAAGAGGAGTACTTAGGGAGACAAGTCATGAGAATGTGAGCTAGATTAATTTGGCTTAAGAGCATTATTTATTGGGTTGCTGACACACTGACTGAACCAAGTGCAGTCATAGCAGTTCACATTTAGTTAGAAGCTGCAAAGGCAGTGCTGCCGCTTCAATAGACTCTAGTCATCTCAGGACATCCGGTATGCCAGAGGTATAATGTAATTTGTAACCCATATCATTTGGTGTGTCGGCTGCGTTAGAAATGCTAAACTTTTGGGTTTTGTAGCCCCTGGTGATTTTCATATGTAATGACAGTGAAAGTGGGGTTTCTTTTTGTGAAATGGTTGGATGAAAGTTAGATTCAATTTATCGGACCATACTTACATGCACTGAAATTTGAACACAATAGATACATAGTACACCATCCCCCACAAGCCCAGGCACCTCCCGAGTTCCATAATCAGGGAAGGACCCAAGAAGTGCCATAACATGCAGGAGATGGTGTATCTATTATTATTATTATTATTACTATTCATTTCATTAGTATTCAACCTTGAAGGCCGGGCTCGGCAGGAACCAGAGCCCAGTTACGTGACCAGTATGGCTGTGGCACACTGCATCCTGGGCAAGTTCTTGGGGGTAGTTTGCCATTGCTTTCCCCCGCCTTTAGACGTTCACACTTTAGCCGCTAAGTGCCTCCGTCCGCAACGACGCGAGAGATCCTAGCAGCGAAAGGTGGAACTGTGGGCGAGAAAGATGTCCGGTAGTAACTTTGCCTAAATTCTGACTTCCACATAAATGTAGGGATCTTTTACATGCCGCAAATCTACGACATGGGACCGATGGCTTTACTTCCCCTCCGAAGGAAGGTGTGCCGAGGATTTTTTCGCCCTAAAAATCCGATGGCTTCGGCCGGGTTTGAACCTGCAAACTTGGGTACTAAAGGCCAGCACACTGCCCCTAGACCACTAACTACAATTGAGTTGTCACTCAGTGGCATTAGTCCTTACACTAGTACAGACAAAACAAGTAAGAATAAACGTACATAAATGAAACAATACAAAAAGCACAGTACAAACAATACAAAACACAGTATATACAAGTATACATATTACCAAAACACCCAAACATTACAAAACAAAATTCATTACAGTTTAACTTCTTGTGAATGTAATTTAAATATTGGAAATGCTGCATTGGAACTTAAGGTTTGTTTTCTTTAGAAGGTAACAGGGTTTAATGTTTATGTAAGAAACAGTCAACACAACTAAGTTCTCAAGTGCTTAATAAAGCAACATGTTATGACCATTTAGGTCATCATCAGGCTAACACATGTAGTATAAGACATGTTTGAGAAATACCAAATTGTAGTTCTTTTTATGCATTTTTGTGTTTCTCTTTTATGTCTTATATTACATGTGTTAGCGTGATGATGAGCTACAAGATCGAAACATGTTGCTGATTAAACACTTCAGAACTTAGTTGTGTCTACTATTTGTTATGTATGTGTAACCATTGGTCTGGAAGCACAGTGAGGATGTCCAACCTTAAAATTAACAGGGTTTAGCTAAGTGATAAGAACACATTCCATACTGACTCTTATATTCATAATTTTGATAAGGTTGTATTTATTTTTAAAGTGGTTTCATCATGAATTTGCCTAGTTTCTGTAAGTCAGCTGTCAGTAGCTAGTCATACTCAGTTCCCAGTCTTGCCTGTGAGAAGTATTCTGGTAGTAAATTAGCTTTAGTAGTAGTAGTAGCAACAGCAACTGCTATAGCAGTAACCTGTTTAATTAAGTTAAAAAAATATGTAATTCCAAAAGCTGTACACTAAGCAAGGTGCCTGAGAAAACTGTAAATTATCAGTTTTTTAAAGGTCTGTGATGGTGGTTGATATTTGATGTGATTTGTCCTTGTTGCATTATGTGTACAGTGAGATCAATAAATATCCACCAAATGCAACCTTTTTTTTAAATGATATTACATATGCAGTTGTATGTTTTATCTTTTGTACAATCTTCTACAGCCTGAGGATGGCTTAACATGGGCCAAAACATGTAGCTGCATTTAGGGTTTTAATAAACAAGTGTTGTGTTTGACGGATATTTATTGGTCTCAGCACTTGATACAGTTTAGCAATAGTATGCTGGACATTTTTCACTGTATGTGGTTTATTTCATATGTACAACATTTTGGGAGTTGGCTGTAGTCATGTTGTTAGTTGATTGGTTGTCCTTATATTGACAAGACTAACGACAGTAATTGGTTGGCCTAACAACAGTATTTGGTTGTCCTTATACTGACAAGACTAACGACAGTAATTGGTTGTATTGGCAGGACTAATGACAGCAATTCGTTTTCATTGTATTGACAAGACTAGTGACAGTAATTGATTGTTGTCGTGTTGACAAGACTAATAACAGTAAATACTATGGACTGAGAATTATTTCTAAGTTTGTCACTGTATACCTACGTTTTCTTTATGTTATAATGAACATGCTTTGATCATTTCTGTTTTTTTTTAACAATGTAGATCACAGAAACTTTTTAAATTTTTTTTTGTTTTAGAGGAAGAAATGAGTTTGTCATCATTTTTTGTCACTGGATTACCAGAATTCATTTTTCATGCATTTATTCATGTGTGCATGATTTTATGCTATTTGATATAATGTAGAGTATTATATTTGAGTTTGTCATTCTAAGCAAACTAGGCATCATTCTGGGAGGTATGAGTTGGAAGATTCACGTCTTCTGGATGAGACACTTTTGTTTGTGTGAGGTCCTCATGTAGTGTATGAAGGACACTGGTGTGGTAGTGCTGGAATATATATACTTTTTTTAAAAATTGTCTGGTAAAGGTTGAGGATGGTGATGAATCAATTGGCGTGTTTAGTTGCTGAGCTATTCTGTGGCAGAGAAGTTTCCGTACACTGTCAAACATTTTTGTGTGGTAGGTGAAATAATGTGATAAATAATGAAATTATTGTAGTACTGTGTAGCTGAAAGCTATATTGCTCATTTAGCAGTGAAATGTCTATGACTGCTTTGTTTTTAAGAACTCCATGCTGACTGTCATTTTGTTATTTTATTTATTTATTTGTTTATTTATTTATTTATTTTTATTTATTTGTACTACTTTAGAATGGTTTTGTGTAACTCTTTTGCATGTGTAAACATCTTGAGTGGGTACTGTAGCAATCCTGTCACTGTGACCTCGTGCGCGTGCATGTGTGTGTGTGTGTGTGTTTGTGCTTGTGTGAGATATTCTGTGCAACCTTTCTGTATAAGCATTCACAGAGCCACCTGGTTTCTTAAAGACTGGTTGCTATGCCTGCAGTGCCAACAGCATGTGGTATTCCCTGCCAGTAACCCATCCAATTAATGACCTCACTCAAAGTTGCTTAACTTTGGCTATAGGTTGTTTTATGTAATACTATAATTTATTTCTTATTATTTTATACCACCATTTTGTGAAGTGTTTTTAACCTGCATTGTTTTTTAAGGAAATTTAGGTGTATAGAATTATGTTTGTTGCGTGCTTACGTGAACATGAGTTCTCTTATGCACGTGCATGAGTGGGTGGGCTGGTGGGGTGCAGTTGTTACTTTTGTTGGTACTTATATTAAACATTTTCTCATAATTGTTTGTCACATTATTTACATGCTCCAGTAGAAGGCTGTTGTGTGAACTGTAATGAATCTTCATATTCCATAAAAGGCAGGGAATTTCTTGACCAGTTCTGCAACTCTTAGCTGTTCAAAGTCTCTGCTCTGTAGAGTTGGTATGTGTTAAATTATTGTTGTGTACCTGTGATGGACGATTTGAATGGCAAAGACTTTTACAGTATTTAATAAAACTATGTTTTTTTATTTAATTTGTCGTTTCCCAACCTGAGTTAGTGTGAAAAATTGTTAGTGCAATTTTAAGTTTATTTAAACATAAACTGGTTTGCTGTGTTAAAGTACATATACCTATATCGTATTAAATAAGGGGTCTTTATTGTGCCACTGAGTACGTCAGGTTTATCACACAGAAAGCCTGTTACTGCTGGGACATCTTGAGAAAACTGCAGTGATCAGACCAGTGATAAAAGAAATACCTTGTATTGCAAAGTTTTTTATTCACCAACTAATGCACAAGTGATTGTCATAATAACAATATTAAAATTTACATTAAAATAGCTCCGACATGTTTCGGTGCAGTCACACCATCCTCAGGGAGTGTATTATTCGTGCCTGCTAAATTTACACTTCATAAAATAGCCAATTATGATACATCACTGTGTGATTAATTCGGTGGTGATGTGGCCTTGTGGGTGTGTGTATGTTGCACTGCTCGGAAGTGGAGTCTGCTTCCAAACAGTGCAACGTACACACACCAACAAGGACCTACTAATAAATGCAGTCACATCACCACTGAATTAATCACACACCGATGTACCATAATTGGCTATTTTAACGAGTTTTAACTTTAGCAGGCACAAGTAATTCGCTCACTTGAGGATGGTGTGACTGCACCGAAACATGTTGGAGCTATTTTAATGTAAATTTTAATATTGTTTTTATGACAATCACTTGTGCATTAGTTGGTGAATAAAAAACTTTGACAATATCATGATGCACAGTACGAATGTGAAAAGAAAAACACTGTATTGCAGTTGGTATACTATTTGGAAAGAAAATTGTAATACAAATTTTTGAGTTTTTCATTGTGTCATATTCCAGCATCAACATGTTGTGGTATAAATACCTTCTGTGTTGAAGATATTTCTGCAGGCTGGATAACCAAGGGATCGTGGTTTGATTGTGAGCAGGGCAACATATTTTTCTCTCCCTCAGGGTGTCCAGATCAGCTCTGATACCCACCTGGCCTTCTATTCAGTGGGTGACAGGATATTACCCAGCGGTAAAGTGGCCAGTATGTGAAGCGTACCACTCGTGTACATGTAGTGGCAAAGTCCACTTTGTCGCATGTGCATAGACAACTTTAATTTATGAGGATATTTGCCAAAATAAACTTTTTTCAGATTACTGTGACAGTGTCACAACCAGACTGCTCAGCACAGAGAAGCCCATTCCTCATGTGCAGTTATCAACAGCATCTCAAATGGTGTGCTTTGTGACAGTACACAGATTTTACCATGGCATTCTTTACCTTCAGAATGTCTTATGGTTTTGTGGTACATGCATAATTGTGATTTTATGTAGAGCTGTGAGAAATTTACAGCCTTCCCTGCACCAGTATCCTTGAAAACTTACAGACATGGGACTGCATTCTTTATCGTTGCACTGTGCATTCTGTAGTTTATTTAATTACACACACCAACAAATGCACATATATATATTATTTGAGAATTCTGAAATTTGCATTAAAGCACTTAAAACTCTCCTACATGTTTCGATCACACAATCATCCTCAGGGAGCATATATTGTTCCTTGCTAAAGTTATAATTTAAAACATGCAATGATTTACTTTGTTATGTTAAATTTGGTGCTGTGGCAGCACATCATGTTTTAGTGTGTGAGTCGAACACTGTTCATTGTGAGATGGTTATGGATGTGCGTCATATGCTGTATGGTGCATGGCACGCCATACAGCATACAACGCACATCCATGGCCATCTCACACTGAACTGCGTACGACACACACACAAACACACGACATGCTGCCACATCACCAAAGTTAATGTAAAGAAGTAAATTACTGAGAGTTTTAATTTTATAACTTTAGCAAGGAACAATGTATGCTTCCTGAGGATGACTGTGTGATCGAGACATGTAGGAGCGTTTTAAGTGTTTTAATGTAAATTTCAGAATTCTTAAATATTATATACATGTGCATTTGTTGGTGTGTGTAGTTAAATGGGACTGCATTATTTGCATATCTGTTCCATACAGTTTCACCCAAATCGGCCTGTAAATGTGGGACGTATGGTGTGAAATTCATTGACTGCCCTCAGTATATGTGGATTAAACTGCACTGATTTTCACAAAATGCATGATCACTCAGTACAGTTTTGTTTGCATCTCATGTGCCATCTCTTTTCTACATCAGATGCAGTGTGTAGACAGTAAGTTCAAAATTTCGGTTGTGTATTCACTACTTCTCAACATCATTACGTGGAAAGTATCTATACTGCATTTCACCCAAATCGGCAAAGAAGTTCAAGAAACATGGGTAGAATTATTTTGTGCTCTTAAATGAAGTATGACTCACTATGCTGAGACACATACTGTCTCAAGAAATATGTGGAAGAAACCCCTGTACTGAATTTTGTAAAAATCTGCCAATTGCTCTAATTGCCAGTACTAGGTCACTAACAGACATGTGGTCTCCTTATAAGGCATTTTTTTTTTAATCGTGAATGTCCAATCCAATATCCAGGTCTGGAGTCTGACAAACTGTTGCATTCGCCTGTGTCTTGCACTGTGATATTGGTGTCACCTGGTAGTAATTCTGAGAGGATGCTGGGGCACTTAAAGATGGCAGTAAAGTGATATAGTATAATGCAGTGTTCCCTAACGTTTTCTGTGGAATTTAATGTTTTGTTGACCATGCATCCCTTTATAGTTTTTGTTCCACCCTGCATACCAGACAGTCATCCATACAGAATAACAAGTACCAAGTGTCACGTAAATAGGGTTGTTTCTCCTGATGATGGGCACACAGTTGCCCGAAACATGTAGAGAAAAGAAATAAACATACTAAGAAAAATTGTGCTTCAAGTTGACTTTATTCACAAGATTTCTGTGGAGATATTTGAAATACTTAGCCAATGAATTTGATATAGGTTGTATGAAAAAATTAATGTGGCAGTACATGTTTGTGTTTTTCTAAAGGCAGATGAAAGTCCAGGCGAACACATTGAAGCATATAATAATAGAATTGAATTCTTTAGTATGGAGTTAAGTGTGGTTTATTTGCTTTGGAAACCATTATTTCAATAATTTATTTTGGTTCTCATTCTGAACTGTTATTCTGCATATGGTTTCAGAAGTATGTTTCATTCATGTAAATGTCATATCAGGGCATCATACAATACAACAACTTTGCGTACTGTTGATGACATAATATCACTTATTGAAGAATCTGTAATGTAAAAATTTGTCATTAGAAAATAATCCTTGAAGCACAGTTTGAAACCCATTGGTATACACTACCTACTGTATAAAAAGTTCAAGTTTTAACAAATCACATTGGATGTTGTGTGATAAAATGGTGTAACTAGGCCTTTCTTTCAAGTGAGTACCATTGTGAAATTAAGATTTTATTTTTTGTGGTATTATCATGACAGGTATGTGCAGAAGGGTTGATGAGTAAACCAGTAGTGATTTAATTGTTTGAGGGACATTGACATCTAGTCTATACTGATAAGAGTAACTTATTTTGCACTAACATACTGCGGAGAAAAATAGAGAAGCTGTGTTAGTTCCAAGAAATGAGGTTTGTGTAGAAGTAAATACAGAGAAAACTATGTATGTGGTCATGTACTGTGAACAGAATGCAGGATAAAATTACAGCATAGAGATAGCCAACGAAACCCTTGGAAATATGGCAAAATTAGAATATTTGTCAATGACAAACAAATTGAAATTGCTTGCATGATTAAATTAAGAGCAGATTAAATTTGGGCAATGCCTGCTACTATTTGGCCCAGAATATTTTTTCTTAATGTTTGCTGTACAAGAATATATAGATTAAAATATACATAACTCTAGTTCTACCTCTTGTTTTGTACGGGTGTGGAACTTGGTCTCTCACAGTATGAGGAAACATAGGCTGAGGGTGTTCAAGAATAGGGTGCCAAAGAAGGTATCTGGACATAACAGGAGACTGCAGAGTACTGCATGAAATGTGTTTTAATGTGTTCTCCGCGCCAAATATTATTCAGGTTATCCAGTCAAAGAGGATGGGAGGTGAATGTGGCAGGCATGGATGAGAAGAGAAATTCGTACAGAGTTGTGGTGGGAAAGCCAGAAAGAAAGAACTACATTTAAGATTAGGCATAGAATGGGGCGATAATATAAAAATATTAAGGAGGATGGGAGGGCGTGAACTGGATTTGGCTCGGAATAGAGACAAGTAGCGGGGTCTGTAGAACACGGTAATGAACCTTTGGATTCTATAAACTATGGGGAATTTATTGACTTGTTGAAGACTATTAACTTTACACGGACGACCTTTTTCTGTTGCCTTCATTAGTAAAACATCATACGTCGTTTGCGCTTCTATATTCATAGATGGCAGTGAAGTCTGCCGTCTTGTGAATTTACGCCGCTTGTGAAAAACTGAGGCACAGGAAAGAAGAAATTAGAATGTGATTTGCTGTTGGGAATATAATCGTAACGAATACGGCCATTAATTGACGTATTTGATGAGAGGATACGGTTAGTTTGTGTTGAAGTGTGTTTAATGAGTATGATGTTTATGATGAACGTGATAAGGGATGTGAATCTTTCTATATTGAGGTTATGTAGTGTTGTTTGATTGTGGGATTTTCATTGAATATTGCATACGCCTGTACAAGTAAGCAAGTAAAGTGTATTCCTCTTAACATTTAATCCAATTATAAGAGTTTACTACTACTGGTATCAGTGTATGTTAACAGCTGTAGAGGTGATACATGGGTAACCGATTTTAAAATTAGACGATTACCGGATTTTGCCATTTCTGAACACAAGCGTCGGTTAGTTGTTAAATAGTGCCACAGAACTTTCATGTGAGTGGAATTCTGCGTTCATAAACATTCCGCATGTTTCTTCCAAGTATGCCGTCCAGTATTGTCACATTCTTATTTATGGTACATGTCATTCCTGGTATCAGGGTTTGTGTGCACATTATGGTACCATGGTAGACCCCACCAGTCTTGCTTTCCGTCCAGAAGCGAACATTTCTTATGTGTTACGTGTTATGTGCTCACTGATGCAAAAATGACACAAGATTGAACATTTTCTAAAACTCTTGAACAAATCGTCATACATGTATAGTTGTTGGTGACCAACAGCCGCTGAATTTTGCTGGAATGCAAACACTGCGACAGATTTAAAAAAAAATATATATCAGAAATTATCCCAGTGCAGTGATTCGAGTTCCATGATGCGTGCTCAGGAGTTTTATGAGTTTTGGGACAGATTTATGTTGCAGGAATCACATAAACGTTTCTGAATTTGGGCTTTATTTAATATCTCCAATGCAGACATTTCAGGTATGTAACATATCACTGAATAGGATTATTCCCCCTTTCATACATTTAGTGTCACAAACACCAATGAATGCATCCTACACAGTATAAGTAGTCACTGTAAAGTGAAGGTATACTTATATTTGTACAGTGCAGATTTAATTATGGTTTCCAGTCAGAACAGTAATTGGTTACAGTACTGAAAAAAGTGTTAACACACTTATGATGCCAGTGGCTTTTGTTTAGTTTCCATTAGTTCTTTAAATATCTTGTATAACTTAATGTGTTGTTTTGGTCCTGGAAATTATTATCTTGATCAAGACTGTTGTGGTTTACCTCAGTTCTCCCAGGCAAGTGTGAGGCTAGTAGATCCATCTTAAAGTAATCTTTGACCTCAGTTTATGATCCATAATCTGTTATTTGACACAGGTAACACAGAATCATTCAAAGAAAATTAAAAACTTTCTATTTTAATTGTTTGTAGTGAGATGCTTTTACTTTTACAGTTAAAAATGGAACTTTCTTCATCTGCCTCCCTCACCTCAGTAAGTTTGGGTGATGTAGATGGTTTTGGAGGTCTTCTGGGTATTCCTCTTGGCCAGCCACATTCACTAGAAGCCCTTGGTACTAAGCGCAGAAGGTATGGCATGAAAGTCATTTTGAACTAGAAAGGGTCATACTCTTGTAACACTACATGCTTATATCATCTGTATGAAGGTTAATCCAGACATGTGTCCAGTATATTTTAAATATAACTACTGGAGTCATCCAATTGGCTTTGAGGTACAATGACTGGTTTATTTCCTAGCAAGAGTAGGATTTCTTATTTATTACCACTTTTAGACCAATTCTAACCTTCCTGAAAGTAAAGTGTTAGAATGTGAAGTTCATTGTTGTTCTTTATATTTTTGAGTTAAAGAAGAGATTGTGTTTTGCATGTTCCTCCCAGTATGCTTGCAGGTTGTTGTATCTTGCTTGGTACTTGAATCTCATTTAGGGTGGACATTCTTTTGGAAATTTGCAGCAGTTCTCGCTCAATCAAGCGAAGAAGATTTGACGATGAGTTGGTGGAATCAAGTCTTGGTACCTCGGGGAATCTTGCATCTAAGATGGCTCGAACTCGCATGCAGTCAACTTCCAGCCCAGGGCTCAGTCAGTACAGCACCACGTACAGTTCCCGTGTTCCCTCGACACCAAGTGCCAGCTGTGCTTCAGGTCAGTACATAAATCTCTGTTACATGCGACACTGCATCAGCTTTTGATGAATAAGTATCAGCATGTAAAGAAGCATGCCATGTGTCATGGGTGAAAGTGATTTATGACATTTATCTGAAGAATTAGTACTGCAAAAAATTAAAAATTGAAATTATGTATGTTAGAAAAATAATATAGTCATATGTAAAGTAAAGTAATGTAAAATTGTCTGTGAACACACCAAGAAGGCATATGATGGAAGTGTAGAGCTTAGAGGTCCACCTTAATCTTGGCACAAGGTGGGAGGTGAGTGGTCAGCTTTATACCCTGAGTATTTTACATCTGAAGGAGGAGCCCCCCCCCCCCCCCCATTTATTTTTGTAGAGGGGGGGGGGGGGGGCCCCTTTTTTTTGGGGTTTTTAAAATTTATTGTTGTTATTTTTG
>Ga0123355_10015630_pt1 | contig 11932 bp, 11 predicted proteins | sample TergutEmb28metaG_3_FD_89872 | JGI IMG/M metagenome (GOLD analysis project Ga0123355, IMG submission 89872) | Embiratermes neotenicus P1 segment gut microbial communities from Petit-Saut dam, French Guiana - Emb289 P1 | ecosystem: Host-associated > Arthropoda: Insects > Digestive system > Gut ... | reverse complement strand
TCCCCAGCTTATCCCGTACAACCTCTGCCGGAATACCGGAAAGCGCCGCAATCTCCTGGTAATCTCTTGTTGTTTTAGGGTATGCAAAACCAAACCCCATGATCCCACACTGTACTTCACGCATTATTTCGCTCCTCCAAAGTCGAATAACCAAAACGGTAATTGGTCATTGTTTATGTAAAAAGAAAGCAGTTCGAACAGAACTGTTTCTCTTCCCTCTTAATCGATCTTAGATCGTTTGACGTAATCGAGCACGGCCTGGCTCAGATGCGCCACCATGATCTCAAAATCCTCCAGTCCGAACACATAGTCGTGGAAGCGGAGGAAATTGATGGATCGGAGCATCTTCGTCACAATTTTCGGCTCAATGGCATAGCGCCCATCCTGCTCCATCCAGCCCTGTATCATATCGGTAATCTCCTGGTTGATCTGGGCATTGAATTGGGCCAAGCGCTCTTGGGCGCTTTTGTCACTGATGGCCGTCAGGGCCTCAAAATCATAGACGATCTCCAAAATCGGGCGCTTTTTCAATTGGTTATACATGCCCACGGTGTATTTCTGCAAGCGTTCACACAGATCCTGCTCCCCATTTGAAATCTCGGCGAACACCTCCACATGGGCCTTCCTGCGCTCTACCCAGTAAACCTCCATAAACAGGTCACCCTTTGAGGAGAAGAAGGCGTAAAAGGAGCCTTTGGAGATCCCCACCAGATCCGTGATGTCGCTGATATTGGTTTTGCTGATCCCATATTTTTCAAATAGCTCTAAACCGGCTGAGATGAGCCGGTCGCGTATCAGTCTCTTTTCTTCTTCGGAAAAATGTTTTGGCATAATTGACGCTCCGCTTGCTATGATGTTCTAAAGGACGTCCAATGACCGTTTTTTGATTTTGTTCATTGCTGAACTAATTATAACGGAAGTATTTCGCCTTTGTCAATGACTTAAGGAGGTAAAAGCCTCGAAACAGGTTTATTTGTATAGAGTGGCAAAAGCGTGAGACAAGTTTCGTGCATATAGACGAAATCTATGTAGGCGACAGGCCTAGAAAAAAACGAAAAAGATGATGGCGATGACAAGCCAAAGCGTAAACGCGGAACAAAGTAAACGCCTCTTATCTGGGTTGCAGACTGTAATAGTATCTCGTTTACAATATATCACACTTTGTGCCGTGCGTCATTGGATAAGCCTAAAGTTTTTTCGCTATCGTTTCGGCTAGCATCGGCTCTCCGCAGGGCATGTGGTCAACTGTCTCCCCTGCCACGGTAATCGTTTTCCGCCAGTTGCCGGCGGGGCGCGTTGTACAGCCTATGGTACAGGCACCAAGCAACAATAACACATCGGACTCAGAGGTATCGGAAGGAACTATTTGCAGCGTTGGCAACCGTTGCCGCAGCGCTTCCACCAGTGCGCAGACATCAATCGCGGGATTGCAGTTCCCGCAAAATTTGACAGCAATTTTCAGCGTCTCCATGGGTCCTCTCCCTATAATCCAAGTGCCTCCCCGGCGTGATAGGAACTGCGCACAAAGGGGGCGGAGGCCACAAACGCGAAGCCCATCTCTCTGGCAATCTCCCCATATTCCGCAAATTGATCCGGCTCTATGTATGCCTGCACCGGAAGGTGTGCGGCTGAAGGCGCCAAGTATTGCCCGATCGTCAAAAACTCGCAGCCCACACGGCGCAAATCGTCAAACAGGGCGAGCACTTCCGCCCTTGTCTCACCTAAGCCCAGCATAATACCAGTCTTTGCCCGGATAGCCGGGTTTAACCGCTTGATTTGCCCCAGCAGACGCAGAGAACGCTGATACTCTGCCTGGGGCCTTACCTTTTCATAAAGTGAGGCCACCGTCTCCATATTATGGCTGATGACGGTGGGCAGGGCCTCCGCCACACGTTGTAGTGCGGCGATATCGCCGTTAAAATCGGGAATCAATACTTCGACTTTCGTATCGGGGGATGCGTTTTGAATCGCCCGAATCACCTTCGCAAAATGTCCCGCACCGCCGTCCGGCAGGTCGTCACGCGTCACCGATGTGATGACGACATATTGTAACTCGAGCTCCCTGACCGCCTGGGCGACATTGTCCGGCTCGTCTTCCGCAACCGCCTGGGGCAGGCCATCGCTGACATTACAAAAACGACAATTGCGCGTACAGTTTGTCCCCAAAATCATAAATGTGGCGGTTTTACGCGAAAAACATTCCATGTAATTGGGGCAATTAGCCTCTCTGCAGACGGTGTTCAACTTTAACTTTTCTAAAATGCCCTCAACGACTTTCCGGTCGGGATGTTCCATGTAAGGAACGTGTAGCCATGCCGGTTTTTTGATCACTATCCTCTGGCCCCCTCGCGACTACTCAAACATACAGGATAACAACTCTTCTTTTGTGATGCCGCCCAAATATGGTTCCAGTGCGATTTTGTCTAAGGTCTCACCCATCGCCTGATATTGAAACGCGCAACCCTCCAACTGTTCCTCCAGCCCGCGGATGAGAACGGTACCCAAAAAATCACCCCGGATCGAAGCGGAACTCACCGTTCCTTTTACGACATCTAAGTAGATATCTACTTTGCCCGCTGTAAAACGTCTGCCGTTATGAAAGGAAAATTTTGGAGATTTTTCGAAAACCCAAACGGGGTTCCCGTATTTCGCGTGATAGATGCGGTCTATCTCCTCAATCTCTCTTGTACTTAGCGTATGTATCTTCTTTTTTGGGCCTTCAAATAGCTTTTGTCTGAACATTTCGTAAAATGCTTGGGTGGAACAGGAATCTTTCATATGCGCCTTGAGGTTGCTTACGCGACTGCGCACCGAACTGATCGCCTTTGATTGGATCTTATCTTGATCCACATGGAGCGACCGGACAAGCACCTCTAGATCCGCGTCATACAGCAGAGAGCCGTGGGTACACAGCCAGCCATTTCTCGCATATTGGGCGAGGCCCGTAACTTTCCGCCCGTCCACGAGGATATCATTGCGGCCCTCTAGCTTAGCCGTGATTCCCATTTGATTTAAGGCCTCGATAACGGCGGTTGCAACTGTCTCTCTGGCAATTTGCTGTGGGCTCTGCTCTGCTCTGCAGGGCGCTATCATGGTGAATAGCAAGGTGCCCAGATCCGCAAAAATCGCGCCGCCCCCACTGGATCGCCGCACGATTTGGATCCCCTCTTTTTGCGCAAAACCCATGTTCACCTCGGCAGCCGCGACCTGGTACTGACCAAGCATCACGCACGGCTCCGCCCGCCATACCATCATGACGGGCTCATCAGATTGTACATGTTGCGTAAAATATTCTTCCACCGAAAAGTGGAAAGCCGCGTCTCGGCCCCTTGCTTCGATATCCAGCAATGCCCTCACCTGCTATCGTTTCGGCATATTAATACAGTGCCCGAAGGCGTCATGGATCGCCTCCATCACACACTCCGAAATAGTGGGATGTGCGTGGATGGTATCGCCCAGTTCCTTCATCGTGGTGCCCAACTCCACAGCCAAGGTCAATTCGGCAATAATCTCAGTGGCCGCAGGTGCCATAATATGCGCGCCGACTACGACTCCAGTGTCTTTGCGGGCAATGATTTTGAACATGCCCTGGCTCTCCCCCATCGCCACAGCCTTACCAGACGCCACAAGGGGGAATCGCCCAATCAGGAGTTCGCCATAGGCCTCTTTGGCCGCCGCTTCCGTCATGCCCACCGAGCCGATTTCAGGCAGGGTGTAGATGCAACTCGGCACCGCCCCCATGTTGAGGGGTTTCGCGTCTAACCCGGCGATTGTCTCCGCCGCCACGATTCCCTGTGCGGAGGCCACATGGGCCAGTAACATCTTCCCGGTGACGTCACCGATGGCATAGATCCCTTTTTGGTTCGTCTTCATGTAGTCATCGACTGTTACCCAGCCGCGCTCTAAATCCAGCTCCAGCGCCTCCAATCCGGCGAGGTTCGCGCGCCGTCCGATGCTCACCAGCACTTTGTCGGCCCGCAGCACAGTCGCGCCGGAGCCGCTCACTTGTATCTGCACACCGCCGTTTTCCACCGCCATCTGCTCGACCTTATGGCCTAATAAAATTTTTATCTTTTTCCCGGCCAGAGACCTACGCAGGGCCTCCGCGACCTCAAAATCAAGAGAAGACACCAACTGGTCCGCCATCTCTACGATGGTCACATTACTGCCCAGCGCATTCCAGATTGTCGCCATCTCACAGCCGATGACCCCGCCGCCGATGATCACCAAATCCTTTGGCACCTCGGCCAAATCCAGCACATGTGTGCTGTCTAGGATATGGTGTCCGTCTGTCTCCATCCCGCCGGGAATGAGAGGCAGGGATCCGGTGGCGACGATCAAATTTTGAAAGCCGATCGTCTCGCTGCCGCCGCTGTTTAACGCGACTGTTATCGTCTTATGGTCCACAGCGGTTCCAAAACCGTCATAGATATCCACATCGTTGGATCTCAGTAGTAAATTGACACCCGAGACGAGTTGCTTTACCGTCTTATTTTTCGCTTCAATCATCTTTGGCATATCGACAGACATGCCGGTGAAATAGATGCCGCGCATCGGACCTTTTTTGATATTGTGCATGATCTCCGCGTTTTTAATCAAGGCCTTTGTCGGGATACAGCCTACATTTAAGCAGACGCCCCCGATATGACGGCTCTCAATAATCGCAACTTTTTTACCGAGCTGGGCAGAGCGGATGGCGGCCACATAGCCGCCGGGGCCGGCACCCAGGACAACAACATCGTAAGCTTTCATACTTGTACACCTCGTTTTTACACAAATTCCGGATTAAAGCATCGTAACATCCAGCGGCTTGCGCGGCGGCAGATCCCCATAGGGTTTTAGGAGCGGATAACCAAATAGCTGTACGCCCACCGCTACCTCATCTTCCGAAATCCCCAAGGCCTCACGCAAGGGCCGATATTCGCGGATCGCCCTTGTCAACAGGCCGCACAAGCAGACTCCCAGCCCTAAGCTGTGTGCAAACAGTTCAAAATAGGTGAGTGCGATGTCGGCGTCCGCCGGCCACTCATTGGCGCGCGGCATGACCGCAATCGCCATGTAGTGGGTGTTGCGAAAGACTGGATCCCCGCCATACTCCCGTATGCGATGTAAGATTCTCCTGGCGTATTCGTGCTCCGGGTCTGCCTCTAATAGTTCCAGTAGCCAGGCATCGTGCAGGTCGGACAGTTTGTTCTTGGTCTCAAGGTTTTCCACGATAATCCAGCGGGTCTCCTGTCTGTTGGAGGCAGTGGGCGCGTAGTTACATGCCTCTAATATCCGCATGATCACCTGGCGGGGCACCGGCGTTTTCTTAAACTGCCGGGTGCTCCGCCGGGTCTTTAGCAAAACCTCCACCTGCTCGGCGGTAGGCATCAAGGCCATATCCGCCGCGGCGTGCTGATCCGGCGGGTGACAACTATGCGCCAGAGCACCGGTGGGACAAATTAAGACGCAATGGCCGCAACGAATACAGTAGGCCTCCAAAGAATATTTGTCCGCAACGCCCCGCGCAACGGGGTAGCCGCTCTGTTCGTCCATCCCGATGACAAAGGCAGGACATTCCCGCACACACAGCCCGTCCTTGTTACATAACGCTCTGTCAATCTTCAGCATAAATCAAAAATCCCTTTCTAAGCAAGATTACAATCCCAGATACGCTTTTCTCACTTCCTCGTTATTGGCCAGATCTTTCGCTTCTCCGCTCAACGTGACGTGTCCAGTTTCCAAGACATATGCCCGGTGTGCAATACTGAGCGCCATGGTGGCATTTTGCTCCACCAATATAATGGTCAGATTTTTTTCCTTGTTCAACTTGACAATGGTGTCAAATATCTCGTCTACAATCACCGGCGCTATCCCCATAGAGGGCTCATCCATCAGCAGATACTTCGGCTCAGACATGAGGGCCCTGGAAATCGCGAGCATTTGCTGTTCGCCGCCGCTAAAGGTTCCGGCTTTTTGACTTAAACGCTCTTTTAGCCGGGGAAACAGGGAGTAGACAAAGTCTAGCGTATCTCTGGTGTCGAATTTGGGCCCTTTTGAAAACGCACCCAACTCCAAGTTCTCCAGCACTGTCATCTGGGGAAATACGCGCCGGCCCTCGGGCACATGTGAAATACCCTGGCGCACGATCTTATCCGGTGACATGCCAACGAGTTCCTGATCAAAAAATTGTATGCTACTCCCCGGCTTTGCCTTTACAAGTCCCGAGATAGCGCGCAAGGTCGTGGTCTTCCCGGCACCATTCGATCCTAAAATTGTGACAATCTCGCCGGGGTGAACCTCCAACTCAATGGATTTCAAGGCGTGGGAAACGCCATAGTATACATTGAGGTCAGTAATCTTTAAGATGATGATCCCCTCCCTAAATAAGCCTCAATAACCGCCTGGTTAGAGCTAACCTCATGGGGTTTGCCCTCCGCTATCTTCTCCCCAAAGCTAAGTACCGTAATGTTTTCACAGATATTCATTACCAGTTTCATGTCGTGCTCAATGAGCAAGATCGTGATCCCGAAGTCATTGATCTTACGGATTAAGCGCATCAGGTCATTTGTCTCCTCTGGGTTCATTCCGGTGGCCGGTTCGTCTAGCAACAGCATTTTGGGCCGACAGGCCAAAGCGGTCGCAATCGCGAGACGGCGTTGGATGCCGTGTGCCAAGTTTTTCGCGTCCTCTTTCTGGTAGGGGCCGAGTTCCATAAATTCCAGTATCTCTTCTACGACGCCCTGTGATTTTTTCCGCTCGGCCCGGCCCTTTAAGCCCAGCACATCCAAAAAGCTCAGGGTCTTGTTTTTCCGGTCGGCACCGATGAGGATGTTGTCATACACCGACAACTCGTTAAAGATTTTATTTTGCTGGTAAGTCCGCACGAGCCCAACCTGGGCGATCGCGCTGGCGCCCAATTTCATGATCGGTTGGTCGTCAAATAAAATCGTGCCTGAGTTGATGGGAAAGGTGCCGGTCAGGCAGTTGAAGGCGGTGGTTTTCCCCGCGCCGTTGGGGCCGATCAAGCCATCTATGGCATTTTTCTTTACCTCAAAGCTAAGTCCGTTTACTGCTTTGAGTCCTCCAAATGATTTGTGTAAATCCGTTACTTTTAGCATTCTACTCCACCTCCATATCCGCCGACGCAGGTGTTGTGCTCGTTCTTTTCGCGGCAATTTTATGGTGAACCTTTTTAATCAACTGTTTCACAATCCCCCACACACCCGATGGGAAGAACATCACTGTGATAATCAATAACCCGCTGAACACAAGATGTCTGTAAGCGGCCAATCCACGCAAGAACTCCGGCAGGGCAATGACCATGCCCGAACCCAGAATGGGCCCAAAAATTGTGCCAGTGCCGCCCAAGACCACCATCGTGACCATGTCGACTGCCTCAAATATGTTAAACATATCCGGGGAAAGAAACCGTGAGAAGTGGGCAAACAGGCTGCCCGCCAAGCCGGTAAAGAAGGCACTTATGGTAAAGCAGACAATTTTGTAAAATCCCACGTGTATCCCGATGGACTCGGCCACATCCTCATCTTGGCCGATGGCTTTGAAGATCCGTCCAAGCTTGGAGTTGATGATCCGCCATATGATAACGGTGACAAGGACGGCGAAAAACAAGGCCAAATAATAGAAGGTGGTACTGTCTCTAAAGTTTAAGCCGAAGAGTTCTCCGGCGGGCGCAATGCCGGTCATGCCGGCAGGGCCGTTGGTCACCGCATCCCAGTTGTGCATAATTTGGAATATCACCATGCCGAAAGCCGAGGTGACAATTGTAAAATACGATCCCTTCAGTCGGCGATACAGGGGGAACACACCGCAAACAAAGCCAACAAAGCCCGCCATCGCCGAAGACACGATAATACTGAGGCCAAAAGGGAGCCCGGTTCGGGTGACCAAAATCGCTGACGCGTAGGCACCGATCCCATAAAAGGCGGCATGGCCGAAGGAGACATATTTCGTAAATCCCATCAAGAGGTTGAGGGCCTGTGCCACTATGGAGTAGAGCAAGACAGACACCATAATATGGTGCGTGTGGCGATTCGTGAAAATACGAGGCAGTTGTATCAATATAATAAACAACACTATTATTAAAACAATTTTTATAATATTCTTTTTCGTTTTCATAAGATTAGTTTTTCCCTCCCATCAATCCGGAAGGTTTCAAGAGGAGCATGAAAATCAGAATCAAAAAGGCAAAGGTGTCTCTATAGGCAGTGCTAATATACACCGCAATGAGAGATTCTGCCACACCGATAAACAAACCCGCGAAAATAATACCCGAAACACTCCCGAGACCCGCCAGCACCACAACGGTAAACGCCTTGATAAACAAGTCGGCTCCCATTGTCGGGAATACCAGCAAAATGGGGGCAATTAAGGAGCCCGCCGCCGCTGCCATCGCGCTGCCGATAAAGAAGGTCATGGTGTAGACCCGATTGATATTGATCCCCATCAGCATCGCCGCGTCACGGTCTTGTGACGTGGCCCGCATGGTTTTGCCTACCGTGGTCTTGTTAATCAAAAAGATGAGGCCAACCATGAGCGCCATCCCTACGATGACAATCATTAATCTCTGAAGGGTGATGCTGGTCCCGAACACCCGAATAATTTGTGTCGACATCGCAGTTCTGATCGCCCGCGGCTCCGCGCCAAATAGAATTTGCACAAGGTGCTGCAGAAAAAAGGCGAGGCCAATCGACAGAATCAGCATAGAGGAATAGGGTGCGTTGCGGATTTTTTTGAAAAACACCTTTTCCATCAAAACTCCGATAATCCCCACAACGATCATGGAGACAAGCATGGCCAACCAGAAATTCAAACCAAATGTCACGGCGGCGATATACGAGACCACCGCCCCCAACATATAGATTTCACCGTGTGCTAAGTTTACGATCCTAAGAATTCCGAAAACGAGCGCTAGACCAGATGCAATCAGCACATACGTACTGCCGGTTACCAGCCCGTTAATAATATGTCCAACTATCAAATCCTTACCTCCTTTACCCCGAAGCTAGGTGGTTGTTACGGGACGGAGCATTCCGCCCCGTAACAACTTTACATGTCTAGGATACTACGGATTGCGCCAATTCCGCTTACGAGAAGTTGCCGGCGATCATATCCTCAAAGGTGAATATGTGGAACCCGCGCTCAACCGTGCTATCAAACCGGCCATAGGCAATTCTGAGGAAGGATTCGCCGGTGTCGTCAAAGAAGTAATGTCCCATGATACCATGGAATTCCACTTGTCTCAAAGCGTCGCGGATTGCTCTGTGGTCGGTGGTGGTTCCGGCGTTTTCAAAGGCTATCCGGACAATCTGCATGACGTCATAGCCCGATTTCGCGTTGGACATCGGCTCTATGTTGAAGCGAGCCCTGTACCTGGCGTCAAAGTCTAACGACTCGGGCGTATCCGGCAAGTCAACCGACCAGAACCAAATTCCTTCCAGCACGTCCGGCCCCGCCAGCGCCAATGTCTGTGTCGGGTCAATGCCGCCGGAGGTAAGGATGGTGATGTCTGGGTCTAACTCGCGCAGCTGTGTGAAAATCATGGAGGCGGGCTCAGTCGAAGCCGTGACAAAGATGGCCTCCGGCTGCGCCATGAGGATTCTGCTCAGGACAGGATAGAAGTCGGTCTGCCCCTGGTCAAATGTCTCTTGGATGACGACTTCAACGCCATAAGGCTCCCATAGAGGCGGCCACTCCACTAAGTCGCCACGGCCCCAGTCGTCGTTTATTGCAAGCTGGCCAACGGTGGTGAATCCGAGCTGCGCAAACGCTTCAGCTCCGTATGCGACGTTGCCGTGGGTGGTGACGCGTCCGCGGAAGAAATACTCAAACCCGGAAGTCGTGAGGCCAATCGCTGAAGATAGGGGCGAGATGATGGGAACGCCTTCCTCGTTGGCAATCTCGGCGGCCGCCAAGGTAGCGGAGCTGGTGAAGGTACCCATAATGAGGGGAACTTCGTCTTGGAAGATGAGCTTACTCGCCGCGGCTGCCGCGTCTCTGGGCGTGCCTGTGTCGTCCTCAATGATCAGCTCTATCGTGTATTGTCTGCCGCCGATAGTAATGCCACCGGCTGCGTTAATCTCTTCGGCCGCCATAATGGCACCATTGGCAGCTGCCTGCCCACCGAAGGCAATCGGGCCGGTGAGAGGCTGAATCAGGCCCAATGTCAATACGCCTGCCTCTACCTCTTCGCCTCCCCCATTCCCTGCGTCGGGCGTGGGTGTGGTTACGGGGGGCGGGGTGGTGGGGTCAGATGTGGTGCCACCGTTGCATCCGGCAAGGCCTGCAACCATAATGATTGCTATCAGAATCGCTAATACTGAAATCGCTTTGTTTTTACGCATGGTATGATCCTCCTCTTAATTTTTTCACATTAATTTTTTTCATAACAGCTCTGCCCATAACAAACTCAATTTTCGCCACGCATCCCCCATTTCCTATTCCACTGCGACTGCGTCAGAATGAGATATCGCTGATTCTCTCACTCCAAGGTGTCTCCAGCAGTTCTCTCAGCCTGGACATGAACTGTGCACCCGGCACGCCGTCTATCGCCCTATGATCCATCGTTATGCTAAGCGGCAGGATGGGCCGGACTACAATCTCTCCACCCCGGACAACCGCTTGTTCCTCTATCTTTCCAACGCCGAGCATGACCGCCTGGGGCGGATTGATCAACGGTGTAAAGTATCTGGTGCCGTACATACCCAAATTTGTCAGAACAAAAGAGGCATCTGCCAGATCGGCGGCCTTTAGGCCACCACTTCTGGCCTTATCTGCCAAGGTGCGAAGAGCAAGCACAATTTCCGCCAGTGTCAATGTCTCGGCCCTGTGTATGACCGGTGTCATCAGGCCGTCTTCCACCGCCACTGCCACCGCGATATTGGCACTGTGATATTGCAACACTTGCTTTTCCTCGACAACGGCGTTGAGGATTGGATGTTCGATCAGCGCCTTGCCCAATGATTTGATGAGCAAGGCTGTAATGGACAGTCCAAAGCCCGTGGTCTGCTTCATATACGACTGCATAGCGGCCTGCAATTGTAAAAGCTCTGTGGCGTCGACCTCCCAGAATTGCGTACCCTGCGGCACAGTTGCGTTGCTCCGCGACATGGCCTTCGCCACCGCACCGCGCATGCCGGTCAGAGGTACCACATTGAAGGTCTGCTCGCCTGTATCGGCCTTCACCGGAGCCGCCTTTGGCTGCTCAGCAACCCCTCTGACGTCATCCATGGTGATGCAGCCCCCGTAACCGGTCGGCCGTATCCCTGAGAGCGCTACGCCCTGCTCCTGCGCGAATTTCCGCACCATCGGCACGGCTTTCACGCCGCGGCTGTCCCCATCAGGCGAATCGACAGCCTTTACCGCCCCGGCGGGCGCTGGTGTAATGTTCATCTTGGGTGCAGGCGCAGAGGCAGGAACCGCCCCGCCGGCTTGGCCACCCATTCTGCAAATGGCTTCACCTACCGGGATGACATCCCCTTCATCCGCGAAAATCTCAGTCAAGACGCCGGAGAGGGGGGCCGGGTATTCATTGACGAGCTTATCGGACTCAATGTCCACTAGAATCTCGCCCGCTTCCACAAAATCACCGACCTGGTAGCGCCAAGAGGTGATAATCCCCTCTTCCATCGTAACACCGAGTTTTGGCATGGGGACAAGTTCACCACTCGCCTCCCCTGCCGCCTCTGAGGCGGCCTGGGGTGCCGGTGCTGTAGCCTGTGGTTCTGCCGCCGGGGTAATTCCCCCTTCACCTGGCTCCCCGATGACACAGATCGGGCTGCCCACAGCTACAACATCCCCCTCGTCGGCACAGATCTCTAACAGCACGCCGCCCATCGGCGACTCGTACTCGTTCACCAGTTTGTCCGATTCGATATCCACTAAGACCGTGCCCGCTTCCACGCGGTCACCCACATTGTAGCGCCACGCG
>Ga0123355_10015629_pt1 | contig 11933 bp, 5 predicted proteins | sample TergutEmb28metaG_3_FD_89872 | JGI IMG/M metagenome (GOLD analysis project Ga0123355, IMG submission 89872) | Embiratermes neotenicus P1 segment gut microbial communities from Petit-Saut dam, French Guiana - Emb289 P1 | ecosystem: Host-associated > Arthropoda: Insects > Digestive system > Gut ... | reverse complement strand
GTTTTTTCACGGGACATTTAAATTTACGTACTATACCAGAAACGCTTTAGAGCGTTTAGAGGGGGAGGGGACTTTTAAATCCCGAGCGCTTTGGAGCGTTAGGGAGGGGAAAGGGTTAATTAAAATTATTCATTCAACCAAATTTCTTGCCTGGATATCCAGTGTAGTTAATTATGTGCTATAATATATACATACAGCTTTAATACACTGAATTATTTCATGTGTACACCTCTGTCACTATCACTATCTGCTATCGTATTAGTAGTCTGCCATGCGTTACATCCCGAGTTACAGGCGAGGTCTCAACAGTACATAAAATATTTCTAGAATCTTGTTTGGGTAACATTTTTGCAGTATGTAAAATTACTGTAAAACATTGTTAGTTTGGAAAAGGTAAGGCATAAAATTCTTGAAATTGGAGTTGAATCCACAATAAAAGTTCCAGAATTGATGACTATTAGGCCTCGTGCGTGTTTGAAATACAATAGTGATGAGCCGATTGTCCATTGGAGATACAGTAATGTAGTGGTGGTATCTGTAATAAGATTATTTTTTCCTTGGTGCAACAGCCCCCAGTGGGCCAGGGCCTCCTCACCTGTAATAAGATGTTATACTATAATTAAACATTATGTATAAGAAAATGTAAGGCATAAGGAAAGTGAGAAAAGTAAATTGTGTTAGAAATTATACTTACATTGATGTGTTATTATGTATAATTTTGTTGAAATACAAAGTAGCTTCATCAAATATAATATGGTATGGTATTTACAATGTACTGAGTGGATCACTTTCAATCACAGGGAGGATATATCAGTGTGAATATTTTGCTGTGGACTGTCGCATGCTCAAACCACTGAGTAGAAATGTGTCTAGTACCCAGAAAGTGCACCCATCAGTTTGATTTCGTTGTGGGCTAATGTAGTGTCTATGAAGTGGTTGAATATAGTGATTGGTAAGGATGGTATGAGGGAGGTGGGAGGGGGAATGGTAAGAATTGAGGGAATAGGGAAAAGAGGAAATTTATAAGCATAGAGTAGGGATGCTGAGTCCTTTCTTTTCCTGTTGGTTATAATTTTGAATATTTTATAGATCAGATAGTGTGTTTATCGGTAACTTGATAGTTAAATGTTGCTTCATTATAAGTACAAAATTTTTCTCTGGTATCTAAGTGGATACTTTTTGTTAAAAGATAATCTGCCCATTATGCTGTCCATGGGACAAAATATATGGCCGTCTTCAAGTAAACATTCCGTGAATTTTGATGAAATGGCCATATGTTTCTACTCTATCTCCAGTGAACTATCGGCTCATCACTTCCGAATTTTAATCACCCACATGGCCTCCTAGTCATCAGTTCTGAAACTTTTATTGTGGATTCATCTCCAATTTTAAGAATTTTGTGCATTTCTTTTTCTTAACTAATAATGTTTTACAATACTTTTACATGTTATTAAAATGTTTACCAAATGAGATTTCTACAAATATTTTATGTAAGGACTACATCTTGCCTGTAAGTTTTATTATCAAATGTATGTCTGTAGCTGTGTGATTTCCTTCTTTTTCACTTCTGAAATACAAAGCCCGATGAAAATTGTTTTACACAACCAAAACCTGTAGCTTTCTTGGTTACTTTATTTTGTTCATTTATTAGTATGCTAGTGGCATTACTGGCATTATGAGTACATGAAATGGTTCTATATGACACACAGCTCTACCATGCAAAGGATATAATAAGGTGCTGAGGAATTATATAACTTAGTTTGAATGTGTTTTGTTATAGGAATGAGTGCACAGAAAATTGTCGAGCCAGGCGACGTGACCTGGAAACAGAGGGTAAACAGCTGCGACGGGAACTCAAACTTAAAGATGATAGGTACCTGGCAGCTGAAAGAGAGATGCAGGTGAATTGAAGAGTCCTGTAAACACTGTATTTGGTTGATTAATACTGACTATTGTTCTACACGAGTACTGTTTGTAAATTTACAGAGCCTGCGACAGTACAAAGAAAGTCATAATGAGACAGAAATATTGATGTCAGCTCTGTCTGCTATGCAAGACAAGAATGCTCATCTAGAAAACAGTCTCAGTGCAGAGACCCGCATAAAGCTCGATCTGTTTTCTGCTCTTGGGGAAGCCAAACGTCAGCTTGAAATAAGAGAGAGTAAGTTATGCATATAATGGTTCTGCTTTTCACATTTTCTACTGACTCATATAGGTATTTTGACTTAATGCTGTTGCCACACTGTGACCTTGGGGTTATCCCATCCTGTAACAGAAATGATTGTCAGGAGTGTCTGCTGGGGGATAAGGCAGCTGGTGCTTGGGGCTGACAACCTTGCCACCTTATGCGCCAATTGCCTAGAAATTTTGGGATCCTCAACCTCCTGGAGCCCTTAGGGCCAGTTCAGGCTTGTAGTGGGTTAGCTTATAATTATTTGCATGTTAGTGTTGCATGAACATCAGATTAACAAAAATTGTCAAATTATAATATGTTTATTATTCCTTGTTCAGTTTTCTGCATAGGTAAATGGTACTAATTTCTTCGCTGGTTGCAGCCTGGACAGTGAAATATGTAAAGTTTGGAGGAAAAGGGAAATTACTACTAAGCATTAATATTTATTATTACAAAGGCTGTTATAGTATTATGTCTTCCAAAGACATTGACAGATTGTTGTAGGCATTTAAACTAGGTTAAGATCAACATGTGGTCAGTATTTCTACTCTGATGATATTATGTGGTTCTTATTGGGTTGAATTTTTTCGGTCCTTCCTTATTGGTTGCATGAAAATTCTGTACAAAATAGTGTGCACATTTCTGCTGCTGTACGGCTGTCAGTTTTTATAAAGAAATGGGGTTAGTGCATCCGTAAAAAATCATCTATTTTTAGAGTTATATGTTCACCACATCTGGACCGGTTACTCTTGTTCATCTTGTGATTCAACAGACACATAAGATTTCCCTTGCAGTAAACAAATATTATATTCACTTGCTGCCATACACTGTAGGTGGGTGCATGTTCTAATGGGTGAGGAGTCAAGACTGTGACCTGGGCTGAATGAATAAACAGTCATTGTTAGACCTTCACTCTTCAGTGTTACTACACACACTAAAAAAAATTAAATATGCCTTGTGTGTGTATGTGTATGTTTGTATGCATGTAAAATGACTTTTGTGCCTTATTTATTCTGTGTTTCAAAGTTATGCTTTAATGTAGCTTCGCACTAAAAGAATAAAAAGCAGAACTCATCAGTGCAGTCTAGGTGCAGTTAAGATTTTTTGTTAGGTAATGGTTAGGCCTTTGTACAATGGTGATATACAGAAATGTATATTGGTCTTTGTATGAAGTGTCTGTTATTTTAGTCTGATTTTAACCGAGATTGAAATGGCTCACCCTTTTTCTCCACCTTTCTCTTTTCCTGTCAGTCGTTTGGTGGTTGTGTGATTATGGACCATTGCAGTCATTCTAAGTGCTATGCAAGGATGAAAACATTCCTAACAACAGTGGATATTGTCACTTTTGTCCACTTATTTCAGTTATAAACATATGATCCTTGTCAGTGCATTGTTTTTAATTGTCTGCCTCAGCATAAGCAGATACAAACAGTCTGCATCTACATACCACTACTAGACCATTGATACAATCACGGTCCAGTCTGCATTTGAGATTGAGATTGCATGCTGTCAGGATTTGAAGTTGCTTAACCATTTGGCACTGAACATTACACTTATGTAGCATGCAGTGTGATGCTCAGAGTGCTGAACATTTGTGTGTGTATCTTCTCTTCCGTAACCCCACATTTAAATTTCACTCTTCTGCAGATCACTGTGGGCATTTAATTTCATTGCCAGTGGGTTAAATGCTAAGAGTGTTAGTGTGAAACCTGTCTTGATTTTTAAGGCATATTGTAAGTCTTGCATTGAATTGTAGGAAATGCTTGCATGAATAATGGATTAACTTTTTTCAAGTCAGTAAAAGGATACATGTTAAAAACTAAACGGGAGACTACTGTCAAGAGTAAGCTGTGTCCATTGGTTTGTTTGAAATTTTCAGATGTAATCAGGGCACAAGAAAAGGAAATTGAAGAACTGAAGAGCAAGATAGCACAGGTGTTAGCAGTGATGCCTACAGACACATTTGGTCCTGGTCCGACAAACAGTAGTGGGATGTCAAAGCTACGCCTTGCTGAGACACCAAGTCCCTGTCCTGGCTGTACTGTGTCGAATCTTGACCCAAATGCTACTGCTTATACCCCTAAGGGTAGTCTCATAGCATCCACAGAGGCCTGAATTGTCGCCAGGCAAGTGGAAACAACCGCAACACATTTGTTCGAGAGAGAGAGAGAGAGGAATAAAATGTAGTATTCTGTACAGCAACAAAATTGAATATGTTTGGCCCTTTCCCATGACATGTTTTCTTCTGACTGTAGTAAAATCTGTTTCAGACTGTTTATATGCCTGCTGTTTTCCTGGTTTTAGAAAATATGGCAAATTATCTCTTCTTTTGAATGGGGGTATGCATGTCAGAATATTTGTATTCTGTATTGCTGTTTGGTGGACATTGTACAGTGTTAACAGTCTGCAACCCAAACATCAAAAGAGCACTTGACTTATATTGCCTGTACTAGCGGGCTTCCGTACCACACGTATTTTTTCAGTCTTGATACATGCCAAAGTGAAATCTGTTACACATATTTGACCATGTTGCCTTCCATTTTTCAGTATCTGCAGTAATCTTGGTAACTTTATTTATGCTTCGTGTGGTAGTGTCTGTGGATCAGTGTCTAACAGTAGGGTAGTGATTGTTGAGTGAGTACTGTGTGAATGCTTCGAATATTTATTTCTTGTACCTTATTTGCATAAACTGGTGAATTTATTTAAGGCACAGGTTTTCCTTGGAAAATGAAAGGTATCAACTGATCCACATTACCTATCACAATGGAGGTGGAGTGTGGCTTCTCATTTTTGAGGTTTTGAACATGTCTTTGAATAAAGCTGCAGGCATGCTCTAAGTAAAATTCTGAGTTCAGCACTTACATTTACATGTCATTTTTCTGGTTGTGCCAAGTTGTTGCATTTAGTGCATAGTTCCATGTGTTCGGTTTCTTGGATGTGTTCTCACAGAGTATGTGTATTACCTTGATCAAACTCTCCAAAAACTTCTCACGATCTTTGGCTGGAATTACTGGCTCAGTAATTTGCCTCATAGACTTTAAAATGAAGTATATTAATTTGTTAACAGCTGGTTAGGTTCCAGTACCTCACTTCTTATAACCCTTCCCTCCCCTCCCCTTTCTCTTGACTGAGCTTGATATAGCTCTGAAATGAGTGCGAGGAGCAGGGCATGGGCAGAAAACGTTGATCTGTTCCATAATTTTGTAAGTTACTTATTTACACACCATGCAATGATAGAAATAACAGAATTCATCCGAATGTCATATTTTGATGTGTTCATCCAGGCAAATTTTCTGTTCTACATGTTTCTGACTGAAGTCCTGTTTTTCAGAAATGGATGTTAGAGTGGCAGAATAGCTCAGTGGGTGGTTTCCTCAAATTTAACAGTTTTTAAAAATGGGTATGTTTAGTAACTGTACATGTCACGTCTAAAGCCACCTGCTGATGAAAACTAAGTTTATAGTACGAACAAAAGTTACTGAAAACTTTGAAATTTTATTGATTTATTTGAGTACATTGGACACAACCACATACACCTGGTAAAAGATTAGCCTACGTTAGGAAAACGTAAATGAAATATAAATTGCAATTTTGATTTAGTTATAATATTACAGACAAATTATATGCAGAAATTGTGTTATCCTTATTGAACAACACAGTGCACAGTCTGTTGAAGTCTGCAGTCATTAAGTTGCCTGATCCATGCGTACAAAATGTTGTAGTCCCTTTGGTATTTATTATTGTTACTGTTCCTAGATTTGTAGTTTAGAACACAGAACTGCCATAACATTTTGTTTGATGGAGTCAAGTCAAGCGAAGTTTACAAGTCCCACTGTTCTGCCCACACCTGCAACCTTCATAACATCATAGTAGCTGTAAGTAATGCCTGTCTTCTTTGCCTACTGCTGGCACTCCATTCGATAAGTGGTAGGATGGTATGCAGGACAGAATGTTTGATTCTCATTTTTGACCCAGTAGGGGCATTAGCTTCCCTGTTGAATTGCTTCCATGATGTTTTGTAAGTTAGCAGTGTCCTCTTTAAGTCACTGTGATTTAAATACTCTTGGTTTATTGCCACTTAGATTGCAGTAAATCCAACTGAAGGCTGGTAACCTTATATAAGAGAATGTTTTTTAATTGTGTGATATATTGCCCGTAGAATTAGTATGTAAATATTTAACTGTAAGTATTAAAAATTATTTTTTCATTCTATATTTAAAAGAGCACAAAGGTACTGTAATCAACTTCAACATTTTGAGGGACTTTATGTATGTATGCATGTGTGTTTTTGTTACTGTAGAAGTATGCATTTAGGTGAGTGACCAGGTAAGTTCCCTGGCACTGCCCAACTTTAAAGTACTTAATTAAACATTGGTTTTTTTTTTTTTGGTTTATCAATGATGATAAATTAATTTAAAGTACCTTGATCCATTACTGTTGCTTGCAATGTTCAAAACTCATAAAATGAATTTCATGCACAAATTCATCTTAAGGATGCAGCAGTTTTAGGAAACAATTCAGTATTTTATATACTTTGATAACGCATGCCGCTTTCCAGAAGCGTAGAGAGTACGATTTTGATTTAATAATCTGACTTGTTAAGCAGTTTAATTTTATTTGAAATGTTTTTGTAGAAGAGTGTTGAAGTATTTCACTTCATTTCTATGACTAGCAAATCCTGTCATTTGAAGTTTTCTTCCACTAGATGCTGAAATTGTTATTGCAAATGATGTCCTTTTGCTGAGCAGCACCATAGTTTAGCTCATTGCTTTTGTGTACTGATTTGGTTTGCATTCAGTGCATGTGCTAGAATATATTGCCTTGTATGTCAAAGCTTAACACTTAAATGTAAAAAGTCTTGTTCATTCTATTAGAGTACTGTCTGAAGTTGCTGTTGTGATTGCAGGTGAACCTTGGATCTCAAAATCAAAGCACAATATTTATGTTTGTGACAAATACTATTCTTTTTTCATATGTTTCCTAGTCTCTACTGGGTCAATTTTGGATAGTGTTGCATTTCATTTTGAATCAGAGTGGTTGGTCACGCCGCACATGTCTTAGTTTCCTATTTGTATGTGCTTGATGTTTTGTCAAATGCTGTGCATACTTAAAACACTAGAAACAATAAAGTTAATATTAATCTTTTTTTAAAAATATGATATTAATTTGTTCACTTGATCAACAGGAGGGAAACATTGTTTTATAAGTATTCACTTACTGTTTTGAATATAGCTGTGAAGTGTGTTTTAATGTACTGACTACTTTTACATGATACAAGAATGGGCATGATGAAAATGTAATAGACCAGAATGAAGTGCTTATTTTACACTTTCTGGCTGTACACTTACAAGTCTAGCCACATGATAATCATGTAAGAGAATCTCCAGACAGGTGTTTTTAATAGCAAGTACCACTTTCTTATATGGAATTGTATTTTTCACATGAAAAAGTGGTAACAGAAGAGCTTTTTTTCATATCGACTGGGTGTTTTCATAAGAACCAGGCTAAATGACATGAACACACTGTTGATGACAGTTGTGTCAACCAGCAAAAAAATTATGAAAAGACTTTGTCATGAAAGATTTTTAACATTTTCATTAGTCACATAATGTCACAACAGTACAGTTGGGAGTCATTTGATTTGAAAAGTATAAACTTGTTATTTCATAATAGATTTAATTACAGTTGGCAGCATTGGGTAATATTTTATTTGTCATAGAAGTGGTAGTTCTTTGATCATTTTCAGAAAATAAGATTGCCAGTATGCCATAAAATTTCTCAGTTTGAGAAAAGTGGCATTGGACTTGGGGAAATTATGCATGAAATGTCTGTGAAAGCTTTATACATTTTAATTTTATCAGTTGTAACTTTATGTGCAAAATACCGTATTTCCCAGACCACAAGACACACTTTTTTTTCCATCACTAGTGCTCTTTAAAATTCTCCTGGATCTTATGGCCTAAAGGTCTGTGAATGTGACCTTCAAAGCAGCTGAGATTACTGTGTCACAGGAGGCATAGCAGTGGTTGTCTTGTAACTTGCCTTTGCATACAGTAGTTCAGGAGCACAAATTTCTGAGTAGCATTAATAAAAATAAATTTTTTTCATCACAATATATGGTAGTAAACAGATGATTTCCTGTAGTGTAGGTTTCAAATTCAGTGTGATGAAAGTGCGTGAAAGTAATAGGAGAGCTGAAAGTAATTTGTTGTCAATCTTCAGCTGAACAGATGATATGTGAATAAGAAGGCAGTAACAATTACAGACATGAAAGAAGAAGAAACACTTTTCATACACATTTTGCAAAATTGGGTGGTTTGGAAGCAGAGGTGAAGAATTTGACAACAGACCACAGAGGAAATGGAATTTTTCTATAAAAATGGTAATTTTTGAAGCAAGAAGACAGGTGGATGCACACATTACAATGGGTTTTACTGGGACAGCTTGAAGTCACAGATTTATGAAGGGGGTTGGGGGGGTATGGAACAAGAAACACAGAACAGTTAAGTCATTCAAGAAATATGGGATCAGTAATGCCCTTCATACTGAAAATGATGTACTTTTTGAAGAATGCAACAGCTGGACAGTATTGTGATAGTAGGGGGTTCTGTAATCAGTAAAAACTTAATACGACACTGCTGTTTGTTGAGTAAGTACTTGTGAATTTGAGTTTCATCTGTGAATAAAATATTGTTTCCCCAAATTTTCCTTGTAAAATCTTGGTGTGTCCTATGGTCCAGGAAATATAGTATGTCCAAAGAATTCAAATCTGTTACAATTTTTTCTTTTCCTTTTATACGTTTGTCTCAAATAACTAGAAAGGATATTAAAAGCTGCCTGTTTGGTAACATTGAGAGGAGTTTTTTTTTTTTTTGGCCCAAAGTTACTTAAACTTAAAAATTAACTGTTGTTAAAATTATTCAATGAAGCTATTCTGGAATTACTTGGCTAACATTCTAAAAAATATGGGTAATGTATGTGGTTACAGTACAGTACAGTTTTTGGCACCAGAGTCCCTGACGTAGTTGTATTTTATATGTCTCACATCCAGTAGCTTCTGATTTCACAAGTGAGATCTCTAACGTGTTTGTGTGATGTATGGTAGTTTTGACTCCTTGTACATAATCATCATTCACATACCTAGAATCTCCATTGTTTCTGCATGCATTAATCAGTGGTGTCAAACTTTGAGGTTATGGTTTGGTTACGTGATTGCAAGCATTTGCACAATATCATGCACAGTTCATAGGGACATGACTGTAAGAAATGTGAAGAATTGATATAGAGTTCATAACTTCTGTAACCAGAAAATATTTTGACAAGGCTTTAGTGCTCTGCACTGGTTTTAAGTGCATTGTCATAGTAAGTTATTGCGTTTATGGATGTGCAAATAATACACTTGTAGTTGGAGCACTAAACATTGAGCGTAAATAAATGGATGTGGAGAGTTGATAGAGATTGAATCTTGGACTTTCTATTCATATCAATCTTCAACATCTGCATATTACAAGAAGAGAATTTGTGAGTAGTATTTAACACAGGTAGCTTTTTTCAGCTTATTGCAAAGTCTGTAGTTGGTGTTAGAATATCCTGTGTTCTTTATAGTTTTTCTTGACAGATTAAAACTGCAACAGAGCTGATGAAGGTGTAACTTATACCTTAAAAACATGTAATTTGATTCTGACAAATAATACAAAACTATACAGCAGTGGAAGGGGGCTGCTTGACTTGCCCAGTCAACCAGCGTTGCCTGCAAACCTGTTGCCATATTTTGTACATGGGAATTTTATACTCTCCATGTTGCCATTTTTCATGCATTTTTTTTTTTGTATTGTGGTGTGTAGGTCTGTGGGCAATGGTAGATTTCAACTGCGGTAAATGTGCAGGGAATGCTGGTAATGAGGCAAAAACTCAATCTTTGTGACCAGCAAAATAATATCTTGATGTTTGGAGATATTCTGCTCTCTATATGTGTCAAGTCAAAGGAAATAAAAAAGTGAACAAAATGTCTGTGGGACCATGAGTACCCAGAAATTGCATTATAAATGTCTGGTAATTTCTTTTTTGTTCCCAAAGGCCCTAACCCATACCCCTGTTATTTTTAATTTGATGTTGGCAATACTGTTGTGTAGCACTGGTACACTCATCTCTAATGCAGTTTGGGTAGCAGTATATGATACGGGTTATAAGTCCTTAAAATATACGCGTAACAAATTACTCCATTTATATAGCGAAACACTTCACTTATAGATTTATATTTAGACCCAGATTGATGATTCTATTAAATTTTATTAGCATAGGTAGCCAGTTACCTCACAGAGTGAAATGTGCAGACGAGCTTGTACTACCGGTTGAAGAAGAAATGGTAATACAAGGCATGACTGATACACTAATCAAAGTTGGAAGAGGCCATGGAGTGGAAATGATTGGAGGAAAAACCTAAGGTAAAGAGAATTTCATGGCAACCATCCGCATCAAAAACATCTGGAGAAATCTGGAGAATGTGGAATATTTGAGTAATCTTGGTAGCCTGATAATGAATGGTGCGAAATGATTTGTTAGACCAACTTGATGCAACAGTTTTGATTTATTGATAAACCAATAACTCAACATGTTTTGGGCACCATTGTGCCCATCTTCAGGAGTGCAAGGCTGTACACTACTGCATATGGTTTTCAGCACTTAAAGTGCTGGCAGGAATCTTGGGATGCTGGGAGGCAGGTCGTGTGCACTGTATAGAGGCTGTTTTTTGACTGTTCGAAAAGCAGCCTCTATACAGTGCACACGACCTGCCTCCCAGCGTCCCAAGACTCCTGCCAGCACTTTAAGTGCTGAAAATCATATGCAGTAGTGTACAGCCTTGCACTCCTGAAGATGGGCACAGTGGTGCCCGAAACATGTTGAGTTATTGGTTTATCAATAAATCATAATTGTTGCATCAAGTTGGTCTAACAAATCATTTCATGTTAAGGATGCACGGTCACATGAACATCAAATGAATGGTGCATTTACATGTGAAATTAAATCCACGATGTCCATGACAAAAGCAGCACTCAACAACAAGAGCCATTTGGGATGAAATCTAAGGAAAGAACAGGTGAAATGCAACATTTGGATCATTGCTGTAGAAGTTGTGAAGTGTATTGCTGGAGAAGGATGGAGGAGATCAGTTGGACCAATTGTGTGAAACGTGAAATAGAGAGATTACAGAGACGTTATCATACCAACACATTATGTGAAATATATATATATGTGTGTGTGTGTGATTTGATCTGACAGTTTCTGTACTGAATTTTCTCCCTGTAATAACAGCAGTTACCTTTTAAACAATGTTGTCCCCTTCAAAGCAGAAAATTACCATTCACAAAATTGAGTGAAGTGCTTTGCTCACTGCAACATTGCTTTGAATAATGTTTCCTATTTTTCAACAGCCTTTGCAATTGTTTTGTAAACATAAGTCTGTTTGGTGTGAGACGAACACTTACCTGGGGCATCTGTATTCATGCAGATGCTACTGGAGCTGAGTGAATTAATAAATGGCTGTATGCTTTCTTTTGGGTAATTACCCAGAAGAAAGCATACAACATTCAGAACACGAAAGTTTGAAATCAAGAATAATAAATGGCTGTTTTCGGTTACAGATTTTTTTTTTTTTTTTTTTTTTTTTTTTTTTTTTTTTTTTTTTTTTTTTTAGTTTTTTTTATATATTTTTTTTTTATATTAATAATAAAATTTAATTTGTGTATTGATACAATATGTT
>Ga0123355_10015628_pt1 | contig 11933 bp, 7 predicted proteins | sample TergutEmb28metaG_3_FD_89872 | JGI IMG/M metagenome (GOLD analysis project Ga0123355, IMG submission 89872) | Embiratermes neotenicus P1 segment gut microbial communities from Petit-Saut dam, French Guiana - Emb289 P1 | ecosystem: Host-associated > Arthropoda: Insects > Digestive system > Gut ... | reverse complement strand
ACCCACCCACACACGCACGCACACACGCACACACACACCCACCCACACACACCACACACACACACACACCCCACACACGCATGCACACACACGCACACACACACACAAGCACACACACACACCCACACACAAACACACACCCACCCACACACCCACACACCACACACACCCCCACACACGCACACACGCATGCACACACACGCACACACACAAACACACGAGGACTCATATTTTAAATAAAGAACATAGGTCATGGTCAGATGCCGAAGTACCCTGTCTTTTCCGAAATGAATTCGTAGTTAACATCTCAGTTTTAATACCTCTAATTAATAGGCCTACAGGCACTTATTAAAGTGAGGTTGGAGGACGAAGAAGCAGGAAGTAGATAACTTATACAATAGTTCCACAAGGAACATGGCATTTGTGTTCGAGTCTGTAGCATGGAGCTAATATCCTTCAAGTCTTAAGTCAACTGGGCGCAATAGAATCCTTGCTGAAGACGTACGGGTAAACGGTTCTGAAGATTAGCTATGTTAACACAAGGCGGTCGGTTGCCTGCCTTAGGGGGGTGCTGTATCTTAAACAATATTTCCTACTATTTTTTTTTTTTTTTTTTACATTTTGTTGACTGTGTATCCTACTATAATGATATTCTTTTTTTTTACCAACTTGATGAACAAAATCTTTATTTCAATACATTTATTGTATTCCTTTACATGTTGCGAGCACAATAGTGCTCGAAACATGTAGAGGAATATAATAAATGTATTAAAATAAAGAATTTGTGCATCAAGAGCTAAGTGATTTGTACTCCTCACCCAATATTGTGCGGGTGATAAAATCGAGAAGAATGAGATGGGCTAGGCATGTGGCGCGTATGGGTGAGGAGAGGGGGTTTATAGGGTCTTGGTGAGGAAACCGGAGGGAAGGAGACCACTGGGAAGACCTAGGCGTAGATGGGCGGATAATATTAAGATGGATCTCCAGGAGGTAGGATGTGGGTATGTGGACTGGATTGGGCTGACCCAGGGTAGGGACAGTTGGCGGACGCTTGTGAATGCGGTAATGAACCTTCGGGTTCCGTGAATGCGGGGAATTTCTTGACTAGCTGCAAACCAGTTAGCATGTCAAGATGGACTCTGTACCATGGCGTAAGTAAGTAACTATTTGTGCATCAGGTTGGTAAAAAAAGGACTCTTATTTCCAACAATGTTGGGGTATCACAGAGTACAGAAGTGAGGCTGCAGTGCTGTTGTATCCTACACTGTAGTATTTAAACATATAATGATGGCGTATTATGCAGTGCCGTATGTAGATAGTGTACAACACACTACAATGTGTAGAATGATGGTATATCGCACACTACAGCATTTGGGATGATCGTTTACCGCACACTACAGTAGGTACTGTTATGGTGTATCGTAAACTACAGTAGGTACAGTTATGGTGTTTCGTACGCTACAGCATGTACAGTTATGGTGTGCCTTATATACTACAATATGTACAGAGATAGTGTATTGTAGTAAATATAGAGGCATATCACTTTTGCCATATACGTACAAAATTTTATCCGGCTTCCTACAGTCAAAGTTGACTCCATATGCAGAGGAAATTACTGGGGAAAATCAGCGTGGATTTCGACGCAACAGGTCAACTACTGATCATATATTCTGCATTCGTTATATACTTGAGAAAAAATGGGAATACAATGAAGCAGTGCGTCACCTATTGTAGACTTCAAGAAAGCTCATGATTCAGTTACGAAGGAAGTCTTGTATAATATTCTCATTGAGTTTGGTATCCCCATGAAAGTGGTAAGGCTAATAAAAATGTGTCTGAATGAAATCTATAGCAGAGTTCGCGTAGACAAGTACTTGTCTGACGTGTTTCCTATTAGGAATGGTTTGAAATAAAGAGAAGCTTTATCATCATTGCTTAGCATCTTTGCTTTAGAATACGCTATGAGGAGGGTTAAGGTAAACCAGGATGGCTTGAAATTGAATGGTACACTTCAGCTCTTGGTTTATGCTGATGATGTTAATATATTGGGAAGGAGCGTTCATACTATAAAGAAAAACACCGAACCTGTAGTAGTTGCTAGTAAGGAGATTGGACTAGAAGTAAATGCTGATGAAACTAAGTACATGGTCATGTCTCGAGATCAGAATACGGGACGAAGTCACAATATAAAGAATGATAATAGTTCCTTTGAAAGGGTGGAAGAGTTCAAATATTTGAGAAAAAATCTTAACAAATCAAAATTCTATTCAGGAAGAAATTAAGAGCAGATTGAAGTCAGGGAATGCTTCTTATCATTCGGGACAGAATCTTTTGTATTCCAGTTTGCTATTCAAAAACATAAAGAATAAAATACACAGAACTTTAATTTTGCCCGTTGATATGTATGGGTGTGAAACTTGGTCGCTCACATTGAGGGAGGAACGTAGTCTAAGGGTGTTTGAGAAAAGGGTGCTGAGGAGAATATTTGGGTCTAAGAGGGACGAGGTAACAGGGAAATGGAGAAAACTACATGATGAGGAGCTTAATGATCTGTACCCCTCACTCAATAATGTTTGGATGATCAAATAAAAAAAATGAGATGGGCGGGGTATGTAGCACGTATGGGGAAGCGGAGAGGTTTATACACGGATTTGGTGGGGAAATCTGAAGGAAAGAGACGACTTGGGAGTTCCAAGCCTAGATTGGGAATAATATTAAGATGGATCTTTCAGAAGTGGGATGTGGAGGCATGGACTGGATCGATCTGGTTCGGGATAGGGACAAGTGTTGGGCATTTGCGAATGTGGTAATGAAGTTTGGGTTCCATAAAATGAGGGAAATTTATTGACTAAGTGATAACCAGTTGGCTTCTCAAGAAGGACTCTGCTCCATGGAGTGAGTGAGTAAGTAAGTAAGTAAGTAAGATAGTGAATTTTATACTGCACTATGTACAGCGAGGGCCTATCGCACACTGCGTTATGTAGTGTAATAGTGCATCTTAGGCCACAATATGTACAGTACAATGGTGGTATACTGTATATTACAATGTTTGAAGCTGTGGTTTATCGTATCCTACGATGTGTAGAACGATACTGTATGCTGTATGTCCACGACATCCTGGATCAAATTCCTTATCCAGACGCCGGCTATTCTGATAGTTTGTCATAGTTTCTCTGAGTCTCTGTAGATTTAAGGTGGAAAAGTGCCTTAAAGTTAGTGATTGTCAGTGACTTCTACATCATTCCGAACTATAATACGCAATGATTTTTCCTTTTGTTTTACGTTATTTTGTTGTTGCAAATGCACGTTAATTAAGAAGACGATTAATATATATATATATATATATATATATACTTCTCATGAAGTGTTGTTATTCACATTACTGATTAATCAGAACAAATGGATCTAATCCACGTATTCTCCATTTACTTCCTATAATGAATGGGACACCACGCAATCCTTCCGGGTTGCAGTTGTTCGTCTTCGTAGCTCGCTTGATTGTCTTCTGCTATGAGTTCCGAAATAAATGAAAACCTCTAGTGTACACTGACAGCAGTTCAGATAAGCACCTTGCACGTAAGTAGGACACGACTTCAGAACAACATGACCGCCAACCGCAATGCTGACGTCACAAAGAAATAAATTTAAAAGTCAGGTTTCCCGCCCCCCGAAGGCGGAGGTCCCTTCCCCCTCCCCCTCCGTTCCGTAGAGGGTGTTAACCTAGGTTTTTGGACGGCCGGCGGTCGTCCAAAAACCCAGGACCTCCGCCTCTGGGGGGCGGGAAACCTGACTTTTACATTTATTTCTTTGTGACGTCAGCATTGCGGCTGGCAGCCATGTTGTTCTCAAGTCGTGTCCTGCTCACGTATGACGTGATTGTTCTCCAAACATAGCATCACCTACACAGCCAGGAACCGAGCTCCTCAGATGCAACTGTAAGGATTCAGAGCAAGGGTTCATCCTGCTCGCTTCGCAAAACGCACAGAAAGGATCATTTGGACGTGCGGCAATTTGCAAGCATAATTTCCCCCACTGTAGTTAGGCGGCGGATGGGAAGCCTGTACAAAAACACCATCTGCCATTCTCAGTACATTTACATTCAGTTCAGTTTGAGATGGCAGTGACGTCACAGTCAAGCACACCACATTTTCAATATTCGTCTGCGGAAATTAAGTTTAGTAAACAGGCTTGCTTTCTTTTATTCGGCAGATACTACGGAACGTGGAAACAAACAGCAGTGCACACTCGCGTGGTCCCAAATGTGCACTGCCGTTCTGTATTCGCCTGAAAATATTTTCAACTCTGTATACTTAGATATTGTTCATACAGTGCATTTTCGATAACAGATTCACAACACTAACCAACAAAATGCACAGACTTGTTCCTTAGATATTTTTGTTGTAATACCACAATAATCCTACAAGTTTCGTTTCGCAAAGATCATTATCAGGGTATCAAAGTAATATCATTTACACGTCAGCTGTATACATCATCATCATCATAAACATCAAGGATTGGACCCTTTGATCCGTTCCGTCTCCAGAGTTAAAGCTGCTCGCGCCAACGCTTCTTCGGTCTTCCAATTGTTCTCCTTCCTTGTGATCTGTAGTGGTATGCTTTCAAAGGGATCCGGTTGTGTGGAATTCTTTGCAAGTGTGAAAGCCAGTTCGTCTGTATTCATCTAACTTTTCTAATATGCCTGTAATCCGTAGTTCGCGGCGTATGTAGTCATTTGTTTTGTGGTCATAAAGGGTGTAGCCTGCCAGAGGTCTCAGCAACTTCATTTCTGCCGCTTCAATTCTTCGTCTTTGTAAAGCTGTTAGAGTCCAAAAGTGACTAATTTGGTTTTATGTAGTATTAATCTTTTGATTGGATAGCATTAGGATGGATCTCTAGAAGGTGGGATGTGGGTATATGGAGTGGATTGGGCTGGCCCAGGATAGAGACAGGTGACGGACGCTTGTGAGTGCGGCAATGAACCTTCGGGTTCCGTAAATTGCGGGGAATTTCTTGACTAACTGCAAACCAGGTAGCTTCTCAAGAAGGACTCTGCACCATGGAATAAGTAAGTAATTAATCTTTTGATTCCCTGATGGTTGCCTCTTGCGGACCGAAACATGTATGAATGTTCAGTGTGATATCAAAAATATGTAAGGAAAATTTTGTGTATTTTGTTGGTTTAGTGTCGTGAATTTATATACTTAATTAGCTATCCGCCTACCAACCAACCAACCAACAAGGAGCGGATCATGATTGAGATGTTGATGGTTGCTCAGCTGATAAAAAAAAACATTCCTTTTGCGCAACCCGCCAGTTAATTTCTGTGTTCACACGCACACATGACTACCCAGCATGACTCCAGTTCATACACTCACACATATTCCACACGGCACTTCAGGTCTCAAAAATTCTGTCTGTAGGACGTTACACTTCCATCTATCGGGATACTGTTAAACATTATTGTGTAAATGTCTGGGGCTGGGAGCTGACTGAGCTCACGACGTATCAATATTTAGGCAATTAGGGTAGCAACTTTAATTTATTCCACGTAAGGCTAGATGTGCAGGCTAAATAAAATATTTCCAAATACAAAAAACGCAGAGAACTATTTATTTAGTGACGCCATTCAATTAAGCTCTCAGTGGCTCAGTCTACGATGATCGTAATTATTGAATTTTAAGGGAATTGAAAGGAAGCTACTGTGGAATAGTTTGAGGTAATATCCCGGAAGTTTTCAGGATGGTCTGAGGAAAACCACGAAACATCTAAGTTCTGATAAGCGGTTTAAAGTATGACAACTGAATATGAGACCTTCCGAAATGGACACAGGGCTGCTGCTGCTGCCGCAATATTCGGTGAAATTCTCTGTCTGATGTAGGTACTACAAACACACACATAAGACATAAATAAAAACGACACACTGAAGACGCACAGCTACAGCCCCTATTGAAATAACATCTGAAGAGAGGGGAATAACAAGTAAAACTGTAAGTTGCAGACTGTAGTTCTTTTAAGGGTCAACAGGCACTTTCAATCTAGGTAAAGGTAAAGCAGTCCAATTACAGGCCTGGACGACAGGCCCAGAGGGTTCCAGGAAGTTAAGGTTCCCAGATTTCGTGACAACGGCACAGGATGGTGGTAGGTTGTCAGCCTTACACACCGGCCGCCTTTACCCCCAAGAAATACTCTTGGAACTCATTTCTATTCGAGGCTGAATTGACCCTAGGGCCAAAGTGCGATCGGAAGGATTTTATGTCAATGAACTTTCAATCTACTGGCACGAATATCCAACCGACCTTCTTACGGAACGTGGGCCGGGATAGCTCAGTAGGTACAACGACTGGCTACGGGCTGGACGGCCCGGGGATCGAATCCCGGGGGGACGAAATTTTCTGCACCTGTCTAGATTGGCCCTGGGGCCCACACGGCTTCCTGTACAATGAGTAATGGGTCTTTCCGGGGGGTAAGGAGTGGCCGAGTCGTGACGCTGACCCCTCACTCCCTTCTATTGCCTAGGTCAAGAAATAGTAGAGCCGTACGACCTGTACAGCGCGTCAGTGCCTGTACAAGGGTGCACTTAACTTTTTTTTTATTCTTACAGAACACACTGTGCGATACTGTTGGCTGTTGTGTGGATGGGCACGTGACCTGAAGAGCAGATTTTATCTTTATCTTTATGGATACGCGGCATCAGATTTACTGACTTTTATTTTTGCAACACTGAAAGGAGAATGACATATGAGAGGAGGGAATATATGTTACCGCCCGGGGCTCAGAGAACCTGATATCAACCGAACTTTGGCCTGTATTAAAACCATGCATTATAGAACATGTATAGATAAACATTCTGGTAGTGACGACTGGGACGCAGGAAGAACCCTCACAGCCATGATTCGATTGGTTGTTCTTAATTTATTTCATAACGTTTCCAAGCACTGAGATGAAGCTGCGTTCTCGGGTGACATCGCGCCCATTGCGTGTTTCTCGATAGGGTGTTAGTTACCGGATCCACGATAGACTGATTAAGTTATACAATGGTTTGTGAATAATAAATTGGTAAGTGTAGAAGTGGTCATGTCCTAATTTAAGGCTATATTCTTGGAAGCCTGAAGTAAACAACGAAACAATTTCGGTAAGGAGAATGCAGCTCCAAGGTGTCGCAGTTTGTGAATGACTCTTGAACTTTGTTGTCCAACCGTCAGCCTACACCTTCCTTGACGCTTTAGCAGGTAAGACGAAGGTCTCTGCAGTGCTTTGCACTTTTTACCTCATATACATTTCGTATCCGGGAACTGGAATAGCTCAGTCAGTGTAGTGACTAGGCTATGGACTTGACGAATGAGAAATCTGAGTTTGATTCCTGGGAGCAGCAAGAGACATCCTTTTCTCCGAAGAGTCCAGATCCCCTCTGTGGCTCAACACACAGGTGAAGGAACCTCTTTTCCCGTTTTGAAGTGGTCGGAGTGTGAAGCGAACTGCTAACATCCATGTAGTATCAAATTTAAGAATGTGTGGAGCAACATTTATACTCCCCTATATGCTTTCATGGTGCGATGCTTAGTGAAGCAAAGGTACCATAAGATGCCATATAAATTTAGCTTTACTTTCATCTCTAACTTTAGCTAGTAGCTGATAAATCTTCGTATTTATCGTTATCTCGAGATCAGCAGTACTTGGAAAAAGAAGGTGGTAAGTGTGTGTAAGAGAGAGAGAGAGAGAGAGAGAGAGAGAGAGAGAGAGAGAGAGAGAGAGAGACAGCTGTAGTAATACAATTTCTGGTAGTTCCCAAAAAGCTGCAGAAAATCCAATAACGTTCCTTCACTCTGCATGACTTCGTCATCCTTAATGCAGAATACTTCATATCTGCTGAATTTAATTATAACCTAACGGAAGTGACTCAGCGTATTTTCAGCCTCGGTGCCTTGGAGCTATTAGTGGTACCGACCGTAATGGCCGAATTATCCCGCAACAATGAAAGCCCGACATGCATTTCGTAGGGAAGGCTGGTTGCTATGCAATCGATATGCAAGAAACTGGGTAAACCTGCTCCAGTCTCGTGATTTATTACGCTCTAACTAAAGTACGTGTCAAAATGACGACCCCCTGCGATGTAACATCGCGTAATTTGGTAAACATGGAAGCATAACAACTTTTCGGAAAAATCTGCTGTATTCATCTTCTGTCTATTCCAGCGGTCGCGCAGTCTACAGGTGTGGGTCTGCGGCTGCTCGCTTGCTGGGATTGTGGGGTCGAATCCCGGGGGGAGGGGGCGGAATGGATGCCTCTTTTGAGTGCTGTGTGTTTTCAGGTAGAGGTTGATGTTTGTGTGATCATGCATCATTGATACAATAATATAAACAGCCAACTAGATGCAAAAATAATAATTTTATTAATAATTTCATTCAGCTCAAAATGTTTCGGGCGATAATTTCGCCAATCCTCAGGAGCACTAGACTGTGTTTGCAACTTGTCGTATAAAGCACCGACGATGCTGCCTGCTGGTGACCAGCAGGCAGCATCGTCGGTGCATTATACCACAAGCTGTAAACACAGTCTAGTTCTCCTGAGGATGGGCGAAATTATCGCCCGAAATATTTTGAGCTGATTGAAATTTTTAATAAAATTATTATTGTTGCATCTAGTTGGCTGTTTATATTATTTTATCAGGTAGAGGTATCTGCGTCGCGCTGATCACTCTTCCAGAGGAGTACTACCGAGCGTGGTGTGTCTGAGTGTGATCGTGAAACATCGATAATGAAGAGGTCCTGGCCCACTAGGAGCTGTTGTGCCATGCCACAAAAAAAAATCATTTTATACCGTACAGATAAAATCAGCAGGTTCCACCAACCATTCCGTATCCTGCCTCCCAACCTACACTGCGTTACATCCCAGAACTCCGTAACCTCAATATTCGCCACCATGACAAGACAAATTTTGAATCAGTAGGCCTATCTATTCTTAGAGCTACATTTTCTTAAAACAGATTAAATAAAATTAATTAATTTCTAATATCTCAAGGTGTTAATTGTTGGCGTTTCGCCACGGAGGAAAAAGTTCGATTCCAGACCAGACCGTGAATGATTTTTTAGTGAGAAATTTGACACTGAGCTAGTGTTGTATAAGAGTTTTTCACTTGTTACCTGTAAGTGTCATCCCAAAGATGCTCCGAATTCGTACCTCAGTCATTCACTACCGACACTATGTCAGCTTGGCAACTTACAGCATTATTTAAAAATGCAAAGTTACTTACATTTTTTTGCTCTTTAATAAATTCTAAGTTGCTGTAACAATGCGTTTTTTACATAAATAAAAACTCTTTACGTAGTGGTAACTTAATAGAAACATCTTGTAAATAAAGCCAACTTGGTGCACAATTTTTCTTAGTTTGTTTGTTTCTTAGTATATTTATCAATCTCTACATGTTTCGGGTTACTATGTGTCCATCAACAGGACAAACATCTGTATTTATGCGACACTTGGTACTTGTTATTCTGGTACAGGTGGATATTTTAAAATTACAAGGGCGCATGTCATAAAATGAATGGTGTTACTTACAGGCAAGTGATAAAATCTGAATAAATTGAGATTTTATCACTTACAGGCAAGTGATAAAATCTGAATAAAATTGGCATTTATCACTTACATGCAAGTGATAAAATCTGAATAAAATTGGCATTTATCACTTACTTGAAATTTTAAAATATCCACCTGTAACAGAATAACAAGTACCAAGCGTCGCAAAAATACAGATGTTTTTCCTGTTGATGGACACATAGTAGCCCGAAACATGTAGAGATTGATAAATATACTAAGAAACAAACTAAGAAACATTGTGCACCAAGTTGGATTTATTTACAAGATTGTGCAGGGATGCACGGTCAGCAAAATATTTAATAGAAACAAAGAAAATTTTATCTGAGAAACAGTGGTTAAAGAAAGCAATATAGTAGGAAGAGAGACAATTACATCTTCAGTCCCTGAACTTAGTGAAGTTATTTGACAATAAGCGTGCTCTGTAGAAGCCAGTCTGCTATGAACAAGGTTAGAATCTCAGCCTCTTGGGATAACAATGCTAATGCCACCTAGGCATAATGTCCTCGGCTAACAGGTGGAGTGGGACCACTGCACATGTAAGTATTCCGTTTCTGAACATCACAGGAATCCCTTCATAATCACTCTGTCCAGCTGGGTGCAAAGATGCCTGTGGGGAGAGGGGTACAAAAGACCTAAGGTTAACCCTTAGAGCAGAGTGACCTGACCTCACATCGTGAAGAGGTCCAGGGAACCAACAGTGTGTCTCATTCAGGGCAGTCACGATCGATTGGCGTCGGCGCATTTACGTCGGTCTGTCCTACCAGGCGTCTGGAGTGGTGGGTACGGGGTATGGATTTTCCAGACTGTTGGTGCGCCGCGCCCCTTTCACATTACATCGTATCCAGTGTGACGGTAGCAAGGGAAACTAAAGTGTCACTGTCTCTTCATACCATCGGACAGCAAGGTGTTGCCTCCGCCCGCATTAATCACCTCAGGTAAGTCAAAATGTTGTGTTGGATACGAGATTTCAACATTCAAAACATACACGAAGTACAAACGTTTTGGTGCAAAATAATCAGTACAGGAAAACAAATACACGAGACTGAACTACGTAGCAATCTTTTGGCATGCGAAGCCTTGTCACAAGAATACTTAAATGTATGGTTACAAATTTTCCAAACGCACACAGACAGGGGTGTGATGACAAATTTCGAGGCACAGAACTCAAAGCAGAAATACTGTCAAACATTTCAGAATCTGTGGGCCAGTTCCTCTCGTTTAAGTGCGTTACTACTTGGATAATAAAAGGTAAATTTACTGCAACATTTTGGTATGTGAGCAACTAAGCTTCGTATTCCTGAAAGCAAGTGATATACTGTTCGTGGGTGAGCTATGCGTCTGTATGTAACTCTGTAGTATGTAATCGGTACAGTGTGTTACGCCTTTCGCATTTAGAAGAGGAGATACACGGCAAATATTGTTAATCTGTAAATCTGAGTCACAGTCCTTTGTAAATGGATTCCATATGTGTTATTACGAAAGCAACATTTCATATACATGACGTAAATCTATCAGGAAGTGACAGCAGAAAGATTCAGAATCTCAAATATCAGTTTCCTCATTGCTTTCACAATGAACCACATATGTTTCACAGAGCCGCAGACATGTTACATGTACACGCTGTGCCACTAATATCTCGCAAGAAAGACAAATACGAGTAGGTTTAAGTTCTGTTTTTTGTGAGCTGTGTCGACTTTGCTGCTTGGCTTATTGGGGTTCAGTCGACATTAAAATGAGAAAGTCTCCATTTTTCCACTCACGATTAATTGGAGCCCAAAAAAATTCGGCCAATTACAGGCACTCTCTATGTAAATAGCGATTTCGCTAGGAACAGTGGAACGAACAGCTGCAGCAGTACCAATATTAGTTATCTTGCAGGACAATTCTTTGTCACAGTTTAATCTTGTAACTGATACAGACGGTGGCGTACTGCAAGAAACAAACATTACTTTATTGTAATGTACTAAATTAGGGTTACACAAGACAGGCCAGTAAGTATGACGTCATATCGAGCCGCGTTCGTGCAAACATGGTAGCAGTGCAAAAGCGATAGGTATTACATATTCCGAGTGTGTGTTTGTAGCCTTAGGTATCCAGCATTCAATGTGCATGCGTTATGTTGTCGCCTGTGGCGTGTCCGGCTCTGCCACATTTTTCCACATTATATCATAAATGGCACGATTTTTGAAAAAAAAAATGTATTGAACCTAAAATGTGTTGAGTAAAGAGAAACCAACTTGATGCCACTTATTTTATTATATATTCAATACTCATTCAATACTCAACATGTTTCGGCCGTTAATACGACCATCTTCAGGAGTCTGCGACTAGCTGGTTGT
>Ga0123355_10015627_pt1 | contig 11933 bp, 5 predicted proteins | sample TergutEmb28metaG_3_FD_89872 | JGI IMG/M metagenome (GOLD analysis project Ga0123355, IMG submission 89872) | Embiratermes neotenicus P1 segment gut microbial communities from Petit-Saut dam, French Guiana - Emb289 P1 | ecosystem: Host-associated > Arthropoda: Insects > Digestive system > Gut ... | reverse complement strand
GGACCGCTGTGTCTCCGTCGTCGTCGTCGTCGTCATCATCATCATCATCATCATCTCCAACGTTCAGTTCAGAAGCTACGTCACAGGGACCGCTGTGTCTCCGTCATCATCATCATCATCATCATCTCCAACACATTAGTTTTCAACAGAAATTTGAACGACTGACCATCCGAGAAAGCTCCTCTGGCCAGAAAAATGTTGGATCCCACATTTCTAAGAAACAGTATTAAGACGGTAAAGCCCGGAGATGCCTAAAATTCGTTGGCGAGGAAGACACAGTACAGTACAAGCGTAAAGAAATAACACGTTCGTACTGAATTAACATTATAAAAAAGCCACCAAAGCAAAAAAAAAAAAAACCACTAATCGCATGGCGGTACAAACCCATAGATGGGAGACAGTGTGGTGTCATTTGACTTGGCAGTCAACAATTGTACGTTTGTCTGTCTTACTGACTTGGTTCTTCGTACACACAATGCCACTAGCATTTGACAGCAAGACACACTAAAGGCTAAAGGTTAATTCACACACACACACACACACACACACCATGCCGCGCCGTGCCGTGTCGCTACGGTTTCCCATTTGATTTACACAGTGCCGTCGTGTTGGATTCACACATACTATGCCGTGCCCATGCCGTGCTCCGAACACGCCGCTCTGAAGGCGACATTTCAAGGCCACAGCATAGCATGGCATAGCCTGTGTGAATTAACATGGGCCGTCGAGAGACGGACAGTGGGCAACCTGCCCAGGTTCGGCTTCTTCCAGCTACTACGCTGACATTCACGAAGAGTGTTAACCAGAAACCTGCTGCCTTTTGCGATACGTTTAATTGTCCTGATGAGATGGAGACAGCAGAAGGTACGGAACGTGAGCTGACCTTTAGTTAAAGCCACTCCTTCTATGCGACGTCTCCACTGTATTCTGCTTTTTAGGCAAGACATTATCCCCGTTGTGTTTTAATTATACATATAGGGGTGTAGAAGGAGAAAAGAAAAGATGCAAAATTATAGTCTAAACACAAATGTATCTGTGTGCAAACAAGCAACATGTTCAGCCGGTATAGCCGTAATATGTAGCTGGTGTGCACGCAGACTGCGATCTTGCATCTTTTCGTTTTATACAGATGTACTCTTCTTTTGACTGTCTGTGGGTAACAAATCTTTAAAGTATTAAAATTTCGAAATACCCATTTTAAAATATTTGAAAATTTTTTGCCTGTTATCTTTCAGACGTCCAAACAGAGTGTGAAATTCTCTTTCTTCATCTTTTGCTCAGAACACGCTATGAATGAAGTATTTTCTTTTTGCTAGTTTTCCTCCTTCTGAAAGAATAAGGTCCCCATGCAATTATCACCAGCTCCTCACAACAAACCGTGCTGCCGGCTGTCATGACTGGTAGCAGCAGAATCCAAAAGTGGATCCGCTAAACTGTTGGACTAGAAGTTCGGTTCTTTCCGGCGATCACACATACTTTCACGTAAGACACGGCACTGTCGGAGCACGGCAGGAGCGCAGCACGGCACGGCCGGGACACGGCATGGTATATGTTAATTAACCTTTCATGCTTCCAGTCGTGGAAAGAAGTCTTGTACACACTGTAACTGTTGCCTCTGATTTGCATCAACTACACTGACGAAAGTTACACTTCAGATGCAATGTAACAATCATACAGAAACAAGAGTTCCACAGTCTGACGTCATCTACTACAGGTTCACTGACTACGGATAGAAACAGGCAAATAAAATGGCCGTCGGCTTATAATTCAAATGGTTAATAGAATTACCCATTATTTCAGGTAGTGCCAAGCAATTATGACTCACAAAGCCTTGCTGTACACATATACAGCAGTAACTTAATGCAAACCACACAAGAAGGACCAATGGCGGAGTGATTAGTATTCTGAATTACCACTTACCCACTTTAGTGTGCCTGATTAGCTGAACTGACTCACAGTGCACTGCATTTTGCTGCAGGTTATCATTCGGTCATTAGAAGAACAAACTGGACGGATTTGTACACTAACAGGAAACAGTGCACCAGGTGCTATGCACCGTGAGACAGCTGTGGGCTCACGAACACACTGCAAGGTGTGTGTGTGTGTGTTCCACTGCATATTGTAAATCCTTGTGTGTATGCAGAGAAAATTTTATAGCTACTCCCTACAGTTTCATTACAAAACGTGGTTGTTTATGTTATAATAATAATAATACTTTTTCCTGTATACACAAACAATTGATAAAAACATGCAATTTGCTCACTGTTGTGTGTGTCTTGCCCCTACTTATTGTTCACAAAAAACCAGTGTGTGTGTGTGTGTGTGTGTGTGTATGTGTGTGTTGTTAATACATACATACATACATGCATAGGCAACAACACATTCCAAATTAGTACACATACAAACAAATTCGCAAACCTACTGCTTCAACGTGATGTATATTTGTATAAAAATGTACATAGTGGCTTTCATTAGGAAAAATTTATTTCTAAAAATAGTCTACTATAAACTAGTCTAATGTTGCTATTGGCTACGGTTTATGCTAAGCACGCAAGACAAAGGTCTACATGTCTGTTACAATCTGACATGCTGCTTGTGCTAAATGAAAGAGACAAATACATAGCGGAAAGGGAAGCAGAGTGACAGAGCAATGAAGGTGGTAAAATGTTAGCCCTTTATGCCCACTGCGATGTATGGACTGTGTGTCGATCCCACCGTATTCTGATGTGGCAGAAAAAGGTGAAGTGATGCGCAAATAGGAACCCAGACAGCCGAGATACGTATATATGTTGTGAGAGACAACGTGTGGACCTTTAATGAACGGAGAGTGATACACGAAAATATGCAGCACCAGCATTTGTGATCATTCAGAAACTGTGAATAATCTGGATAAAAATGTTGAAAGTTTTTTTTTTTAATTGGAAACTTGAGGGTTGACCCCAATTTTTCAAATAGTGTAGCTTTCAGAATACCTGCAAAGATTCTGAGAGATAGGACAGACAGCCTCATGACACACCCAACTGAAATGTCATCACAGTATCTAGCATTTTGATGTACCCACTACTGGACATTTAGTAAAATCAAGTACCTAACAGAGCAGCACTAAATCTGTACCACTTATGAACCTTGCAAAAAACAAGCATACGATTTCTTTCAATTCCAAAGGAGCGGAATAATAGAACATGCTTTAAACTCTGCACTGCTACAGAACTGAACGCTTTAAGAATCCCTTAGAGTTGTGCAAGAACCGTATCATGCGGCAGCAATTCTAGTTTCTGGAATTGTTTTTATAATTTCCACAGCACACACTTTTTAATTTCCTTCATTTTTAATTTACATTTTTCCTCACTTTAAGCCCATTTAAATGGCCCTTTCAGAAATTTACAATCTAATTTTCATCTCAAGATTTCTGTGTAATAAAGACTGCAGTAGAATACCTCCAAATCCTGAATATGTAATAATAATAATAATAATAATAATATTTATTAACTGCAATTGGGTTGTTACCCGGTGGCAACTAGACCTTCACGAAAATATCCCTGCAGGCTGCTAAGTAGTTCACGTGAAGGTAACTCACAAATGTGCTTTGCAAAAATGTAAGAAAAGAGTTTGACAGCTTGGCAAGATAGCATAAACATCCCAAGGTAACGGTATTTATGGCGGACAAGATGGTGCTGCGACAGATCCTTTCGTACGTGTAATCATTCCTGCAGTCTTCCACAACCATCTATCAACAACTCAGAGATATGCAACAGATATCAGAACACTTTATGTACACACGACCTCGTTTCTGAATTGGGTTTCGCCTCTGCAAAGGAAACTCGGTAGACTCAAAATAAAAGAAATTAACTTTAAAAATGTAAAAACTTTCAAAATTACAGGAAATGATGCACTAGTTGAGGTTCCTGATGGGAATAAAAATTTAATTTCTCTGGGATATTATGCTGAGTTGGACCTGAATCGACATAAAACGATTTGTGCAATGTGACATTCAGTATTGGAAGCAAACCAGATTCTGAACATAATACAGTTTCGAGCACCATGGAGGCACAAATGTAGAACATTAAGAGTTTTGCAACAGATTTAGAACTTCTAAGTGTTTTGCAAGGAGGTATGGGTTAAGAAAATCGTGCAGACAGACTTTAGATTCACAAAATGGAAAATGTCTGTATTGTCATAAGTGTTCGTATGTTGGAGGTACAGACATTTGAATGACCACATCAACGACATTTCCCACTGTGTATCCTGCGACACATCCATTTACCTAAAAAGGTAAATGGATGTGTTCTGAGAACATACCTTCTGAACATCAGGGTGATGGGAGAAACCTAACCAAGAATTTAGGAAAAAATAGTACGTGTGCGCTACTAAAAAAAATACAGCAGGAGAAGTAATTACATTCTTGTACAAATTTCATTCTTGAATGATTTTAATAAACTCTGTACTGGTTGTTAGCAGTCAGATCGTAATTTGAAAAGTACAAATGTTAGTTTGTGCAATGTGTGACTAAATCTGTAGGCACATATGAAGTGTTTGAATGAAGTAAAGGACGCACAAATGGACAATTAAGTGGAAGAATGCGCGCGTACAGTGAAGAGTGAGGAGACCAAGGGATTAGAAGATTTGCAAGTTACAGATCTGCAGAAGCTGGTGTCATAGTCTAGTCTGGCATCTAGTGTAACGTAAGTGTAAGTATGAGTACAGCTACACAGCGTAAGTAAATGCACCTCAAAATTGTGCACAGAAGCGCCAGAAGCTGCAGGCTGCCACAAGTGTACCACAAGGTCATGTTAGTAAAACAGTCACATGTTATTTTACTGGTCAAGAGATTGTGACTGTCTGTAGACTGGTCCCTTTTTGCAAATCACGTTTGACTGAAAAAAGAGAACACGCCCCACACTACTGCAAGGTGTGGGGCTCTGTTCCCCTTCCTTCAGCCTTCTTACATTTTCATAGAAGTGACATACAGGAGAAGTTTTGTGTCTGCACTTGTAATGCGAATGTAAAACAGTTTACGTTTTAATCTGCTTTTACTGTTCGTGTGACAAAGCAAATGGTTGGTTTATGTCACGACCCATGAAACCAAACTGTTCATTTTTTTTAAAAAAAAACTTACTTGTCGTTTATAGCTAAAATCATGTTTAGGCAAGCTAGATGTAGCAGTGGCGGCAGAATGATCCATCATCATGATGTCCATCAGGGGAATGGGGGAAGTACCCCTCATCAGGGTTTCCCGGATTGCCCCTCCCATTCCCGCACTCTCACGGATCCTATCCAACTCCTGCTCCAGAAGGGCCACCTCCTTCTCCAGAGTAGCAATGCGAGCGTCCTTTGTTTCCAGAATTGCCGTCAGAGTACTGTTAGAAGGGCCACTGGAATTTTGAGTGTACGCTTTTTCTAACTGCACCTGCAGTGCTCTAAGGGTGTCATTGGTGGCCTTTAGCTCCTGAATTATAAGCAAGCAAAATATACAAATGGATTAACACGCAGTTTGAGACAGGCCAGTTGAACACTACGGGGAAAGGGAAGGTCCTCGAAACAACTGCGCGTTTGGTGCAATACAAAGTTACAATTTGGAAATGGGACGCCGTGGGCCCCACAGCTTGATCACAGAAAAACTTTTCTGTTCGTTGAATATTAGCCAGTACAGAGACATGGAATTTTTGTGCACGATGGTCTGTAAGCAGATAACTTAAAATTATGCAGACTACGTTGACATTACGCTACTACGAAACAGACTAAATGTAAGCTAGTCTTACGACACTGCATCATTACCGAACATTACTTAATTGCCTTGAATAGTTAGCAAACACTAAGTCATGCATCTCCAATGAAAGGTGATACAACAGCAACTGTACATTCTAAAGTGTCGTCACACTGGTACAGCCTACTGCATTGAGGGTTACTGGGTTTCTGCTCTTTGTACGTATTCTGGTATTTCGAATAAAACACATTTGAAAAACTGCATCTGCTTTCGCAGACGTGTTAAGCTGCACGAGAACGTATTAATTAGGGTGTGCTGAAAGCAGTTCAATCCAATCACAGCTCTCCAAAACGTTCTGTTCTTCTCAAGATACCAGAAGGTGCGCAAGGCCAGCAGCCCAGTAATCCTCAGTTTAGATTATTCTGTGTTCTTTCCCTGGCCAACAAAATTGGATTAAAAATTGAGCCAATTTGTTGGCTGTCCCATACTGCTGCGCATTTTCGCGCTATGTTGTCTCGAGGATAAAACAGTACAGGGGAACGTGAAAACATCCAATTCAGAAACTCCAAAGATTTGCCAATTCACAAACATAAAAGTAAAGAGTTTCAGTAGTCAATTACAGTGTCTAAACTATGCCTGTATTATTAGCACTTGATTTCTCGCCCTACGACATTTTGCATACATTTACTATGTTTACACTGCCTTACCGAAAACAAAGCCATATCTTTCACCAACGTCACAGCACAGATCAACATGGCTGCCCAGTTTCCTGTACCAGTGACAATTCTTTAGGCCTTTCATTTGGACTCAGAGTACTGATTAAATTTAACCCACAGCATTTTCAGGCCAGAATTATTTATACACTTCTTAGTTATTTATATAATCCGCAACATCTGCCTACAACCCTACTGTTTATTGCAAATACATAAACAAGGTGCCACCAAATAATAAAGATAATTAGACAATAAAATAACAAATTTATAAATGTGATAGAATTTAATATCATGGACATGAATAGATAAGCACACGTTATTTAAAAACGCTGTATTAACTGCAGTCGTTACACTGCGTCGAATATGAGAATATTTGCTGAAAGTTAAAGTGTTACGAGAAAACCGCGGTGACTGTTTTCAAGTTAATATCGCGGCATTCATGTAGATAGGTTAGGCAAAACGTCGAAGATTTCCGATAGGACAGTCGACGTTGTGGCCGAGATTTGGAACGCGACACATCCCGAGTGCCAATAAGAAGCGGGAGAGCTTACAACCAGGCTGCCTGATTGTGTGACTGGAGACGGAGTGGGACAGTACTCAGATACGGACCAGTGTGTACGGCTGCAGTGCCGGCGAATGGATCGGGTCTCGTATAGGCCTGTCTGAGGAAATGTACGTCCAGTTAGCCTGAGACATCATGCTAATAACTGTTTCTACAATTCTCGTTACTCCAGAACCAAACAACAAAGCTATCAGAACTGCTTCAGGCCGAGCAGATTCCTGGGTCAAATCTCTGGCATATGAGGTTTCTGTACACTCTTGCAATTACTTCAGGCACACGCACAGAACCTCAAACGTGCTGCCGCCCAATTCCCTCTCGGCACAGTTCAGTCAGGCCACGAGAAGAACGACCGGACAATGTCAGATCGAACCCCGACAGGGGCAGAAATCTTTCTCTTCTGCACAGTATGCAGTGCAGCTATGACACACACACACACACACACTCCCCCCCCCCACCTGATGCCGACAGAGGACTCTCGAGAGACAAAAGCAGTCGGAGAGTGAAGCTGGCCACTAGCCTTCACGCCGCCATGCATCTAACGATAACGTTCCAATCACCATCTACGGCTTCGTTTCACAGCTTGCCAATGCAGTATTCGCTAATAACTAACTTTCGAGGCTGTACAAACAGCATGGCTAAATAACAGCAATACACAAAGCAGTATCGACGCCTGCCCTCCGTCTGAACAGCACAGCACTTCCCTAGGACGCTGCGCCTCCCCATGTTCAACCAACCTTCAGTAACAGACCCAAGCCACTTCATTAGTGAGATCTCAGACTGCTTTGAACTGTGACACCGTTCAGTCTAGTACAAGTGTACTGACTGCTAGGACAATCCTCCGAGACACTGGGATTCCGTATTGTACAGATACTGCCAACAGTGACACAAGTGGATGCCATTAAGGCGTATGGGAGTGGACGTTCTTAACCCTGGCATTAGACAGAGGCAAGTGTTCAGATTGACGCCCCGGCCGCTTTATCCCCGTATCCATCGATTAGGAGGGTGGGTAGGTGGCAGTGTCGGTCTGGACGACTCTCCCCGGCCACTACGTCTCTGCCCTGCCACTTCGTCTTTCCCCTGATAATAAGTCTCTTCCCTGCTAATACGTCTCTCCCCCTTCCACTCAAGTCTCATTCCTGCCACTACGTACCTCCCCTGCCACTACGTCCCTCCCCTCACACTACGTCTCTCTCCTCCCACTACGTCTCTCCCCTGCCACTACGTCCCTCCCCTGCAACTCAGTCTATCCCCTGCCACTACGCCTCTCCCTTGCCACTACGTCTCTCTCCCGCTAATACGTCTCTCCCCTTCCACTACGTCTCTCCCCTGCCACTAAGTCTCACCCCTGCAACTAGGTCCCTCCCCTGCAACTATGTCTCTCCCTTGCCATTACGTTCCTCCCCTCACACTACATCTCTCTCCTCCCATTACGTCTCTCCCCTGCTAATACGTCTCTTCCATGCCACTAGGTCTCTCCCCTCCCACTAGTCTTTCTCCTGCCACAGGTCTCTCCCCTGCCACTAGGTCCCTCTCTTGTCACTACTTCTCTCTCCCGCTAATACGTCACTCCAATTCCACTACTTCTCTCCCCTGCCACTGTTTTTCTTTCTAGTTTCCTCCCAACCGAATTTCGAAAATGTGAACGAAACTTAGATGTTATGTTAATAACAGTAATACTGTTAATAACAGTAATACAGTTCCTTCCGCTTTAATTTTGAAATTAATGACGTTAGGAATAAACTATTTCCTAATATTATGCCGTGCACATCAATCAGTATTTACTGTGTAAACATAGCAAATGTATACCGGACGTGTGCCTTCTAACAGATTTATTCGACGCTTTCCTTTGTCAGTGAGCCAACAAGTACACAAATTGACCACACGTTGCAACAGAACACAGTAATGAATGCTTTGGATCTGGGCGTAAACAAGCACTCTGCAAACTGACGTTTCGGTTCGTCACACCGGTGACAATTAACACTGCTCTCTACTGCGATGTTGCGCTATGAGGTCTGGTACAATGTACCGTCGTTTCAGAGTATCCTGCTACATTGATCATTAGGGGGGAGGTCTACCACACTGGGAGGTCACATCCCAGGAAAAAGGCAGCCTCGGTACTGCGCACTGAGAAAACAATATCAATTGTATAACTATGCCGTTTGCTGTCCGGAAAATGAAATAAACTAGGAAGTTCAGTTGTTTGCAGAGTGCTGGCTTACCGACACAGCCAGCTACGCATCAAAATGGAGACACAGGTCTGTCAGCAGCATTAGATCAGCTCAGGTACCAAATGACGCTAGTGTGGGGACCTTAAACCTTGCCGTCACGCTAAAAGTCGGGGTAAACCCTTGAAAGCATGGTAGTTACTATGTTTACCATATGCGTTAACATTCAAAGACTCTGCATTTTGCCCATATGGTGACTTCACACGTGCCACACGACAGACGCAATACAAAGCTGTTACTGTGGAGGAAGTCCAGTTGCAGTAGCGCGACATGGGGTATTGCGACTCTTGTGCGATCTGCGGAAATACACGTAAACAAAATGGCCGTCACGACTGCGGAACAGTCATAACATGTGACCTGCGTAGAAAAGACCCCCCCCCTCCCCAACGACCTTTTCGCCGAAATACAGCAGAACCACAAGGAACGGTACAATTTTACAAAAAAGAAAGAAATGTGCTCAAAGAACTAAAAGACATCTGTGAAGAGCGCCTCAAGCTCATTCAGCTCTTTCCGTATTATTTTCCTCCGAAATTCATTTGAGAACGCTCAGTGGTACTGTGGTTTCAAGCTGGTTGTGTACTAGTTCTTTAAAGCACGATAGCTGGTGTGCGTAGCAGTCCAGCACACACACACACACACACACACACACACACACAGTGACTTTCGCGTAATTCTCATAGAAACAGCCGCTGTTTTTGTAAACTATTCACCGAATGGTCTTACTCAGTCCCTCCACACTAATGCTGGCACAGGACCTCGATGAGACCACGATCGCCTCCTTCCGAATCCTTTCCAATACCCTGCCATTCTGCGCTATACAACATCATAAAACAAGACTAAAAATGAAAGCACAACCTGAACTGGTCGGTCTTTGTAATGAAGATGCAGTGCGTTTTCTGTGACGTAGCAACCAGATTTCTAAAGATTATGCAGACGAATTTGTTGCTTCAAGAGTCAAGTGATTATCAGCTGCACACAGACACACAGGCTGCAGTATCACAGTTCGTTTCCCAGCATGTATGTACATGCCGACTACGGTACGTCGGGTCAAAGCGGCCACACACCTCCAGCTACTATCGAAATCAAGACAGCTTGTAGTTGTATATATACTCCGCTACGATGTCATGACGTGGTGCATAGTGCAAGACAGGAACAACTTCACCTGCAGCCAAGTGAGTACACACTATGAGTATGACTGGCTGCCTAACAAGTTGAAAATAATATATTTGTAAACTTTAACTTCAATATATATATATATATATATAGCGCGGTTTTAAAAAGTCTGGCGACGCCTTCCAACTTCCGTATTCCATTGCCTCCGATTGTTCCATTCGCCCATTCTCAGATCTCTCTCACCCATTGCTGTCTATATCCCATCTCTCTCTCTCACCCATTGCTGTCTATATCCCATCTCTCTCTCTCACCCATCGCTGTCTATATCCTCTTTTTCCAGGTTCTTCGGGGACGGCCTCGTTTTTTTCTTCCTTCAGGTTTCCAGTTAATCATAATTTTTGGTAATCCCGTTCGGTCCATTCTCTCGACATGAACACACCAAATGAGTTGTTTTCGGGTTATTTCATACAATATCGTATCTGGCGCGTTCATTTTTTCTCTAATACACTCAATTTTTCTGTCTAGTTTAGAAACCCTCGCTGATCGTCTTAATGTATCCACCTCAGTTCCGTTAATTCTCCTCCTGCCATCCTCATATAAACTCCAAGTGTTCGCTCCGTACATCAGGACACTTCTAACCATGCTGTTACAGATCATCTTTTTCCGGTATTTTGTTACGTCCTTTGACCACCATACCCCATTTAATGCACCTATTTTTTCCGTGCTTGTGTTATTCTGTGGCGTATATATTTAGTGTCTCTTCCGTCTTTGGTAAATATGGATACCAGTTATCTAAATTCGGTACAACCAGTAATGATGTCACCGTTGTCCAACTCTAAATGATTTGTATCGGTACCCAAGGACATGTACTTTGTTTTAGCAATGTTCACAGTAAGGCCTAATTTAGAATATTCTTCTTGGAGTTTCTGGCACATATACTCCAAATCTTCCTTACTTTGGGCCATCACCACTTGATCGTCTGCAAATTGTATCGTTGTATTAACCGCATTATATCCCACACCAGAGCATTTTTTCTTCCAAATATTTAAGGCTTTCTCTACATAAGGTTGGTGATATACAACATCCCTGGCGAAGTTCAAAACTTCTATCCTCCTTAAAATGCCAACTCCACAACAGTGTGTGTGTGTGTGTGTGTGTGCGCGCGCGCGTGTGTGTGTGTGTGACAAAATGTAGCAAACAGTACGCTATATTCAACTTGTGGAAGTAACGTACTGGCGGTAAGCAGCCACAGAGGCAAGTTCCGTCAATGTGGCGTGGCACTGCTCAATGGCTACACAGGACGATGGCGAGTCCAACCGACGGACAAACAAACAAACAAACAAACAAATAAAAGAGTATTTAAGGGCAGTTAATGCTGCTACGCGACGTTTTTCCGTGGCTGCGCACGCAACGCTCTATGGGGTTGTGACAAGGAGCTTCTGCGTACGGTAAGAGCGTTCCCGTCAAGGTCTTGGAGTGGTCACAATAAGGACCCGAGTTACAAGTGGAAATATGTTTGGGGGGTGGGGGGGTTTTCTTTTTGTTTTTTTTTTTTTTTTTTAGAAATTCCGGTGCCAATGGGCTTGGTTTCTCTCCGCCCGGGGTGGGTTGTCGGG
>Ga0123355_10015626_pt1 | contig 11933 bp, 6 predicted proteins | sample TergutEmb28metaG_3_FD_89872 | JGI IMG/M metagenome (GOLD analysis project Ga0123355, IMG submission 89872) | Embiratermes neotenicus P1 segment gut microbial communities from Petit-Saut dam, French Guiana - Emb289 P1 | ecosystem: Host-associated > Arthropoda: Insects > Digestive system > Gut ... | reverse complement strand
ATCTGATTTACTCTCAAAACCTTTTATAGAATCATTATTTTAACTGGCTATATTGTTGATTATTTATAATTTATTGTTTTTAAAATCAAAGAATTGCTTAAGAAATTGTTGAAGTGTATTAATAGTGGTATATTATAATGTCATGCTCTATTGGATGGAGTCATTAAAGATTAAAATGACATGTTCTGTGTCCAAATATATGTACTGGATTTCAGAATATTAAATAAATAAACATGAACATGATAGGAATAAGACGGGTAAAAATCTGTAGGGTCATTTTTTTATGGTAGTTAAGGTTATGTTGTCCCAGTTTTCTTTAAAAAAAGGTTAGTAAAGAAATTAGGGCGAAATATATGTGTGATATGCTTACGCAACTTTTCATCTTCCAACACAGTTTGATATATTCTGAAAAGACAGATGAACTGGCACAAATCAACATCAGTTTATTTTTTAAAAAAAAAGCACTAGAACTTCAAACAAAATTTGTAAGATTGTCAAAATGGGGAAAGTGAACAGCAACCGATGGGCTAATTAAATTTATGAAGGCAGGCACATTTATTAAGACTAGAAGGGAAAAGAAACCTCAGTCAAGCCCAGAAAACACAGTCTGAACAGTTTTAACTTTGAAGTTAAACATGTGAGAATGAATTGTTGAATAAGTTACACTGTTTGACATAGTTCATTTCCCCAACTATGTTGCACTCATAATGCTACTGAATGATCTGCCAGAATATAAACTTCAGGATTCAAACATGCAGAAGAAGAATCATAATATCAAGACATATGATACACAAAATTCAGTATGAGTGCATAATTTTGTTTCATGTGACATTTTTCGTTGATTACTGTTCCAAATATTTTTTGTTTGGGCAGCAGTTTTGTGGCCTGTGCATGTGTGCATGCACATGCACGCACTTGTGTGTGAGGTCAGTGACTATCATCAGTTATGACTTCTGTTACCAGCAGCTATTTTTCTTCCCTGTCACTGGTGACAATCTGTGTTGTGAGTCTCTGTTTCACCCATGTAAAGGATAAAACGACATTTTGATATATCACAAAATGGAACATCGTTCCAGAAACTTTTCGTTTGCTGTCACTCATTCTAATTAAATATTGTCACATCTGTTACATATTAAAGAGTCCATTTTGATAATATTATATCACTAAAATGCATGCTTCCTTATAAAGCTAGCAGGTCAGTAACATGAACATAAAGGAAGGTGCAATTTTACTGGTAAGGTTACCAACAATATACATTTCTGGTTGTAAAACCGAGATCCCTCAGGCTAATGAAATATGAAAACTTAACCCAAACGTCACCATATTCTACACCTGAGTTGCACGGGCCATGTAGCTTGCATGCCTTGACACCTCTGCTCTTGTCTTCCAGTAATAGCGGTCCAGTCTGTGGGCATCGCTGTGGGAACGATCTAACAAACACATGTGCAGTACTATGCTATCACAACTTTGTATTTCTTCAAAGTTCAAGAATTAAATGATTTAATTATAAAAATAACACCAGATTACAAAGCAAAGGAAAAGCAGAGTTATGTTCATGTGTAAATATGGACATATGTTCTTGCTCGTTATTAAAATATTAACAGATTTGTGAATGCATGCAAAGAAAAAGCAAACTCTTAAGATGTTAGGGAAAAATTTTCATGTAGCATATTCACAGGCATGTGTTAGATTATCCCAAACCAGACCCTTTCTTCCAAACATGTAAATTTTATACTGTGTCATAAAATTGCATGCAAGGAGGCGCAGCAAGTAATAACAATTCTGAAAGTAGTCAAAGAAAAATACAAACTGCTCTACAATTCACATTTTTATTTAAAATGGAGGAATTAAACATTTTGATTAAAATAAACCAAAGCTGATAAGGACACACCAGTCCTTGAACATCAAAAGTCTTCTGGGATGACACACTATGGCAACCAGTAAATATTAACATCTCTGAAGACCTGAATGTTCGTCAACACTACTGTCAGAACTTCATATCTCACTAATCTGTCCTTTTACATCCTTCATTCACTTCTGGTTGTAAACACCTACACAAATACAAATAAAAATATCTCAATAAACATAGGCACATCCAAAGGGCAGGGGGGCTGCAGGGCTGTAAACCTCCCTCTTCATCGTAACTTAAAAAACACAAATTTAGAGGCATGATGATATCAAGGTTTGATGTGATTCATGCTACAGCCTAAATCAGCTACTGAAATTGGCTGATGACTGGTAAACCAGAATATTGAAAACTGTAACAGAAAGTTATGGATATATAGATTTTTTTTCAGTTAGTTTTAGTTTTCTCCGTAACCAAACTGGATGCCAGATTGGAGATTTTAACCTGGTTTTCATAACATAGCTTTTAAAATCAAACATAAATTATATATAGCCTCAGGGTCAGTATCTCCACCCCCATAAATAAAAAAAAATTGTATGACAGCAGTCTTCCTAACACCATAATTTGTCAGTTTGTTTAGACGTAATGAAGAAGCAAAATATATTTAAATGAAATTTCCATCAAAGTGTCCATATAACAGAAATAGTTTTAAACTCTCAGCACAACAGCAACTGGCATAAACTTCATCAAAGATCCAAGGTAGAATAAAAAGTTGATTTACTGGCATAATTAAATCACCGTGTTTGATACTCAGTGGTGAAATTTGGACAACTCTCTGGTACACATAGTAAAAGGTGACACAGTAATGTCTGTGCAAAATTTAACAAATGTTTTACCTTACCAAAATAATTAATGCAGAATATACTTCACTTTGTAATACAGAAGGAATTATAATGCACAAACACACAGACAATATACTGTATATTCGACTGATAAAATTAATTAATGACAAAATGTCTACAAGTTACAGTTTTAGAAAAGGGAAATTAGCCGTCAAGTAACTATGGTAGAGCTACCATATTATTAAAAGAAATGAACAAAAGTATACATAATTTATGAAAGAAAATGGTAGCAACACAAACCGACTTAAGCGTAGTCTAAATGTGGACTGTTTGTTATACTAAACTTTCGTGTAAGTGACAAAGATATCTAATTGAAAAGCACAGAAGTTTGGAGAGCTTCTGTTAATGTCAGCTGTATAATTCATTCACAGTTACATAAAGCAGCACCCAGCAGTTTATAAGCCATGTTCTTTGCTTATATCCAAAAATTTAAAGATCAAGATATATAGAACTATAATTTTTTGCCTGTTGTTTTGTATGGGTATGAAACTTGGTCGTTGACATTGTGGGAGGAAAGGAAGCCGAGGGTGTTTGAGAACATGGTGTTGAGGAGAATATTTGGACCTAGGAGGGACGAGGTAACGGGGGAATGGAGGAGATTGCGTAATGAGGAGCTAAATGATTTGTACTCCTCACCCAACATTGTGCGGGTGATAAAATCAAGAAGAATGAGATTGGCTGGGCATGTGGTGCGTATGGGTGAGGAGAGGGGGTGTATAGGGTCTTGGTGGGGAAACCGGAGGGAAGAAGACCACTGGGGAGACCTAGGCGTAGATGGGTGAATAATATTAGGATGTATCTCCAGGAGGTGGGATGTGGGTATATGGATTGGATTGGGCTGGCCCAGGATAGAGACAGGTGGTGGACCCTTGTGAGTGTGGTAATGAACCTAAGGGTTCCGTGTTCCGTGAAATGCGGGGAATTTCTTGACTAGCTGCAAACCAGGTAGCTTCTCAAGAAGGACTCTGCACCATGGAGTAAGTAAGTAAATAAGTAAGTAAGTTGTATGCTTTGGATACTCAGTCCACTATCATTCCTTTTACATTTATGTGTGATGTTCTGGGTAACCATAATTTATGTGGAAGATAAAGAACAGGGGACATGCTACATTGCACATATTCAATCAAAAATAATTCCTAGTGGAAAATGTACGAAGTTGGCTCTCCCAGAAGTTTTTAGCCATTGTTACCAATCTTGTGTTATACTAATTAAGAAGGTGGAAGAGGGGCAGTCAATCAGAACTAAAATTTTGCAGTTTCTTTTATACATTGTGTGACATGTTTCGACTCTAGATAAAAGCTATCATCAGACACAACAAAATTGTTTGACGAAAGATCACTTGTTCTTTTTCTACAAGTACATAATACTTGGGGGGGGGGGGGAGAGAGAGAAGAAAAAAAAAAGATGTTTTTGCTATGAGTATTTATATAGTGTATAATGACAGCTTTTAGTTATGCCACAATATGTCACACTATCTGTAGAAAAGCACTGCAAAATTGTAGCGGTGTTGAGTGCCCCTCCTCCATGTTTTTAATTCGCATATAACAAGATGATACCACACATCAATACATTGATACACAAGTTATGTGTCTAATTAGCTATGCTTCTATGTAGTTGTCTTCTAACACAAGTGTTCCAACATCATGACCCTTTTCCACTTTTTGTGTTTATCCCAAGATAAAATCTGTTGAGTCTTATGAGTTGTAATGCTCTATAGCATGGTAGGAGGTTAGCAACATTTCGGATGAACCTATTGTTCCATCCTCATGGTCATCAATCTTAAAGATGGAGACAGTACCTGAGGTGCTCTGAATAAGTAGTAACCATCTACCAAACTGAAGATACACAGTATCACAGCCCAGAAGGACAAACACAACATTCATCACTGGCAGAACTGAAATATTATTCACACTTTAATACTAATGATAACAATATTAAAAAAAGAAAATTGATTATGACAGTGAAGCAGTTCCACTAATAAGACAGATCAACTAGGCTTTCTTTAAAAACAGATTTTTAAAATTTTTATATCAAATTTACACCAGTCAATGAACATAAAGATTTTGGGATGTGACACTGTATATCCTGGCATTCTCTAGGGTAGATGAAGGGAGAAGGTATTTCGAAAACGCTGGAAAATTTCTAGCAGACTACACGGTGTCATATCACAAACAACGTATATCTTTGCAGTCACTGCAGTGAAAAACTCAAACTTCGTATCTTGCAAATGTCCATATCTTTAATAATGTATGTCTCTCTGAAATGTTACACTGTTTTTAACGGTATCTTACATTCACACATAGAAGGCAATGTATTTTTCTAAAGCAAGTTGGCAAGGAAGCTACAGCAAAGCAATATAAAACAGGAGTTTCAACATGTGCCTTTCTATCTTCGAAATGCACAACTACCTAGTGCACAAGAAATGCAGGTTATGTTTGCTGCCTAGTCCCATGGCATAATGCCAGTGGCCACTAATATGAATTTGTTTATTTCTACAGTTTTTATAGTTTCTGTTCTCATGTTTTTGCCACCAGATTTAATAATACTTTGATGACATCATAGTTTTAATTCACTGTTAGCTGTCAAGAATTTGGAAATGAAGCAGCTGCTATTTATTTAGAGACACTGCTGCACATTCTCCTGCACAACTTTAGGATTTGCCTGAATGTTGGTAAGAATGACTAGTCTACCAAATTTCTTCCAACAACTTCACAATAACAAGAAGATAGTTGCTTATAAATACATGACATTCCTCCTTCATGTTTCAGCCTACAATGGCCATCTTCAGGAAGGTGGTTAACAAAGGAAAGAATAGTGGCTAATTTATTTATATCCATATAGTTACACGGTAACAACAAACTTGTCAATATGCAGAAAGCTATGTATGTGCTGTTGCAACATTAAAATATATGTGTTAACTGCAGTATAAACTAAAATGTTTTAAGACTTGTAGATAGATTACATGTATTCGTAATTATCATGATGTTTATATACCCAAATCTATGTTAATTGTATCCATCTTGTTGTTCAGGGTTTATCCCTGTGTTGACTTCAGTCATAACACAAACTAGGGTTCAGACAATAAAACCCTGAACAACAAGACAGATATTTCTTTGCATTTGAATACAAAAAGTGTCATGATATTTACATGCATGTAACCTATTTCGAATTTTTAAATATTTTATCATGTACTCTGTTTAACACATGCATTTTAACATTACAACTGCACATCTGTAACAAAAGCAGTCATAACTACTTTCTTCTTTGTTAACAACCTGCCTAAAAATGCCCAAGAAAGGCCAAAACATGTAGGAGAGTGTCATATATTTATAAACTTACTGCTTTCTTTAGTATTGTGCAGATGTTGGAATAAATATTATGAACTAATTTATTGAATGGAACATAGATTATTTGGAACAAGCATGACTAGCTTCAAATTAAGGTGTGATGACAGACAATATGTAAGACAGGTTAGACTATTCTGCACAATTCAAAATAAATCCTCACCTTTATCTACAGCAAACGCCCAGTAACGGAACTTGTCAAAATTTCACGTGTGTTAGACATTACTATGTGCAGAAATAATGAGTGATCAGATTTCAGTTGGTACATCTGTAATGTGCTCCAAAGGAATGTTACACATAATGAAATCAATTTGCTAGTTAGCGCAACAGTTCTATGTATATTTAATTAATAACAATGTTTCTCTGTTACATATTTCAGCTACCGTTTCAGCCAAAATATGTTCCAGTAAAATAGCTGTATTGAATAACTACAAATTTTTGGCCGAATAGTTCTTTTGTTTATCGTATCTGACAAGTGTGAATATCTTAAAAATGTATGAAACAGGCGAAGAAATCATATGGAAATTACAAATTACTTTCTAACAATTTAATTAAGAAGACAGTTGGTTGTGTATTTAACTCTCTCAGCCTTCGTGGTGATAAGATACAACATACAATTACAAACATAAAGTAGCAGTGAGGTACCCACAAAATATCTGAATCTAGCACCACATCTTTTACCCATGTGGTGACCGGAGAAAAGAACAGTCCCCATGCAGCCCATGTAGCTTGTAAAAGGCGACCAACATGGGTAACGGGTGTGTGGAGGTATAGCTGGGCCAATCTGCCCCGGGAGTTATAAATATGGTGGACTGGCCCTCCAGGTTGGGGTTTGTGCAACAGACCAACAACCTGTCACTGTAAAAATGCTAACTGTTGGGAAACCGAAACTGTGGCCTCGGAAGATTCATACTGAGTGGAATCGACCTACGCAGTGGAAAAAGGTGTGAGATGAGAGATGAGGATAGCAGATGGGAATGTAGAATTGTGTACAAACAGCTATTAATATATGCAAAATTAAAAACAGGGAAGAGAGGTCAGAAGACAGAGCTAACTGGGGTAGTCCACTAAGAAGGCGAAGTTTTGCACTGATCTGCAGTGCCACTGAAGAAGAAGAAGAAGAAGAAGAAAAAGAAGGAGAGGAGAAAGAGGAGGAGGAAGAGGAGAAGGATGAGGAGGAGGAGAAGAAGAAGAGATGGAGGAGGAGGAGGAGGAGGAAGAAGAAGAAGAAAAAAAGAGGAAGAGGAGGTAGAAGAAGAAGAAGACGGAGAAAAAGAAGGAGAGGAGGAGGAGGAGGAGGAGAAGAAGAAGAGATTGAGGAGGAGGAGGAGGAAGAAGAAGAAGGAAAAAAGAGGAAGAGGAGGTAGAAGAAGAAGAAGAAGAGGAGGAGGAGGAGGAGGAAGAGGAGAAGGATGAGGAGGAGGAGAAGAATAGATGGAGGAGGAGGAGAAGGAGGAAGAAGAAGAAGGAAAAGAAAAGAGGAAGAGGAGGTAGAAGAAGAAGAAGAAGATGAAGATGAAGATGAAGAAGAAGGACGAGGAGGAGGAGGAGAATAAGAAGAGGATGAGGAGGAGAAGAAGAAGACGAAGAAGAAGAAGAAGAAGAAGAAGAAGAAGACGAAGAAGAAGAAGACGAAGAAGAAAAAGAGGAAGAGGAGAAGTTGAATAATTCATACAAGACTTTATTTCAATAGCAAGGCTATTAACATAGAAACTTGATATCAAAACAAAAAGTCAAGAAATATGTCTCCAAAAATTAGAGTCTATTAACACTTAGAGACACTTGCAAATTTCATGTCAGTTTTATACATTCAATTGTGTTGAAGTTACAGCCACTTCACATATGTCAGTGATAAACAATTCCCATGAAAGACTGGAAATATTTTGTATTGCCAATCCCATAATGTTATGGGGGAACCTGCAATATGGTGTCATAAATGTGTGTAACCATATATATATATATATATATATATATATATAAACATGTATCTTCCAAACAAAATTTTTGAAAGTATTCAAACTTCTGGGATACTTACTTCAATCTACCTTGAACATAATGAACTCAAGCCAGCTGTTGCTGCTGAGCTCACGCCTTTCATAGCAGAACTTAGAAACTGCTGAGTCTAGCAGATGGAATACACTACATGGCCAACAAGACAGTGCAAGTGGTGTCCAAACACAAAACTTCCCCCCCATTTGGAAAGATTAAAAATAAGTCAGCACAGGTAGAGTGGCTTGCTGCCAGTTATGGAGCAAGGGAACGGTTAAATCAGAAATATATATTGTCTGAAAATATCTGTACACTACAAACAGTTCTTTCAAAAACAACACTGTACTAATATCTATCCATAACTGTGAGTTATTTAACTAAATAACTTTTAATTAACCGAAGATAGATGTTACTGGGAGTTTGCTGCAGTTAGACAATTAACCTCCTCACTGCCCCTGCCAAAAAAAGGCCTCTTCAAACAGTGAGTAAGTAGGTACAAATCTGCTTCCATTGACAGCCTGACACATCAAGTAATAAAAAATATTAATGAATACATTATCATACAGTTACTGTACTATTTCTCACTACAGCATGAAGCGGAAAAGTAGCATACATGAAACCATATCCAGAAGATGAAAGTTGGATTGAAACAAACAGCATCAATTCTTACAGCTCCACAATGTTAAAAAGAAATTAAGTTGCAGACCACGTGAGAGAGATGTTGAGTTATGCGCAAGATGAATCGAGTGTCATACCTCTGTGTCTCGTTAACTGCGAGGATTCGCTGAGAACCGAATATCTGTCAGCAGCAACTTTGGAAGGGTTGAAGAGGTGCGTGCTGCGAAATGAGCCAACCGGCGTTAACACGGATCGGGAACTGCAGAATGAAGGTGTGGCAGAGCCCGCTGCATGGCGCAATCTATCTGCTGGTTCACTTGATGGAGGAACTAAGGGCAATCACAGTCATATTTTTTGTTGAAAGAAAAATGCTGCTCTAACAGAGGGATTATATTATTGCCATAAACTTTAGAGGCTCCAATATAAAATGTTCTTTGCATGAAACCTGACAATTTAACAAAAAACTATACTGATTCTATGAAGATAGGCCTATGTTAATAGCTCTTATTTGTAAGTGTAGACACTTTCATACCACTTCCATTTTGACATTATATGTCTTTCCAAGGCCTGTACAATGCCTGGAAATGTTGTTGGAAATAGTTTTCCAAAATGATTTAAAATGGAGAATTTTTACACAGTTTTTTTCAGTTTCAAGAATGTGAAGTCACAGAGGGTGAAACAGGGTGGGTAGAGTGATTTTTCAAACACTGGGGATCCATTTCTGACCCAAAATCACGTACTGAAACAACTGTGATGGAAGGCTTACTCTCCAAGATGAAAAAAACCTACATTTTCAGCCAAATATTTGGTCTCTTTGAATTAATATGCTGCTTCCAAAATGTCTGTGTTTAATGTTTGGTTGTATGAGCCAATAATTGAATCTTCAGCAACAGCACTGTAAAAATCTCAAACTTCCCTAACAGAAAGGCCTTATCCCATGTCCCAGTTACAACACCAGCATCATCTATGAGCAATTCCTTGTACTATGTTTATACTGAAAGACAAACACACATATTATAGTGTCAACATTTGCACAGAAAACATGGTTCCATTCTAAGCTTTATGAAAATTTTAAAAATGTTATTGCCAGTATATATAAGTGTGTGTGTATATATATATATATATATATACACACACACACACACACACACACACACATATATATGCTGGCAATAACGTTTTTAAATTATATATATATCATGTTCACAAAATGGCTGAATACCTGCAGACATGAAGAACACATCACTGTTGAGTCGGTAACTAGTGGGTCTGCCCCTGAATGTAGCAGGCACAGAAGGTGGTGGGGTTTCCATGTGCATATCATATCCATTGATGTCAATGTCTGTAAGCACTGCAGAAAACAACAAAATGTGCGTTAGATTCCTGCATTAGTCGGCAGTTGTGTAAGAACTTTACATTCTGTCAGGTGTAATGTAGTATAACATCCATACACTGTTCACAGAGTTATTAGATTTGCTGTATATTTATATATAAATAGTGTCTGATAATCCCAAGAAATTTAAATTGGTTTTACTGAAAGTTTTATACGAAAACTCCTTTTACTCTATGGACAAATACTTTAAACTTCAAAAAAGTTAAATATGTTTACATATGATTTGGATTGGTATTTGAAAGTTTAGCACATGAAGTCGATATGCATGTATGTTCTTTTATCTTCTTTCTTCATCTACTAATCTACCAAGCTTTTGATTGTGTTGATCATGATATTTTATTATCTAAACTGAAATTCTATGAAATCAGTGACAAGGATTTTCAGCTTTATCAATCTCATCTGGGTAACAGATATTATAGAACAGCAATATATAATGACAGTGAGAATAGCAATAAAGTTTCAAACTGGGCTAAAGTAAGACATGGAGTCCCACAAGGCTCTGTTTTGGGACCTCTGGTTTTCCTTTTATACAGTATATAAATGTCTTACCCAAGATTATAAATAAAACTGCAGCACCTATAATTTTTGCTGATGTTACTAGTATCTTATTTGTTCACTCTAACACAATAGATCTTAACAAAAACATTTACATAGTTTTTATAACTTTAAATAAATGGCTAAGAGCAAAACCAATTGTCTTCAAACTGTAATAAAACAAATTATGTACAATTTACCACTAAGAGAAATATGTCAGTTAACGTAAAAATAGGCTTTAACAATAATTTTAATCACCAACAGCTCCTACACAAAATTCCTGGGGGTGACAATGAATAATACTTTGTCTTGGAATGATCATATTGACTGAATTATGAAAGAGTTAAGTAAGGCTTGTTATATAATTAGAAATGCCAAAACAAACATGTCTGTTTCGTCATTAAAATTGATTTACTATGCTTTTTTTCACTCGGTTATGAGCTATGGAATTATATTTTGGGGAAATTCGTTGCATAGCGCCATAATTTTTAGAATACGAAGAAAAGGCAATTAGAATTATGGAAGTATGTGGGAACAGAATTTTGTACAAACTTATTTAAGAAATTACAAATTTTGCCTTTGACATCACAATATACGTTACCTTTATTAATGTCTGTGGTTCAAAACAAAAATCTTTTCCTAACAAACAATGAAAATCACAATTTAGACACTAGACAAAGAAATAATATATACCTTCCTCAGGCAAATTTAACCATTTATCAAAAAGGAGCTTATTATTTGCGGATAAAAATTTGTAATAATTTACCCTTAAAGTAAGAATGTTGCTGGTAAAAAAAAAAATTACTCATTTTACACAATTGAACAGCACCTTAGACAATCGTGAATTAAGAACTGTATCACAAGATTTTATTATAGTGGTATTTTGATTTAAGATTCTATGTGCATTATGTAAGTACTCTTGAATTGTTTTTAAGTTCCGCCTAAGTACATTATGTAAGTATTTCATTGATTGTATATTCTGAACTGATCACATTTCCTTGTATAAGCTTGATTTGTCTTACTTATGTATTATAACCACAAATCACTATCATATATATCTTATGGTTGAGACTTATTTTGTACTATGCCTGTTGTTATCTAATGACAAGTTCTATATCCACTCTGATGGATCTCTGGAATACTAAATAAATAAATAAATAAAAGTATAGTTGAAGAATAAGAGTCCAACTTGATGTCACAATTTATTAAGTTTTGTTTCACTTCTTCTGTGCTCAACATGTTTCGGACATTAATACATCCATCATCAGGAGCCTGCGACTTTTCTATTGTATCACCACATTGGTTGT
>Ga0123355_10015625_pt1 | contig 11934 bp, 9 predicted proteins | sample TergutEmb28metaG_3_FD_89872 | JGI IMG/M metagenome (GOLD analysis project Ga0123355, IMG submission 89872) | Embiratermes neotenicus P1 segment gut microbial communities from Petit-Saut dam, French Guiana - Emb289 P1 | ecosystem: Host-associated > Arthropoda: Insects > Digestive system > Gut ... | reverse complement strand
TGTCAATTTGGCTACGACTAAAAATGCGGGATAAATCATCTCTTTGTTTTAGTATTTGAAGCATAAGTTTTAAGCAAAATAAGTTTCGCCTACTGCATGAGATTTTAGCATCAAAATTTTTGTTATTAGTTTTGACAAGAAATTCCCTGCGCTTACAGGCTTCCCTTTTGCGATAATCTCACTACCCAACATAGTATTTATACTAGATAGTTCATATAACGGAATTGCACTAATTGCACGATAAATACTCATTTCAACCGCCTTAACAGATGTACCAAATTTTTCGGCAACTGGCTTATAATAATCCGACATTTTTATCGGACAAAAACCTTTCTTGTAAAAATACATAGCTGTATGAATTACATATGTAGTCCCAGACTTATTTAGGTCAAAACCAGATCTAAGCAACATTTCGTATGTGGTTTTTTCCGCTTTGCAGTCAGACGAAAAATCTATCCAGTTTTCACAAACTTTTAGATTTCTGTTGTCAAACTTGCTGCCCACTAAATATATGGGAGTAGATTGCTTTTTCTTGCTGTAACAAGGGTCATTAAGCTTAAATAATAAATTGTTCATTTGTGTCTCCTGTAGAGTAAACCTCTAAATTAGGCTCTATTTACATTTTGTTTTTATAAAATCTTTAATAACTTCTGCCAAATCGGGTGTGCCGATTTCTTGAAGATTGTATTCTACTCTTGTAGTTGGTTTATTGATTTTTACAATTCTTTCTAAATCAATAGGCGTTGCTATTACCACGCTGTCACAAGGTGTTTTTGCAATTGTCGCCTCTAAATCTTTGATTTGAGTCGCACCATAACCCATTGCAGGCAATATAGTACCCACATTTGGATAAGTCTTAAATGTATCCTTTAATTTACCTACAGCATAACTTATTGGGTCAACCATAGACTTCGCACCATATCTGTTAGCAGCTACAACGCCAGCACCAATTTTCATTTCGCCATGCGTTAGAGTTGGTCCATCCTCGACTACTAAAACATTTTTTCCTTTAATAACATCTGGTTTAGTTACACTAATTGTACTAGCCGCATCAACAACAATGGCTTTAGGGTTAACTTTAGCAATGCTTTCTCTTACAGTTAAAATATCAGCATAATTCGCACTATCAATTTTGTTGATAACAACAATATCTGCCATTCTAAGCACAACTTCACCTGGATAGTATGATAGCTCATGTCCAGCACGATGAGGGTCAACAACTGCAATTTGCAAATCAGGTTTATAAAAAGAAAAGTCATTGTTTCCGCCATCCCACAAAATCACATCACAACCGCTTGGGTCTTTTTCTGCCTCTCTTATGATTGCCTCGTAGTCTACACCCGCATAAATTACATTACCCCTTACAACATGAGGCTCGTACTCTTCCATTTCTTCAATTGTACACTTGTGCTTTTCAAGGTCTTTAACCGTAGCAAACCGTTGTACTTTTTGTTTTTCTAAATCTCCATACGGCATTGGATGACGAATTGCAATAACCTTTTTCCCCATGTTCATAAGTAGCTCTATGATGCGTCTTGAAGTTTGACTTTTACCACAACCTGTTCTTACAGCACATACGCTGATAACTGGCTTTGTGCTTTTAATCATTGTAGCGTCAGGCCCTATCAACTTAAAGTCTGCTCCTGCTGCATTTACAATACTTGATAACTCCATTACATAGCTATACTTCACATCACTGTAGCTAAAAACACACTCGTCTGCTTTTAGCGACTTGATTAATTTAGGTAGCTCAGCTTGCTCATAAATTGGAATGCCAGCTGGGTATAATTTACCACATAAGCTAGCAGGATATTTTCTGCCTGCAATATCAGGAATTTGTGCTGCTGTAAACGCAACTACTTTGTAATTAGCGTTATCACGGTAATATGTGTTAAAGTTGTGGAAATCTCTGCCTGCGGCACCGATTATAATAATGTTTCTTGTTTTCATGATTTGTGTTTCCTTTTTTCTTTTTTTTCTTTTTAATGTCCGATTGAAGCGAGATTAAATAGATAGGTTGCACCCGCTCTCTTTTACGAAACTAACGCTGCTTTTAGTTACTCCGTTGTTAAATTCGTTTTTTTATGATAGATAATATACCCACCATTATAATTATATTGTCAGTTTATTTAAAGCGTTGCGAACCGAATGTTTTTGCTGTTTGGTCAAAGCAAGTAGTGTCTAGAAGCGCAAATGTTTCCACAACTCTAAGGTCTTTATCAATATAGAACCCTTCACCTACCTTAGAACCCATCATAATTAGTCCCTTTAGCATGCCAGGCAATTGAGCTACAGCCTCTACTCTATTCACTTTTTCTAATGGAAGATACTTATGATAATATGCACTACCATTGATATCAAGCGGCCTGACCATAATATTCTCGTCCATGCGATAATGATGATAAAGATAGCTTGCAGCTTGAATATATTTATCTGGGTCTAGCCCTAAAAAACTCATAGTACCGCCAGCATATCTAAGATTATAAGCCGCACAATAAGCACCAATTCCTGCAAAAAGCAGTCTTGACACCCCACCATTACGATGGTCAGGATGAACCACAGCCCTCGATATTTCTAAAAAGTTAAACATATGTTTTTTTAGAAATTGAGTTAAGTCATATTTCATGGTTACTTTGCAAAAATCATCTTTTGTTTTATAACGCATTAAAACATAACCACCCACCACTTCCGTTTTTTTAGTTTCGGAATTTTTATGAATTGCTATAAGCTGCGAAGCTGTTTTGTCGTAGCCTATATTTTCGTCAGTTTCGCCCTCAACATATTTAGAAGGATCAAAACCGCAAATCAAATACTTGTACCTTAAATCCTTAAACGCTTTAAGTTCCTCTTCATTTTTTGCGAGCCTTACGGTATAAGGCCCCATTGTTATTGGTTTTATTTTATCTGTAAAAGACATAGTTTCCTTTTGATTGATTTGTTCAATAGTTTAATATCCGTACTGTGGATTAGTCGTACCTGAGATTTGATTTTTTAGATGATAAGCCGTTATCATATACTTCATAGCATTATCTCTATCTTGCATGTCAATAGCATATTCGGCATTCATGGTGTATAACATAATACGATTTTTACTCTGAACACTCATATCTTTAATATCAGATAATAAAAATTCTGTATCTCCTATTTTTAATCTATCGTTATAAAGGCAAATGTTGCCCTCGCTTTCTATATGCTCTCTGTACCCTGCGTCAACAGCCAATAGTGTTGCACCAATATCAGAATGAATTGGGATATCACTAAAACTAGAGTAGTCGTTATTTACAACAAAATCTAATTGTAGCTTACTCCATTCCAAAATAGTTTTAGGAAAATTTTCGGGTAATGGGTCTAAATTAACTAACTCTCTCTTTTTAGGCTTTTTAGATTTTATCACTTTAAGAGTTTGCTTATCTAGATTGCTGAATGTGGGTGCAAAAAAACCGTAAGGGTCAATCATGGTTTTCAAGTCGCATTTTGTACAAAAAAAATCATTACCATGTGAGTACAACCCATCAGTTGATTTACAAATTGGGCAATAAAATAAAACTCTTTCTAAACATTCGGCCTTAGTTTTACCCTTAAAAATTATCTTCTTTTCTCTGTTCTGTAGCCATTCGTACTCATTAATATAAATTGAATCAACTATAATTTTCTCAACTTCGGCATCTGTTAAAGCTTGCTGTTCTTCAACAGTTACAATCCTTACAACCTCGCCCTCGTTATAACCCTTGTTTGATTTGTTCGCCCATCTAGGTTTTGTATTATAGCCACCTCGTAACTGTACAAGCACAATTGGCACCTTAAATCTTTTAGCAAGTTTTCCTAACCCTGGTTGCAAAGTACATTCCTCGCCATAAAACGAACGATTACCAGATGGGAACATTGCAACCGCACCACCCTGCCTAATCACCGAAAACATTTGTTTTACGGCAGCAGGGTCCGATGAACCTTTAGCAAACGGAATCGGATGCGTCATGTTTCGCATCAGCGAACTCTTTATTCCATGCCTAAAAATTGAAGCACTTGCCACATAATTTATTCCAAACTTAAAACCAATGCCTACAGAAAATTGGTCATAGCCTGTCTGATGACTTGACAAAATCAGGCACGGCCTTTTAATGCCCTTAGAACTTTTTTTAAGAAATCTGTATTTGTATTTAGACTTGACAATACTGCCAATTAAACCACGAAGAATCCAAAAAAGGAAACTATTAGCACGCTTAATTTTGTAAGCCCTTTTAGCCTTTTTAGGTTTTTTAGGTTTGTTTAAGTCAACTTCTTGTGTCGTTTCTACCTCTTGAGTTTTGATATCATCATTCACTATAATTATAGTTTAACACAAATTTTAATAATAAGCAAAACAGTTAACTAGAAAAACTAAAAAGTTTTTGAAATTTTTTCAGTTTGGAATTAGTAAGTTGGCTTATAACCATTGTGTTGCCTATGTGGACGAAACAATAACCGTAACATGATTGTTGTGGATAGTTACTCAAATAAAAAAGCCGCCTGCGGCCTTATTTGAGTAACTCATAGAAATTAGGGTAACTTACCGCAGCGCAATCAGGGTTTATAATGGTTGCACCCTCACTACTTATAGCACCTGCAATCGCCATACTCATAGCAATACGATGGTCACCATGACTATCTATAGTTGCTCCGCCTTTTAAGCAACCTGTACCATTTATTATCATACCGTCTTGAGTTGCTTTAATATCTGCACCCATTTTTTTAAGCGCATTTACCACAGTATCAATACGGTTTGATTCCTTAAATTTTAATTCCTCGGCATCTTTAACAATGCTAGTACCTTTAAGGAAACACGCAAGCACTGCCAAAATTGGAATTTCGTCTATAAGTAATGGTATAAGCGGACGGTCGATAACAAACGGCTTAATTTTAGAGCTATACTCTAACTGAATATCACCATATGGCTCGAACTCAGTTTTTTGATTAAGGATTTTATAACTTGCATTCATGCTAGTTAGCACTCTCAAAATACCATCTCTTGTTTTATTTAGACCAACATTTTTAACTAACACCTTGCCGCCATTTATCGCAGCAGATATTACTAGCGGAAACGCAGCACTTGAAATATCGCCTACTATATTTGTGTTTTTAGCTTGTACTTTATTTGGAAAAACAGTTGCTGAAAACTCATCTGACTTTACTGCAACATCGTAATAATTTAGTAGCCTTTCTGTATGATCTCGGCTTTTTAGAGGCTCTATTACGGTTGTAGTGCCACTTGCAGACAATCCTGCAAGCAGAACAGCTGACTTAACTTGCGCGCTAGCAATAGGACTTTTATAGTCTATACCATTTAGGCTTGAACCACTTATGATAAGCGGCGCTTTATTATTAGGTGCTGTTGTTATACTTGCACCCATTAGAGAAAGTGGCTCAGTTACTCTACCCATTGGTCTTTTTCTTATGCTATCATCCCCGTCTAATATAAACTTCTTACCCTTTTGACCTGCTAAAACTCCTGCAAGCAATCGCATTGCAGTACCAGAATTTCCCACAAAAAGCTCGGCACTTTTTAGACTAGAACCTTGAATTTCAATAGTTGCGTTTTTGATATCTAGATCGGCTTTTGCACCTAGTTTTTTAGCGCAATCCAAACTTGACAAACAATCTTCGCCAAGCAATGCATTTGTGATTTTTATTTTTCTATCACTTAAAGAGCTAAACAAAATTGCCCGCTGTGTCAGACTTTTATCAGGCGGAGCAATTATAGTTTTATTAAACGATTTAATCGGCTTTATCTGAATTTGTTTCATCTTGATGGTTTTTTAATTTTCCTTTAGCGGCTAGCAATTTTGACTTAAATTCGTCTTTTGTTAAAAATGTCTCGTAATATATGCCTGGTTTTATAACCGATAAAATACTAATTTTTTTATCTTGATTTTTTTTGTCAGAACACGCTGCATCTACAACAGCATTGGCATCAAAAGACAATTTTTTATCGCTTAGCACCGTTTTTATAATAGCCTCGATACTATAGTAAAACATAGGGTCAATTAGATCTTTAAGCATTAAATTTTCATATAAAATGCCGTGCAAAACATATTCGCCATGTGATAGGGTTTGATTGTCCGCTGATTCAAACGCATGCCCTACAGTATGTCCATAATTTAGAATCTTGCGAATTCCTCTTTTCTCGTATAAGTCTTTTTTAACAACTTTCTCCTTAAACTTTGCTGCTAGCATTGTTATATTAAAAAGTGCTATATGGTCTTTAGCTAAAATCTTATCTTGCGTTAGTGTCCACTTCGCAAAAACTTTTTTACATAAAGCAGCGGTTTTGACTAATTCACCCACACCGCACATAAACTCTCTTTCTGGCAGAGTGTCAACAAAATGTGCAGAAATAATAATTTGTTTGGGCTGATAAAATGTGCCTAAAATGTTTTTTAGGTTGCTAAAATTAACCCCTGTTTTGCCACCAATGCCGCTATCGCACTGTGCTAGTAGCGTTGTAGGCACACTTGTCCACGCTATGCCACGCATATATATGCTTGCGGCAAACCCTGCTGTGTCGCCTACTACTCCACCACCTATTGCAAATAGATGACTCTGACGGTCTGCATTTTTATCTTTTAAGAACTCGCAAATTTTAATTACTGTGTCTAGCGTTTTAGAAGCTTCACCTGCTGACATTACAAAAACCGTATCACTCTTGAAAAGGTCTTTATAAAGATTAAAAACATTTTCGTCTGTAACGATAAATGTGTTTGGTTGCGCTATTAGCCTCTTAATCTCTTTAGAATAATTATTTGAGAATATCATTTGCTTTGCTCCTTTTTTTGTCCATTCGCTCAAGCGCCTCAGCTAGAGTATCACCACCAAGTGTAGATACAACGACACTAGCAAGTGCATACGCAAAAACACTTTCTGCAACAACCGCTACTGCTTCTACCGCACAAACATCACTTCGTTCGGTAGCAGATTTTGTAGCTTTTTTTGCAGCAATATCTACTGTATCTAAGCCTTTCATAACTGTAGGAATTGGCTTACATACAAGTTGCAAAACAATATCCTCGCCGTTTGAAATTCCACCCTCTATGCCACCTGCGTTATTGGTTTTTCGTATAACTTTTTTTGAATTATCTATGTAGCATGCATCGTGCATTTTACTACCTAAACCGCCCGCATAACCTGCAGCATTACCAACTGATACGCTCTTAACGCTTTGTATAGCACTTAAGTGGCTTGTTAGGGTAAACTCTAATCTAGTTGTGGGTGAAATATGGCTACCAAATCCTGCTGGCAAACCTCTTGCTTTAATAGATACTATGCCACCCAAAGTGTCGCCGTCTTTTCTAGCGTCATCAATTTTAGACTTGATCTTTTTGTCTAAAGTTTCGCCGCCAATACTAACAACACTAGAGGATACTTTTACTCCTAAACAATCCAAATACTGCTTGCATAAATTACCTAAAACAACTTGCGTCGCAGTGTTTCTAGCTGATGCTCTCTCTAAAATGTTTCTAGCATCCTTGTGGTCATACTTAATACAACCTGCTAAATCCGCATGCCCTGGTCTAACTGCTGTAAGATTTTTTTGGTCTAGTTTTGTGGCTGTCGCACCAATAATCTCTTGCCAATTAGTATGGTCCTTATTATGCACCAAAAAACCTATCGGTGCACCTGTTGTAAAACCGCCCCTAATGCCTGCAATAAATTCTGCCGTATCTGTTTCGATAGCCATGCGACCGCCCCTACCGTATCCTTGTTGGCGGTTTTCAAGAGCAGAATTAACACTAAGTAAATCAATTTTCATATTTGACGGCAAGCCTTGAATTATACCCATTAGAGCTTTGCCGTGGCTTTCGCCTGCTGTTAGATAAGTTAACATATGTATATTTTAATATACTATAGCATATATGTCAAACAAAAAACTGAAAGTGATTAAAGGTAGCCTAAAGATGGGTCAATCCCTTTGCACTGTCAATCTATTGTTCGATTTGACTATCTCGCTAATGCTTACATTCGGATTAATCCATCGCTTGCTTGACTTCTGCTTTTTATGATGTAATGCGTTTTGCGGACACAGATGTACGCAAGCAAAACAATACTCACAGTTTTCTAAAAACTCTATCGTGCCGCTTACCTCTATATTTTTTGCAGGGCAAACTCTTGCACAAATTTCGCACTTATTGCAATTGTCATTTACTATATACTTTTGTTTTGCCTTAAAATTTGCCTTTTTGTAAGTCCGTGAGGCAAAAAAAGTAATGCAGCGTTTTATGACACCTGAACCGATTTTTTTCTTTTTCCGGCCAACTATATCAGACATAATCCGTTGTAAATTTTCGTCAAACTTCTTTTTAGGCATTTTGGCAACTTCTGTGCTGGTACAAAACCGTGGCAAAAAATTACTCATAATACTAATACAAGCACCATAGTCAAGTTTGTTTCCGCCAATTTTTGCCGCCTTTTGCACTTTAACTAAACACGCACCACTCATCCCGCCTTGAGTACCGACAGCAAATAAATACTCCGCCTCTAACTTAGTCTTTTCTAAAAACCGTTTTACCATTTTAGGTATTGTATAAAAATACACCGGAAAAATTACACCTATCACATCATCTTTGTAATGCGTGGTACCAGAATCGATTATTTGCGGAATAGATACTAACTTCGCATCCTCGTCTAAAATTTTTTTGGCAACAGCTAAAGAATTGCCTGTTCCTGTAAAATAGAATATTGTCATTAACCTACCTCTTAAACATAAGTTTGATAATATTCAGTAGTACCTTTTGCGACACTTTAGTGTGTCGTTTTAATTCATTTTTACCGTACTTCTCTACAATATAATTAGTAACTTCCCTGCTGCCTGTCGTTGCCTTATAAACCCTTAAAATATTTGCGTAAAACTTGCCTTTTGACATATTAGTAGGCTTAATTACATGCTCCATCATGTTAAAGATTTTATACTTCTTTTTTGAAACAGCTGTACTACCCTTATGCTTTTCGTGCATTGCTGTTCCCGGCATTGGAGTTAACACATTTATCATAGGAAAAATTGGCACATATTTAGAAAGATTCTCTATTAAAAAATCAAAATCTTCTTGCTTATAATGTGGCTGACAAATAATGCCAGCGTTCACCTCGATATCTAAGTCTTTAAGAACTTTTAATGCGTCATGATTATTTTGAGCAGTTGTGCGTTTATTTAGAGCCTCTAATTCTTCGTCCCTAAAACTCTCTACCCCTAAAAACACATACTTTAAGCCGTTATCGGTAAATCGTTTTATAATGTCAGGATTATTCGCAACCGCCTTTGTTGTAGCTAACATAAAGAAAGTTTTTTTGATATTGTACTTTTCTAATCCATCAATAAATGCCTCCAGCCTTTTAATATTAGCTGTAAAATTATCGTCTAGTATCATTATGTTAGGTTCTTTAATGTGAATTAATTCCGCAAAAACATCTTCTAAATCCCGCTCCCAATATTTACCATAACCACCTTTTGCATACAAGCAAAAATTGCAACTGTTAGGACAACCAAAACTTGTCTTAATAGAAACACATGTCCCTAAATAAGAATGGCGATATGCATGTGCATAATCAGCTAGTTTTTCTCTTAAAGGGAAATATTTAGGAGTATATTTTACAATCTCTGTTTCGGGCTTATCTTTATGATAAACGCCATTTAGGCTAACATAATCGGTTTCCCCTACCTGCATTTTATCTAAAATTTGAGTAAATGTCTCGTATGGATCAGTTTTTATAATTGCATCTAAAACGATTGTGTCGTACATAAAAGGATTAACCGCTGCCATAATTCCGCAAACAACAGTTACAATGCTTTTATCAAACTTTTTTACCTTTGCCGCTAATTCATTTATTGCAACTGCTGCCGTAACATGACCCGTAAAAGCCACCATATCATATTTCTTTCGTTTTAGCAACTTTGTGATGTTTCTTCCATTTTTATCAACAATCATGTCAACAATATCAGAATCATACCCTTCAGCTTTAGCGTAAGCTGCTAGGTACCCTAAATCAAGAGGTTCCGCAAAGGAAAAACCCGAAAAATCCGCAATGTCTACATGGACATTAGGACGAATTAAAAGCACCGATTTTATAGCGTCTTGAATATTTAAGTTGTCTTTTGTTTGTTTCATAAAATTATACTAAACAGGTGCATTACTGCTGGAGCAAAACATCAAGCAATTACATTAACAATTTTACCTTTTACATAAATTACTTTTTTAGCAAAAGTTAGTCCTAAAAATTCTAGTGCTTGTTTTTCTACTGATGCCGAATCTGCCTCTGCCTCAATACTTATCGTACCCTTTAGCCTACCCAATAGCTGCACAGGAATTTCTACTGTATCTTGTTTTATTTTACTTTCGTCAAATTTAGGAAAACTTTCAAAAGTTATGTCTTTCTCAAAAATTTTTTCGTAGATTTCGCTAGTTATGTGTGGAATAAATGGATTTAAGATTACCAAATACTGTCGCAATTCTTCTTTTGATATATAGCCCGATTTTTTAACTACATTCATAAACTCCATACAAGCGGCTATAACAGTATTAAACTTAAAGTCGCCTCTTTCGTCATACGGCAATTTAGCAGTAGAGTAAATACCTGTATCAGCTTTTTTAATTAGTAGATGCAGTGCTCTTTCGTGATTTGCAGTTACACCCTTATCGCTACTAATAACATCTTGCAAACTCCACAATCTTTTTAAGAAGTTTGTACTGCCCGCTATTCCGTCAAGCGTCCAAATCGTGTTTTGTTCATATTCGCCCATAAACAAAATATGAAGCCTAAAAGCATCTGCACCATACTCGTCAATAACTGCAATTGGGTCGATAGCGTTACCACTACTTTTACCCATTTTTTTACCTTTATCATCAAGTATCAAACCGTTACACATACGACGCGTAAATGGTAATTTATTAGGAACCTGTTTTATATCAAACAAAAAGCTATGCCAAAAACTAGCGTATAGCATGTGTCTTGTTACATGCTCGGTGCCGCCAGTATAAAGGTCTACCGCTCCCCAATATTTTAGTTTTTTAGAGTCCGCAAAAGCAGTTTTATTGTTAGAGTCTGTAAACCTAAGCCAATACCAGCTACTACCCGCCCAATTCGGCATGGTATCTGTTTCTCTTATTGCTACCTTTTTACATTTAGGGCAATCTACCTCAATCCACTCTATAGCTTTAACTAACGGACCATTTCCACTAGAATCGGGTGAATAATCTTTTAGCTTGGGCAATTCTAAAGGTAACTCTTTTTTGTCTATGGCTACATATCCACACGATTTGCAATTGATTATAGGAAAAGGCTCGCCCCAGTACCTTTGTCGATTAAACGGCCAATCTTGCATTTTGTAATTGATTTTTCTCTTTGCTAGTTTCTTACTAGCTAAAAAATCAATTATTTTAGTCTTAGCTACCGCAACATCTAAACCATTTATTATATCGCTATTTACTAGTTTGCCATCGCCAGTGTAAGCCTCTTGCGATATATCACCGCCAGAGATTACCTCTATGATAGGAAGACTAAACTTTTTAGCAAACTCGTAATCCCTTGTGTCGTGCGCTGGCACTGCCATAATTGCACCAGTACCATAACCCATCATAACATAATCAGTAATAAATATAGGAATTTGTTTGCCGCTAGCTGGATTAACAGCATAAAGACCGTCAATTTTAATGCCCGTTTTATCTTTGTCCGCCGCCCTGTCTATATTAGATTTGCCACTTGCTTTTTGAGCATAGTCTAAAATCTCGGACAAATTTTTTATATTCTTAGATTGCTTTTTAATTAGTGGATGCTCTGGTGCAATGGCCATATAACTTACACCATAAAGCGTATCAGGTCTTGTTGTAAAAACTTTTAAGGACGGGATTTTTTTAAGACTATCGCTTTTTGCCTTAACCTCAAAAACAATTTCTGCACCCTCCGACTTAC
>Ga0123355_10015624_pt1 | contig 11934 bp, 10 predicted proteins | sample TergutEmb28metaG_3_FD_89872 | JGI IMG/M metagenome (GOLD analysis project Ga0123355, IMG submission 89872) | Embiratermes neotenicus P1 segment gut microbial communities from Petit-Saut dam, French Guiana - Emb289 P1 | ecosystem: Host-associated > Arthropoda: Insects > Digestive system > Gut ... | reverse complement strand
AAATTGGTTACTACTAAATTTAAGTCGGGAGGGCTACATGAGAAGCATGTAGTGGCAACTTGGAATCTTGGGAACCATCTCAGCATTTGCTTTTGGGCACAGGGAAACCAAGAAAACCCTGTGCCGAGGTGACCGGTAGCAGGACCTTCCGAATGCTGATTCTAGTCAGCAGTTCGGCATCTACAGTAAAAAAAAAGCAATACCCACACAGTACAACAAATACACGTAAGATAACAACACGCACAAAACAACTACAACAATGCACACGGTCAACCAACAACAATTATACAAAAGACAACTTAACGCTAGCAAAAAAAAACACACGAAACAAATTAGAACTTTACAGAATGTACAAAAATAAAAACACCCAAGCAAGAGATTACTGTGTTCAGTTTCTTGTAGTTGTTTTTTTACAATCATTAATTCACTCAAGCTTTCACCCAGTTCTGCAGTCAGCCAAGAAATCTTCGCAATTTATGGAACCAGAAAGTTCTATGCCTTCTTCGGAAAGTCCAGTCGCTTGTGCCTGTCATGAGCTCAACGCATTTATTCCACACCCCGACACCGTAATTCCCTAAGAAATGGCAAATCAATACCAACATAATTGGGGCCATACTTCTCATTAAATTTGCAAGGGACCGTCGTTGAACTGAAATAAGAGAACGCGAACACGCAAACAAAAAAAAAAATACAGACGACTTTTCATGTGGATGAAATTCGCTTTAAAAACTTAGCCATTCCGGGTGAATGGAAGCAGGTGATAATTTCGGAATCCCTTCTAACCCCTATCCCATCTGCAGCACACTTCCTTTCAACAGAACTCCCAGCACCCCATTCAGACTTGTTGCATTCATTGTTAAATACTAGTTATGTGCAATACCGTCAGCTGTTGGCAGCTCTTAGGATAACATGTCACCTGGCGCTCAACCCTAGGGCGGGAAAGACGCGGGAGAGATACAGGGGTTAGAGACCCCTTTTAGACAAACAAATATCAGAAACATGCTCCCATCCTTCAAACACCTGTTCGTTCCCTCTTCCTACCCACACCGCCTGTGTCAAAATAATGCTTCCTGAGGATATGTTTGTAATTTCTGACATTAGATATTTTATGTTAGATTGTTTGGCTTGGTACAGAATAAACCGAACCAACTGACGAGACCCGCGTCCTCCGCTACGCGTGCAATGAGATGCGTACAGAGTAACAGTGAGTTTCTGGTGCAAACCGTCAAAAACGTAGTTGGCCTGCTGAGGTAGGAGTCGGTTTTGTTCAGGGTTTTTTTTGTGGTACAGATGTTCATCAGTTTCTAATATTATAAACTATCCTATTGTCATAGTTAACCATCTAAAGTCCAGTGGCAAAACTTTCTATAACTTCTGAAATCTGCCTCTTTTCCACGCAGGGGTTGTGTTCGTGCCCAATAATTTGTGTAATAATTATCGATCATGTCTTAAAGCACGTTTACTGAGTGATGTTGAAAATGGTGACGGGTATCTTCTATGTGAGGCAGGAACTGAAATATTATATATATAAATCTTATTGTAGCACCGTGCATTTTCGTAGAATCACTTCAATTTATCAACTAACGAATGCACATATAATTTCACACAAAACACCTTTAAAACACTTTAAAACACTCCGACATATTTCGATCTTGTCAGATCATCATCATTCGATCTTGTCAGATAATCATCAGGGAGCTTTGTTCCTTGCTAAACGTATATTACAATATTCACAATTCAATTCGTATTTACAAACGAAGTGTTGTGGCAGCATATCATGTTGTGTGGGAATGTGTTGTGGAGCAGTGGCTAGGTGTGCGTCGTACGACGCACACCTAGCTAGAACACTGTGTATAGTTGCATTCAGAACACGGTATATATTTGCATTCAGAACACTGTGTATGAAATTCTGAAAAGCTGTCGTTTTAAAAAGAAACACAGAATAAGAATACTTATTTAAAATTTGGCCTAAAAATATCCGTGTGAAATCTTCCAACATCATTTATTGAAACTGTTTCTTTTACTACCCTGGAGCCAAGGCGATGTATTTCATAATTTGTCTTCGTTTCTTATATAGAATTCTGGAGAGCGTGCAAAGTTGTCTGTGAGTAAAGGAAGTAAGAATACAAATGCGGGACAAATTTATTGATTGAATTAATTTTCTGCTATTCATTTCAGTCATTATCAGTATACAGTATTAAATATGCTTCGAAATTCTTCAGAGAGATTCTTGTAGGTGTTATTTTGTTATGTAAGTCTTGTTTCCACGAACCCCTTACATGTGTATATTATCTTCAGTCACAGATTCTGGCATGTCCCTTTAATCATAGGCATGATGATGATGATGATGACAATGATGATAATAATAATAATAAATTCCGCAGTCATTGACGTGCTATTTTAACAGACAGCACAGGGTCATTCATAAAAGTAGCACAAAATACACACAATTTACTGAGCCAGTACACAGAATGCAGCAGCACAGGGCCAATTTTAGAAGCAGTAAAAATGTACAAAATTAGCAGGATATAATAGACAAAACACACTTACAGGTTAGATTTGCGACTGAATCAGCGGTTCAGACTGTATTCCTCAAACGTCTGTCAGAGCAACAGTGTCATAAACGACAAAACATAAATTTATTTTAAATTGCCTAGCTTCGTTCAAATCATAGATAACCTGCAATGTTCGTAGCGTAAGATGTGCTTAAGGCTTCTGAATTATGTAGTAAAAGTGTCAGATACTAGCCAATCATTAACCGAAACCGGACGTCCATTGCATACAGTAGACGGCACTTGCTGCCGAAGCGCATCGAGCGAAAGGACAGTTTGGACGTTTAAATTTTTCATCAAACAAAGTGTCTAAAATTTTTATTTGGCGCGTATAGTTCAACTGTTTCCAAAAGGATAGGACCATAATAATAATAATAATAATAATAATAATAATAATAATACCATAGAATCCAAGTACAAAACATGCGGAAGCTGGAAACAAAATTGGTATCAGTGATAATAGGGGCAACTGGAACCATGTCAGAATGTTTCAGGAAGTGCCTGAGCATTATACCGGAAAAGGAGGATATCAAGCAACAAAAAAAAAACCATATTGTGCACTGCACACATGTATTGTAAAGTGGTAATGGAGAGGTACAAAACGTTCATCATGGGAAATAGCATTACATGTACCATGAACTGCAGCCACAGATTAGGCCTAACGCTATGTACCCTAGAAGCATAATTTGTTTTAGGTATGTAGTTATGTATGTCCTGCGTAAAGATAGTAACAAATAATAATATAATTAATTTGGACTATATTTTATATAACTGGCTTACGAATCCCTGCTTACCGCAGGGAATACACCAGTGCTGCTGCAGCGCTAACCGTGCCTATGTCAGCGCCGTTAACGTTCGTACAAATCTTCTAGAGCTGTGCAACATTCTTAGCGTCACATTATTTTTTTCAACGTTTATTTAAGCCACTAATTTCCGTTTTTATCTCACTTAAGGAAATAACACCCGAGACTCTTGCTATAACATTGTTTGATATAGTATTGGATGGGACAGTAGGTCAGTAGCCACAGTCATGATAAATTACCATTATAGAGGCTTCTGACGACAGTGCTTTGCACGTAGGTAGGGTTTAATGGTTTCTGGACTTTGCACTATTAGCTTATATGCAAGAAATAGCACGACGTTTCAGGAACCGTATCTGTTTCCTTTCTCAGGTGGAAAGCTGGGAAGGTGCTTGGTCAGGTTCCACTTGAAGGGTTATGAACGTGGCACATGTAGTGTTACTAGAAAGATAAGATTGTGGTTTTGTGTTGGATGTGCAGGTGTTGACATGTGTAGTTAGTGAGTCCTTACGAATTATATTTATGAAGCACTGCAGTACCTGGACTAGTTCGTAGCTGCTGGAGTGGGAAAAAGAAATTGTATTTGTATGCTTTATGTTCCTGTGACCGTGCATCGTGAGTAAAGCATGTGGAAAGAATATCAACATGATGCAACAATATAGATGATTTATTGTCAATTCCAGATGTTGATTATTGACTACTGTCTCAACATGTATTTGTATGTTGAAGAAATCCAACGAGATGCAACAGTATGCAGATATTTATTTACTACTAAATTACTCTACATGTTTCGGGCGTTCATCGCGCCCATCATCAGCAGTATATAAAACTGTAGTTGCAGGCTCTGGTACAGATCATACTATCTGGGGAGTTTGCTCCCCAGATAATGTGATCTGTACCAGAGGCTGCAACTACAGTTTTGTGTACTCCTGATGATGGGTGCGATTAACGCCCGAAACATGTAGAGTAATTTAGCAGTAAATATCTGGTACAGATCACACTATTTGGGGAGCAAACTCCCCAGATATTATGATCTGTACCAGAGCCTGCAACTACAGTTTTGTGTACTCCTGATGATGGGCGCGATTAACGCCCGAAACATGTAGAGTAATTTAGTAGTAAATAAATATCTGCATACTGTTGCATCTCGTTGGATTTCTTCAACCTAAAGTTACGATGCACGGAACCACGAACATAAAATTTGTATTTGTTTATGTATCTTTGGTAGATGCACCACATGATAACATGAAGAATTATTTGTCTTTATCAATTAATATTTTTCCTTATTTTAAAAGGAAAAATTGAACTAAAATATTAATCATTTCTTTGTTACACTAAAACCTCCTAGTTAATACCCAACAGAATTGTGTTTCTAAAGCAGGGGTGCGAAAATTTTCCAAGTACGTATGAGCCACTCCAAAATCCTAGGCGGCAGAAAAGCAACTGATGGAACTTCCACGAAGGTCCACAAATACTAGGCCTAGCCATACAAAACTTTTTTCTCCTGGCCAACCTGATGTTCCAGATTTGTGCACCTCTGTGTTAAACTTTCTTGTTTCTCATACTTGCATCACATGTAGTGCTGGTAGTGTGCCCGTAGTGTGCCTACAGCGTGTTCGAGGTCTTACGTTTGCTCCTGATGCTTATTCCTCCCCGCAATACTAAAACCGCAAGAGGCTCTTAAAATACCTGAAGTAGCTCTAATACCAGTAGCTATCATCTCCGTCCCCTTTATACTGCCAGTGAGTTATGTGCTCCCCCACATAGTAGCACCCTACCTTCACCATACGCGCCATAAATCCCCCATTTCGGTGTTTTTTTGTGGTCATTTCACTTTTATCACCAGCAAATCATGGATCAGCTGTAACGTGATGCAGTATACCGGTACGCGTGTGGTAATGTCTTATCGGTAGGTCGTAGTACTTCAGTTTCATGCTTTGCATTCCGGAAGTACCGGGTTCGAATCTCGGCCCAGATGCCGTATGTGTTGCTGATATATTTCACGTTTTCTCTCGGCTCTTCCGGGAATATTTTGGGATGGTACCTTAAAATCGGTCACGATATTTTCATTTCTGTTATGTCGTCCTGTACCTGTTTATGTTTACGTATTGTGCTACTCTAGCCGATCCCCATGGTCGCGCGGGCAAAGGCGTGGTTCTACGGCCGCTCGTTTCCTGGGGTTGCGGGTTCGAATCCCGCCAGCGACATGGATTCCTTCTCTTGTGTGTATTGTGTGTCGTCAGATAAAGGTCTACGTCGGGCTGGTCACTCGTGCAGAGGAGTCCTACCGAGTGGGATTATGAAGCCTCAATAATGAGGAGGCCCTGGTCCAATAGGGGCTGTTGAGCCATGGGGAAAAACTGTATTATTCTAAAAATGTCACATGTACGTACAAGGTATATGAGAATAAGGAGAGACCAACTTGATGCCACTTGCTTTATTGTTTATTTATTTAATGCTCAAAACATTTCGGATGTTAATACATCCATCCTCAGGAGCTTGCGACTTATTTGTTGAATTATTTCATGGGTTGTATTGCTCTGGTTCGATATGTGTTGGTGTTACGTTGTGGTTTGGCTGCGGTGGTGTGGTATCCGTATGCAGGCTGAGGCACTAGTGCCTCAGCCTGCATACGGATACCACACCACCGCAGCCAAACCACAACGTAACACCAACACATATCGAACCAGAGCAATACAACCCATGAAATAATTCAACAAATAAGTCGCAAGCTCCTGAGGATGGATGTATTAACATCCGAAATGTTTTGAGCATTAAATAAATAAACAATAAAGCAAGTGGCATCAAGTTGGTCTCTCCTTATTCTCATATACCTTGTACGTACATGTGACATTTTTAGAATAATACAGTTTTTCCCCATGGCTCAACAGCCCCTATTGGACCAGGGCCTCCTCATTATTGAGGCTTCATAATCCCACTCGGTAGGACTCCTCTGCACGAGTGACCAGCCCGACGTAGACCTTTATCTGACGACACACAATACACACAAGAGAAGGAATCCATGTCGCTGGCGGGATTCGAACCCGCAACCCCAGGAAACGAGCGGCCGTAGAACCACGCCTTTGCCCGCGCGACCATGGGGATCGGCTAGAGTAGCACAATACGTAAACATAAACAGGTACAGGACGACATAACAGAAATGAAAATATCGTGACCGATTTTAAGGTACCATCCCAAAATATTCCCGGAAGAGCCGAGAGAAAACGTGAAATATATCAGCAACACATACGGCATCTGGGCCGAGATTCGAACCCGGTACTTCCGGAATGCAAAGCATGAAACTGAAGTACTACGACCTACCGATAAGACATTACCACACGCGTACCGGTATACTGCATCACGTTACAGCTGATCCATGATTTGCTGGTGATAAAAGTGAAATGACCACAAAAAAACACCGAAATGGGGGATTTATGGCGCGTATGGTGAAGGTAGGGTGCTACTATGTGGGGGAGCACATAACTCACTGGCAGTATAAAGGGGACGGAGATGATAGCTACTGGTATTAGAGCTACTTCAGGTATTTTAAGAGCCTCTTGCGGTTTTAGTATTGCGGGGAGGAATAAGCATCAGGAGCAAACGTAAGACCTCGAACACGCTGTAGGCACACTACGGGCACACTACCAGCACTACATGTGATGCAAGTATGAGAAACAAGAAAGTTTAACACAGAGGTGCACAAATCTGGAACATCAGGTTGGCCAGGAGAAAAAAGTTTTGTATGGCTAGGCCTAGTATTTGTGGACCTTCGTGGAAGTTCCATCAGTTGCTTTTCTGCCGCCTAGGATTTTGGAGTGGCTCATACGTACTTGGAAAATTTTCGCACCCCTGCTTTAGAAACACAATTCTGTTGGGTATTAACTAGGAGGTTTTAGTGTAACAAAGAAATGATTAATATTTTAGTTCAATTTTTCCTTTTAAAATAAGGAAAAATATTAATTGATAAAGACAAATAATTCTTCATGTTATCATGTGGTGCATCTACCAAAGATACATAAACAAATACAAATTTTATGTTCGTGGTTCCGTGCATCGTAACTTTAGGTTGAAGAAATCCAACGAGATGCAACAGTATGCAGATATTTATTTACTACTAAATTACTCTACATGTTTCGGGCGTTAATCGCGCCCATCATCAGGAGTACACAAAACTGTAGTTGCAGGCTCTGGTACAGATCATAATATCTGGGGAGTTTGCTCCCCAAATAGTGTGATCTGTACCAGATATTTACTGCTAAATTACTCTACATGTTTCGGGCGTTAATCGCACCCATCATCAGGAGTACACAAAACTGTAGTTGCAGCCTCTGGTACAGATCACATTATCTGGGGAGCAAACTCCCCAGATAGTATGATCTGTACCAGAGCCTGCAACTACAGTTTTATATACTGCTGATGATGGGCGCGATGAACGCCCGAAACATGTAGAGTAATTTAGTAGTAAATAAATATCTGCATACTGTTGCATCTCGTTGGATTTCTTCAACATACAAATACATGTTGAGACAGTAGTCAATAATCAACATCTGGAATTGACAATAAATCATCTATATTGTTGCATCATGTTGATATTCTTTCCACATGCTTTACTCACGATGCACGGTCACAGGAACATAAAGCATACAAATACAATTTCTTTTTCCCACTCCAGCAGCTACGAACTAGTCCAGGTACTGCAGTGCTTCATAAATATAATTCGTAAGGACTCACTAACTACACATGTCAACACCTGCACATCCAACACAAAACCACAATCTTATCTTTCTAGTAACACTACATGTGCCACGTTCATAACCCTTCAAGTGGAACCTGACCAAGCACCTTCCCAGCTTTCCACCTGAGAAAGGAAACAGATACGGTTCCTGAAACGTCGTGCTATTTCTTGCATATAAGCTAATAGTGCAAAGTCCAGAAACCATTAAACCCTACCTACGTGCAAAGCACTGTCGTCAGAAGCCTCTATAATGGTAATTTATCATGACTGTGGCTACTGACCTACTGTCCCATCCAATACTATATCAAACAATGTTATAGCAAGAGTCTCGGGTGTTATTTCCTTAAGTGAGATAAAAACGGAAATTAGTGGCTTAAATAAACGTTGAAAAAAATAATGTGACGCTAAGAATGTTGCACAGCTCTAGAAGATTTGTACGAACGTTAACGGCGCTGACATAGGCACGGTTAGCGCTGCAGCAGCACTGGTGTATTCCCTGCGGTAAGCAGGGATTCGTAAGCCAGTTATATAAAATATAGTCCAAATTAATTATATTATTATTTGTTACTATCTTTACGCAGGACATACATAACTACATACCTAAAACAAATTATGCTTCTAGGGTACATAGCGTTAGGCCTAATCTGTGGCTGCAGTTCATGGTACATGTAATGCTATTTCCCATGATGAACGTTTTGTACCTCTCCATTACCACTTTACAATACATGTGTGCAGTGCACAATATGGTTTTTTTTTTGTTGCTTGATATCCTCCTTTTCCGGTATAATGCTCAGGCACTTCCTGAAACATTCTGACATGGTTCCAGTTGCCCCTATTATCACTGATACCAATTTTGTTTCCAGCTTCCGCATGTTTTGTACTTGGATTCTATGGTATTATTATTATTATTATTATTATTATTATTATTATTATGGTCCTATCCTTTTGGAAACAGTTGAACTATACGCGCCAAATAAAAATTTTAGACACTTTGTTTGATGAAAAATTTAAACGTCCAAACTGTCCTTTCGCTCGATGCGCTTCGGCAGCAAGTGCCGTCTACTGTATGCAATGGACGTCCGGTTTCGGTTAATGATTGGCTAGTATCTGACACTTTTACTACATAATTCAGAAGCCTTAAGCACATCTTACGCTACGAACATTGCAGGTTATCTATGATTTGAACGAAGCTAGGCAATTTAAAATAAATTTATGTTTTGTCGTTTATGACACTGTTGCTCTGACAGACGTTTGAGGAATACAGTCTGAACCGCTGATTCAGTCGCAAATCTAACCTGTAAGTGTGTTTTGTCTATTATATCCTGCTAATTTTGTACATTTTTACTGCTTCTAAAATTGGCCCTGTGCTGCTGCATTCTGTGTACTGGCTCAGTAAATTGTGTGTATTTTGTGCTACTTTTATGAATGACCCTGTGCTGTCTGTTAAAATAGCACGTCAATGACTGCGGAATTTATTATTATTATTATCATCATTGTCATCATCATCATCATCATGCCTATGATTAAAGGGACATGCCAGAATCTGTGACTGAAGATAATATACACATGTAAGGGGTTCGTGGAAACAAGACTTACATAACAAAATAACACCTACAAGAATCTCTCTGAAGAATTTCGAAGCATATTTAATACTGTATACTGATAATGACTGAAATGAATAGCAGAAAATTAATTCAATCAATAAATTTGTCCCGCATTTGTATTCTTACTTCCTTTACTCACAGACAACTTTGCACGCTCTCCAGAATTCTATATAAGAAACGAAGACAAATTATGAAATACATCGCCTTGGCTCCAGGGTAGTAAAAGAAACAGTTTCAATAAATGATGTTGGAAGATTTCACACGGATATTTTTAGGCCAAATTTTAAATAAGTATTCTTATTCTGTGTTTCTTTTTAAAACGACAGCTTTTCAGAATTTCATACACAGTGTTCTGAATGCAAATATATACCGTGTTCTGAATGCAACTATACACAGTGTTCTAGCTAGGTGTGCGTCGTACGACGCACACCTAGCCACTGCTCCACAACACATTCCCACACAACATGATATGCTGCCACAACACTTCGTTTGTAAATACGAATTGAATTGTGAATATTGTAATATACGTTTAGCAAGGAACAAAGCTCCCTGATGATTATCTGACAAGATCGAATGATGATGATCTGACAAGATCGAAATATGTCGGAGTGTTTTAAAGTGTTTTAAAGGTGTTTTGTGTGAAATTATATGTGCATTCGTTAGTTGATAAATTGAAGTGATTCTACGAAAATGCACGGTGCTACAATAAGATTTATATATATAATATTTCAGTTCCTGCCTCACATAGAAGATACCCGTCACCATTTTCAACATCACTCAGTAAACGTGCTTTAAGACATGATCGATAATTATTACACAAATTATTGGGCACGAACACAACCCCTGCGTGGAAAAGAGGCAGATTTCAGAAGTTATAGAAAGTTTTGCCACTGGACTTTAGATGGTTAACTATGACAATAGGATAGTTTATAATATTAGAAACTGATGAACATCTGTACCACAAAAAAAACCCTGAACAAAACCGACTCCTACCTCAGCAGGCCAACTACGTTTTTGACGGTTTGCACCAGAAACTCACTGTTACTCTGTACGCATCTCATTGCACGCGTAGCGGAGGACGCGGGTCTCGTCAGTTGGTTCGGTTTATTCTGTACCAAGCCAAACAATCTAACATAAAATATCTAATGTCAGAAATTACAAACATATCCTCAGGAAGCATTATTTTGACACAGGCGGTGTGGGTAGGAAGAGGGAACGAACAGGTGTTTGAAGGATGGGAGCATGTTTCTGATATTTGTTTGTCTAAAAGGGGTCTCTAACCCCTGTATCTCTCCCGCGTCTTTCCCGCCCTAGGGTTGAGCGCCAGGTGACATGTTATCCTAAGAGCTGCCAACAGCTGACGGTATTGCACATAACTAGTATTTAACAATGAATGCAACAAGTCTGAATGGGGTGCTGGGAGTTCTGTTGAAAGGAAGTGTGCTGCAGATGGGATAGGGGTTAGAAGGGATTCCGAAATTATCACCTGCTTCCATTCACCCGGAATGGCTAAGTTTTTAAAGCGAATTTCATCCACATGAAAAGTCGTCTGTATTTTTTTTTTTGTTTGCGTGTTCGCGTTCTCTTATTTCAGTTCAACGACGGTCCCTTGCAAATTTAATGAGAAGTATGGCCCCAATTATGTTGGTATTGATTTGCCATTTCTTAGGGAATTACGGTGTCGGGGTGTGGAATAAATGCGTTGAGCTCATGACAGGCACAAGCGACTGGACTTTCCGAAGAAGGCATAGAACTTTCTGGTTCCATAAATTGCGAAGATTTCTTGGCTGACTGCAGAACTGGGTGAAAGCTTGAGTGAATTAATGATTGTAAAAAAACAACTACAAGAAACTGAACACAGTAATCTCTTGCTTGGGTGTTTTTATTTTTGTACATTCTGTAAAGTTCTAATTTGTTTCGTGTGTTTTTTTTTGCTAGCGTTAAGTTGTCTTTTGTATAATTGTTGTTGGTTGACCGTGTGCATTGTTGTAGTTGTTTTGTGCGTGTTGTTATCTTACGTGTATTTGTTGTACTGTGTGGGTATTGCTTTTTTTTTACTGTAGATGCCGAACTGCTGACTAGAATCAGCATTCGGAAGGTCCTGCTACCGGTCACCTCGGCACAGGGTTTTCTTGGTTTCCCTGTGCCCAAAAGCAAATGCTGAGATGGTTCCCAAGATTCCAAGTTGCCACTACATGCTTCTCATGTAGCCCTCCCGACTTAAATTTAGTAGTAACCAATTT
>Ga0123355_10015623_pt1 | contig 11934 bp, 6 predicted proteins | sample TergutEmb28metaG_3_FD_89872 | JGI IMG/M metagenome (GOLD analysis project Ga0123355, IMG submission 89872) | Embiratermes neotenicus P1 segment gut microbial communities from Petit-Saut dam, French Guiana - Emb289 P1 | ecosystem: Host-associated > Arthropoda: Insects > Digestive system > Gut ... | reverse complement strand
CGACCAATGTGGTAATCAACATCATAGTCGCGAGCTCCTGATGATGGGTATAGTAGTGCCCGAAACATGTTGGTCCTATAAGGAGTACAATAAAATAATAAGTGGCATCTAGTTGGTTTTTATTCTTCAGTCATTTTTGATTATTTCTAAAAGGCTCTACATGTTTCGGGGGGCTCCTTCGCCCGAAATATGTAGAGCCTTTTAGAAATAAATAATCAAAAAATAGTTTTATCTTGTTGGTTGTAATTTAAAAAAAATAAAAAGTAAAAAATCTTAAAAATCATAATGTATATATTTCGCAATAACAAAATACGCAAAATTAGCAAACCCCAACATACGAATGTATTGGAGTGCTGAGAAAAAAATGAAATGACATCGAACCAGTCACTGCTGAGACACAGCAGTAAGTACAGTGACTAGGCTATGGGCTGGATGATCTAAGGTTCTTATCCCGGTAGGAGTAGGAGATTTATCTCTTACAAAAAAATCTAAATCGTCACTTGGGGCCACCAAGGTTACAACGGGCTCTCCCCCGGAGCAAAGCTCTCAGGGAATGACGCTGACAACTTATTTCTATCTAGTGCCTAGGAAAAGAATACGCGGAGCTATACCTCCACTCTATATGCCTTTGTTGTGTGTATACGTACAACTTTTACGCTCTTTACTTTGGGGAAATATATCCGACACTAGGAGCTCACACCTCTTTGACATATATTTCTGATGCAGATCAAATACTCTAAACCGTATACCTTCATTTACCCAGCCTTCGTCGAAATATGCTACTTGTCCTAATCACGGAGATAAAATACGTGATAATATAAATTCATCTTACACAGTAAGTGCAAATATAACGAAGTAATTGTACACCCTATAACTATAACTATGTAGTATATAAATATATATATATATATATATATATATACATACATACATACAATGAATTTGGGAATAACTGGAGCTTAGTCCTGATGGGAATTTCAAAGTGTTGCTCTATGTCTCTGAAAGTGGCTCGAATAGACAGACTATTTTATTATTTCTGTTACTGCTTATTCATGAGAGGTTATTTTAATATCTATGTTCATTTCTTTACTTCCATTGTGAAGCAAATTTTGTGTCGTTGGTACGTTTGTTTAAAGTACTGCTTGGGCACTAGTTTGAAAATTTAATAAGTCGGAAGAAACTAGTTCTGTATTAATTTAATTTGAAATGTGTCGTCTGATGTGAATATAAAGCGAAAAGCGACGTAATCTTGCAAATTACAGAGAAGGCACTTCAAAGAATTTCAAGGAAGCCTAATTCTCGTACCAAACACACCAGTTAACACCATTCAACTATATAATTAAATCCAAGATGTACAACTCTTCCTTGGCAGCTGACTCTCACTGAGGTTGTCAGGAATTATCCCTTCTTTCGTGAAAATAACTGATGTTACTTTACGCAGTTTGAAATCTGATCACTCCCTACAGAAATTCAGACGTCTCAAATAAGGCAATCCTTCCAAGTGAGCCGCGCCATAAGCTCATAATGGTAGTTCCATCTCCTTAAGACCACGAACGACGGCGATAAATGCAATGTTACTACTGTCAGTTTTGTGCTGTACGAAGTGGTGTTGCTACAGGTTTCTCTCAGAGCACATAGTTTTCCCCTGTCAGTTAATATTCAACCAATTTCCATATTTATTCGTCACTTGGGGAATTGACAATGGACACATCACAAGCCGTGGTTCCGTCTATTCACAGTCACACCCCACCATAAAAGAATGAAAATGTCTCTTTTCCTCCAATTGAATTCTTGTCTTGTCTTCAGCTCGTTTCAATAAAAAAAATTATGTGCTATGGTTTAAACTGTTGCTGATATTTCTGCAGTTTCTTACTTCTGAACTCACTTTCTTTATTGTTCCATGAATCGCCTCCGCTTTTTTTTTTGTTAACATTCCTAACGAAATTTCACGCCGCCTTCCCGTCACCACTCTGGCTGCATAACAAGATTCTCGATATTCCTTTGGAACATTTCCCAGAGAAGGGAGGAATGTGAACATCTGCACCACAAATACATGAGTATCACATGTTAAACGATGCGAAGATGAGGGCTCAGTAGGTTAGTGACAAATTACTCACACTGAGGGTTGTTTGACCGTGCATCTTCCTCATGAAATAACTTATAATGCCAACTTGATGCAACTAGGTAATTTTATTAATGTATTCCTAGCTCGACATGTTTCGGGTACATACGCCCGTCATCAGGAGCACTGGATGTTGAGTTGCAGCATATGGTTTTCTGCACCGAGTTTTTGGATGGGTGGTGGTCTTGAGAGCCGCTGCGTAGGTCGTGTGTGCGGTGCGGATGGTATCGTGCAAGTAGATGAAAAAACTGGTGGATGGAGAAAACTACATAGTGAAGAACTCCTTTGCTTCCTTTGTCAACAAACCTTTCAGAATTATCATATCTAGGAGAAAGAGATTGGCGAGATATGTTGTAAGCAACGGGGAGATGATAAAAACTTAGAGGATCACTGCAATTTATCAACCAACGAATGCACATATAATTTTACATGAAACACATTTAAAACACTTTAAAACACTCCGACATGTTTCGAGCTTGTCAGATCATCATCAGGGAGCTTTGTTCCTTGCTAAAATTGTATTACGGTATTCACAATTCAATTCTTATTTGCAAACGAGGTGTTATGGCAGCATATCATGTTGTGTGGGAATGTGTTGTGGAGCAGTGGCTAGGTGTGCGTCGTAGGACGCACACCTAACCACTGCTCCACAACATAACATGATATGCTGCCACAACACTTCATTTGCAAATAAGAATTGAATTGAGAATACCGTAATATAACTTTAGCAAGGAACAAAGCTCCCTGGCGATGATCTGACAAGATCGAAACATGTCGGAGTGTTTTAAAGTGTTTTAGATGTGTTTTATGTGAAATTATATGTGCATTCGTTGGCGGATAAATTAAAGTGATTCTACGAAAATGCACGGTGCTGCAATAAGATTTAGAATCATAGAGGAGTTTGGTGAGGAAACCTAGAAGAGAGAAACCTCTTGAAAGGCAGATGTAAACTGGGCGTTAATATTTGAAATGGATCTTAAATATTGTGGGGAGGAGGAAGCTGGCTCAAGAGAGGGACAAGTGGCTAGTTCTTGTGAACACGGCAACAAACTTTCGGCGTCCACTAACTGCGGTAAAGTTCCTGACTAACATAAACACTATTAGCTTCGAAAGCAAAAGAACTCCTCCCCATGGGTGAGTGAATTAGTTACACCGGTAATTTACCCGAGAAGGAGATAAATGAGAAGAAGATTAAATGGAAGAGCAGGCTTCCTTCTGTGCTTAGACAATGCACATTGGGAATGTAACTGGCCAGCAGCACGCACTACGACGGTGATTCATAATATTTCAGATTCACACACTGTTCAATGGCCAACTGTTATGATAGAATTCATAAAACTAGTTATTGTGTAAAGATTGATCCATTGAATATTTCAGCGCCCGCAAATATTCGTAGAAGGCTGATTCCATGGAGTCTGTTAGGAAGGCAACTGATTCACACAAACCATTCAGTCAACCACAAAAGCCGTTAGGCAGACAGTCGGTGGCAGACAGGAGTTACAGTATCAAGGCGTGATTCTGCCGGGATGTTAGTCAAATCAGACTGATAGGCTCTCAAACAATTCGCCTGTCGTTCAGTTACATAACGAAGTCTTCCTTTGACGATGGTAACACAGTTTATCAGTCAGTAACACACGGAATACAGGCTTTCCGATAATTTATCAACCAGTCCGCCGGAAACTTTCGAATAATGACTGTAAAGATATCAATAATATTTTACTCCCGCCCATTCAATAAACGTCAAAATAAACAGTTTCGTGTTGATTAATCATTGACACAACATCACGTTACCTGCGTCTTTGATTTTTCCTAATCCCACTTTCCCATAAAGTCTTAGATTTCCATTTCGCAAGATATTGCAAGAAAGTAACCTCCGCTAAGAGCGAGGGTTCCCTGTACTCCGTTTCTCAGTTGCATTAAGTTTAGTGTCACAGAATCAAATGTTTATTTGTCAACTTAATTTTGTAGTGCAGTATCCTGTTCGTTTGGTCATACAGAACGTATTCAATCGTCGGTTGTAATATAATAATAATAATAATAATAATAATAATAATAATAATAATATATTTGAGTTCAACACTTGCAATTGTTGGGGTTACCCTCCGATTAACAGTGAGTGGTCGCGGAGGTAGCCCATCATCATTTGATGCTTATCATATTATACTAAATTACTTAGTCTAAATATCTGCCTAAATTTCTTATCTGAGCCTTATTAGTGCATCTTAATATTTCCCTGTAAGCTACTTCTTAGTTATCGGGCACGTGATGGCACAGTTGGTTGAGGCACTGCGTTACAAGCCGGGTGGCTGCGGGTTCGATTCTCGATGGGATCATTGCGATTTTTCATTGACTTAACCTTCCCGGCCCTGGGATCGACTCAGCCTCTAACAGAAATGAGTCCACCAGGCGTCTCTCCTGGTAGGTAAAGACGGTCGGTGGCAACACTGCTGCCTACATGTGTCGTTTGGGGAAGCCTCAACTTTCTGGGGCCCCAAGGGCCTGTCCTCACCTGCACAGTGATTGCTTTACTTTACATCTTGGCTGCAGCATAATACACCCGTCAGTAACAGTGCCACTAATTTTGACGGCATTAATCAGTGTCACTGCACCACTGCACTATGAGCCAAGGAGATTACACCTTAATGATTGGAGAGGCAGACCGTGCGCGAACTGTAATCCTGTCGCATGCTCCAGTCACTGGCGCGCAGTATCGCCTGGATGACTTCGGCCAGCACAACGTACCTCGTATTCCCGTGCAGCTACTCTTGCAGGCACCGATGCTGAAGATCATGTCGCAGTGTTCGTTGTGTGCACTGCAAGAGCTGTGGAGCACAACTGAGCCTTGCTGTGTACCGTGTGTGTATTCAATAGGCAAAAGGCCGCGCTGTATCATCGTGACAAATTAACAATGCCCATAAGTGTGATAGCCCATCTGACTGTGACGCTATCTCCTAAACTAAACGTCTCAGAACAATGCTGTACAGTGCAACATTTTGGACTCACTTTAACATCGGGTCGGGCTATGGACAGCTAGTGTGCAGATTTATTTTCACTGTGCTCGGGTCTGTAAATATTCTTATATAACAATTCACTTTAGGTTTTCAAATCTCAATCAACTTTGAAAGCACACGTACAGTTCAACTCTTTTCGGTTTTTAATCTATTCTTCCCCTTGACACTTGTTTCACCTGTACTTTTCCCCTCCATATTCTGTTTAGTGTAAAATATCTTTAATCTTTAACAGACATTTTTGACCCCAGTTACCTCGCAAGTTGCAGAAGAGCTTCACCTACCTTACATATTCGTTGTAGACAAACATATCTGAGAAATCGCTGCTCAGCGGCTGAGATGGTCTGAGCATGTGTAAATGGAATGGGTGAAGATGTTCGCCAGCAGTGACACAGCACTACAGGCACAGACAGCGAAGATGAAGGGCAATGTGATGCTAGAAAAATCAGTTCGAGTCAGGTAAAAGCATTAAGGAACATAATGAATGCACAACAGAAGAGAAGAAACTGGAGTAAAATCTAAAAAATTGAGATACTTCAATAGTTATAATGAGAAACTTATGAATAATGTTGATCAGAACTTTAGGTGTAATTAATAAGAAATCGTGCTTGTCAACTTTTAATTGTTCATTTGCTGTTAATATTAAAGACAGGCAGCTGTGCCTTTATGAGCAAGGGTGTCGGCTAGAGCACAAAGTGAAATATGATACAAGACAAAGTTCAAGAACAATGTAATGAATCTCGAGGCGAAAGTACTACCCTACGCATCTGGTGGTATTTCTTCACTTTCGAAAGAAAACGAGACAGATAAAGTACAGTGATGAGGACTCAAGCATAATAATGAAGCTGCACCGAGAGTTATGAGTGAGCGAATGTTTTACAGAGATATCACGGCTAGCGTGAGTGATAAATGTCTGCCTGACTAACTGAATAAATACCTCAATAAATAACTTTCTGTTCACATGCAGATGAGTTCCCTAGCTCAACCAATGAATCAGTTAATCTAGCAGCCTTACTTAGCCTAAAGTACATTATGCAATTTAAAGAGTCCGTCAGTAGTTCCTTTTATAAGCCAGACAACTGCAGTGAACTCCATTTTAGTCTGCTGCCGCAAAATAAATTCTGGCCTACCTTCTATTTCTAAATCACCCAAGCTGTCTCTTACCTTCAGCGTTTCCAACCATCGTCTTTTAAGCATTTCCGATTGTATCACTCCATCTTCCTAACCATCCATGTTCTCAAGTCTTTGTTTATCCAACGTCACAGAAATATACAAATACTACGACGATTTTGTAATGTCCTGTCATGTCGCGTGTATGGAAGTGGGTTAAATGAGTTCGTTCCTTAGGAAGGTAAAAGGGAGGCACAGATACGTAAACGTATTCATAAACCAGAAGGCACGGCGTCACACGCCAAAAGACAGAAATCTTCATATCCACCGTCACGATAATTGAATCGTTGTTCTAAGTTTTATAACATACCGTGCATGTTGCTGTCATTACGTGCATGGTCACGTAAATTTCAAATTAGGCAACGTTAATTAAGTTACTGATCAATTAGTGGTATCTTTCGTGGTAGTGACACTAATTAAGGACAACTGTTCCGATTCTGCATTTGTCCAACGTACGTTACGCTGTATATCATATCAAGGAATTACATCGATAAGTGAGAAATGATTCGTTACTTTGGAGTGCCTATGGTTTATCGGAAGCCATTTCAAGCACATCAGCTTCTGTTGTGTTTGCACCATTCACCTTCATATCACATCGTGTGGAGTCTTCATTTACGTCTCGCAGAGTCACTAAGAAACTGCAGGAACTGTAGAAATTAGCAGTTTAACTGTCATATTCAGACCCGATAGTGCAGGGAGAGAACGCACAGTGGAAGTCGGTAGGGTTGCCGGTGTGTGCCTCACGAAAGTGTTTGGGGGACTGTGGGTATTAACTCCACATTTACTTAATTTCTGCAACAGATGGAAGAGAGTGATCATCCTCACTGCTAGTCCTCCGTACCCCAGAGACAGGTGCCCGATGAAACGTGAGTGGTTTTCAAGAATGCTGGAGAAATGTAGCTTTACGTAATTAGTTCATTAAAACAGTCTTAAAGCTATCCCTTTATAGGTCTGGACAGACCAGTAGGGCTCGAAGAAGTTCAGGCTCCCAGAAGTTCGTTGTAGTCTATCGGCACACGAAAGTAGTAAGGTTGTCGGCCGTATGCACAAAACGCCTTTAGCACCCAGGAGAGATTCCTCCTACTCATTTCTGTCAGAGGCTGAGTCGACCCCAGGGCCCTTATGTAGCCAGAAGAATTGAGTCAGTGAAAAATCCCCATGACCTCAACGGGAATTGAACCCGCGACCTCCCGGCTTGTAGCGCAGTGCCTCAACCAAATGCACTACAGCTTTCCCCAACTACGACGTTAAACTGCCATAATTTATCGAAGATAAAACAGATTATTTCTTATTATTCTGTTGGTACTTCTCACAATATGAGTGCGTGTACAGATGCACCATTACCTTATACATGACACACAGAGCATTAAGGTGGTTTTTTTCAACTACTTAAATAAGTATAAATATTGTAAACAATTATTTTGCGTGATGATCAAATTGTAGCTCTTAATTTTCTAACTCCGTCAATTATAATTCTACGTCAGAAGATACTAAAGGCATTTCCCACATTTTTTGAGACTCACAGGTTCTGTACCGCAGAGCATCCTGCACTATGCTGTACCAAATCTGGAGAAAAGACAACTCCACGTCCTTATGCCCTATCTTCATCACATACACTTATGCCCCTGTCCTAAACACCGTATCCACTACTCTTGTCCCAATTCGTGCCACATGTCCCGTCCATCTCATATTCATTCCTTTCATTATCACAAAATTATACTGAGACTAGAAACACGACTCTTCTCAGCATACAATTATTTTCATTATGCTATCAATTCTCCCTCCCTCCTTCGGTCTAAATAATTTTCTCAAAATCCTCTTTTCAGGAAGTGAACAAGTCTTCTTTCCTGAATCCTTCTTAGCTTGAAATTTGTCTGAATACGAATTAAACAGCCGACGATGTAAAGGGGGAAAACGTAATAATGTTAAAGAACAGAAGCTGTTGAATGTCATAATCATTCACAACACACAAATACATTCTGCAGACAATAAAGAAAATTTCTTTATATTAAAACAAGCCGTATGCACTACAATCTCTGTGCTTCATGGTTAATGAAAGACGGTAAGTTCCGTACCTAAACAAAACAACAGGCACAATTACACGTCATGGATTTCTCTAACAGTAGCAGACTTCACAATACCTACCAAGAAGCTGCTCCGCAAAACATCTCTGCTGCACACAATAATTAAACAGTACAGTGGTACTGTACTGAACTTAACTGAGCTATAATGTATTTGTGTTTGCAAGAAGATACACGCAAGGCGCCAATCAGTATCAGTAATAATGACGTAAGTAATGGATTCAGTGAATCAACTGACACAGATACACTCAGATCTTCAACATGACCCTAAACACGCAAAGTAAAACATAAAACGCACCATCCTTTCGAAACACAAACTACAAACATAAATCTGAGCGCCAAGCAACGCTTCTACTCTATTGCCTTTTAAATATTTAGTGTCTTTTTATGTCCGCCTGCAGCACGCTACAAGAGATGTACCCCATAATTCGTTAAAACATTATCCAATATAAATGTTTTAATATTTTGTTGACGTTTATTTCCTCTAAAATTCCGCGGGTTTGAAAACAACCCTTAAAGTTACAGCACAGATGGTTGAGACGCAACGCTAGGCAGAACCATTTCCCGGGGAGAAGACGTGATTTGCCTGCTTGATTACATTCCACTGCCATCTATACCCCAGAGCAGTCCTCCGTCTGCTGAAGTGTAGGTTCCATTCTCATATGACGTAGTGGAAGGAAAGACTTCTTGATTAACTTGTAACAAGGTTTTAAAAAGTGTATTCCTGTCAGACTTGTTCATAGAAATAAACAACGTAAAAAGTAGGATACTTTCAAGTGATACCATCTCAAAACGTTTACTGGAGTGTATGAAAGATTTATAATTTTTTAAACATGAATGCAATTCAGAACTTATACCTCTAGGAGAAAAATCTCGTGCCACATAACCATTTACAGTACTGTAAATTCTTTGTGCGCACATTTAGAGCAATTCTTCAGCTCCTTTGTGGGAGGAGTTCATCAGAACAAACACAAGGTGTAGAGAAGACACAACAACAAATCTAAAACGCATCGCTGTCCCCTAAAAAATTAAGCGCAATATAAATATGTTTCGCTTCCTTCAGCTGAGCAGTAATTAACTGATATACTACTGGAAGTAATTCTGAAAGAAAATTAAGCATTTACGGAAATGGTAATAAATTTGTTACAAACAAAATCCGGCGTTCAATCTTTTGATATTAAACGTTGATTTTAAGGGTCGAGGTTAATAAAACATTACCGTTAGTAGCAACGAATGTATCTTTGATAAAGTGAGTCGATTGCTAAGCATCGACATGACAAAAGCGCACCACTTAACGTGAACGTGAGCCAGCTTAATCCACCTCGTATTTCCACAACCCATCTACCTACGCCTCATTTTAATGACAACTTTCCCTCTCCTGGCCTTCAAAAGGCGACCTGCACCAAGAACTTTCTTTACCAAAATTCCGCCTTTATTTTTTATATCAGATTACTAACTACAGGTTCCACGTATCGATTTAATTAGCTTTCGTTAGCCTGAAAATCGGCCTACTTGAATATCTGCCAAATCCCCTTATGTCATGACCGACTATAAAATGATCTATGGATTTCTTTAAAATTTCTCTATATTTTTCATGAAACGGCAATTCGTCGTAACCCACCGACACGCAGGTTCATTAGCAGTCAGAGAAAGTTGACAGATCCGTAACACACCTGCATTTAAGCATGTTACGTTTTTACGAAAATACAAGGTCAAGCAATTTCTTTGGACACAAATTTTGACAGAAGATTTGTTTCTTTGACAAACTGTGTGGGTTACGACAAACTGCTGTTTTATCAGCGATATATATATATATATATATATATATATATATATATATATATATACACCCCATACACTCACACACACACATACACACACACACATACATATACACATATATTTTGGGCCGGGTAGCTCAGTTGGTACAGCGACTGACTACGGGCTGGACGGTCCGGAATAGAATCCCGGTGGGGACGAGATTTTCCGCCCGTCCAGACCGGCTCTGGGGCCCATCCAGCCTCCTGTAAAATGGGTACCGGGTCTTTCCCAGGGGTAAAGTGCGGCCGGGGCATGCTGCTGACCACTCACCCCCTTCTGGTGCCGGGGTCATGGAAGAGTAGAGCTATACCTCTACTCACCCTCTGGGCCACACCGGGCCTGTAACGGGATCACTTTACCTCTTCACCTATATATTATCTCAGCCCTCTCGCCTAATTATGTGTACAGAATGATGAATACGTTACTGCTGAGGAACAAACTTTGTGGTTGTAAATTAAATACTGGTTATTAACGAGAAAGTCGTTCTATCGACACTGAAATACATTAAACAAATAAATTCGCACAACGACAATTCTGACTTACGTATATTTGGTGCTCCACAGTTTTTCCAGGAAAAATTTATGATAGCACCCAATAACATGCCACGACAAAACCGTACGTACCCAAAGTAATCCCATCTCAGTCAACGTTATATGACCTCTACATCGGCAAAGCACGTTTGTTACACAAACAGTGGCTGAGCCACGTAATAACACTTCCCGTTAATTACAAACACATAGGAGGGAAATTGCTACCTCCATAATCAATCAGCCCTAAACATGGAGGAAACATTTTAATTAGTATGAGCAGCACAGTATCGGTGTTGTTACATAATGTGGCACATAAAGATCCATTTCGGTTGGTCTCATTTGAAGTACAGACTACTGGAAGTAAATCCATATACTTCCTCTTGCAGCAATATCAAATTATCGGGACTGCGAGGTAGAGACACTTTGACTTCTAACCTTGTTTCTGTCTTTACTATTCTCTATATAGTTAATATCAAGTTTTGATGAAACATAAAGCGACTTCACATGAAATGGGCTGAATGAAGTCTGCAAGAGAGACAGGATATGTGCAGCCAATAGCAGATAACACAGACTTCAGAAGACGAACAGTGATTTGTCAAAGGTGAACTGCTTTTGTTTTATCTGTTCGTGTAAACGTCTAAGGGAAAACTGACAGCACAGAACTGAAAGATTCGTAAGAGAGAATTCAATTTAGACACGTACAAAAAACGAGAAATTCTACATTGGAAGTGGCACAATGAGAAAAAAAAAAACAAGCCAGTTTCTTTTATCAGTGGTGTTAAGGGACCAGATTGTGGGCAGGGTTTAATGAGCAACAGAAAAGCTCTTGTCAGCTATCCTTCTAAAAGCTGGACAGGAACACGCGGGCTTTTATTTCCAATTAATTGCAAAAAAAAATAATCTTCATGATCCTATATGTTTCGGCTGCAAACCGCAGCCTTCTTCAGGCAGTTACAATTTGGAAAACGTGTAAGACGTGCTATACAATTGGTACAAAACGTGTAAGGCGTGCTGTACAGTTGGTACAAAACGTGTAAGGAGTGCTGCACAGTTGGTACAAAACGTGTAAGGCGTGCTGCACAGTTGGTACAAAACGTGTAAGGCGTGCTATACAGTTGGTACAAAACGTGTAAGGCGTGCTATACAGTTGGTACAAAACGTGTAAGGCGTGCTATACAGTTGGTACAAAACGTGTAAGGCGT
>Ga0123355_10015622_pt1 | contig 11935 bp, 12 predicted proteins | sample TergutEmb28metaG_3_FD_89872 | JGI IMG/M metagenome (GOLD analysis project Ga0123355, IMG submission 89872) | Embiratermes neotenicus P1 segment gut microbial communities from Petit-Saut dam, French Guiana - Emb289 P1 | ecosystem: Host-associated > Arthropoda: Insects > Digestive system > Gut ... | reverse complement strand
CGCGCACACCAAAAACTTGTGATATCTAAAAAAGGCTTTATTTAGTGAATTTCTTGAATAACTCTATCAGTTAAAAAGGAGTATTTTTAATGCCTTCAATACTTTCAAAATCAGGCGAATTTTTATTAGAAGAAAAACGTTCAAAATTTTTAGCTTATTGTGCGCCAATTTCAACTGAAGAAGAAGCAATTTTGACACTTAATAAAATTCGCCTAAAACATAAAGATGCTTCTCATAATTGTTATGCATATCAAATAAATGGCGGATCTATAAGGTTTAGTGATGATGGCGAACCACAAGGAACGGCTGGTATTCCGATATTGAATGTTTTTCAAAAACAAGAGATAGTTAATTTTATTTGTGTCATAACTCGCTATTACGGTGGAACTCAACTTGGGACAGGCGGATTAGTCAGAGCCTACACTAAAGCGACAAAAGAAGCTATGGAAGTTGCAGGTATAGAAGAGCTAATCATTGCTAAGAACTATAAAGTAAACTGTGAATATTCTAATTTAGATAAAATCAAATATCAATTTTCTAAATGTAATATAAAAATCTTAAATATCTTATTTACAGATCGCTGTGAACTTGTAGTAAATGTTAGAGAAGATAATATTGAATCTTTTATAAATAGTGAATTGTATACTTACGAGGAAACTTATGAGAACTAATGATAGAATTAAGGTTGGTTCAAGTTTCATAGGGAAGTAGTTTTTTTGCACAGAAATGTGAGAGATATGGGGGGATAACGGGTCTGTATACCCATGCTCCCTATTCGTTGTGAAAATCCACCGCGCCGTTTTTCCGCCTTCGGGCTGGTCGGATGCTTTGCATCCTGCTCGCCCATGCCTTGCGCGTGGAGAAACACGGGGGTATAAAACTATGTCCAAAAAAATCAAAATAAAATTATGCGGATTTGGTATAATTAAATCAAATATATCAAAAGCGAGGTAATTAAAAATGAAGAATTATTTATCCACAATTCAAAAAGCAAAAGATTTTATCCGCGAGAATATCGAAGATGTGACACCAAATTGTGTATCTTCACACTGCGCCTATTCTACAAGACAATTAAACAGAATATTTGAAATGGTCACAGGTGCAACGATGGGTGAATTTTTAAGGTTGACACGTTTATCAAAAGCATTGTATGAAATAAAATATACCGATGAATCATTATTGGATATTGCGTTAAAATACAAGTATGAATCTCAAGAAGCCTTCACGAGAATTTTCAAAAGCACATTTTTAGTTACTCCCGGCGAATATAGAAAACCTGATGCAGAAATAAACATCAAAAACAATTATCCTTTACAAAAAATAATTGAAGAAGTTTCACACGAAGCGGCGAATAAAGGATTATATAAAGCGCAAGCTGTTAATGCGTGGCAAGTAGTTAAACCCGCAAGACTTTGGATAAACTTTGACAGTAACAAAAATAATCGGCCCCCGCACGAATTTTGGAATAATTGTAATATGGTTATGAACTCTGAATTTGATAATATCATTCCGTCTGATTATTTAATTGGTTATGATGCTGTTTATTTAACGATGATTAAAACGGAAGATTACCTTAAGAGGGCAAGTTGGGGGTTGGCGGTAGACGGCAGTTATGATATTAATGACTTAGATACAAGCATTTGTCCGACCTTTAGGATAGTAGAAGATATTAAAACTTTTGATATTGACGACTTAAAAATATATGATATTTTCAAAATTCCCGAATCAAGATACGTTGTGTTTTATGCTTCCAAGCAAGCAATTGAAAACCACGGAATTACTACGAAAAGTATTTGGGATGATGCGTATAATTACAATTATGCAGAACACGGCCTTGAAACAAATTTTGAAAATGCTCCTATATATGAAATACATGACGATTTAGGCGAAACTATATGGTTTCCCGTAAGAGATGTTTCTAAGGGAGGGTCAAAATGAAATCAATAAATGTACCGCTCGAATTAATCATACCTAAGAAAAATGTGAAATCCAAAATCGAGAACGGTGTGCTTTACGTTCCTGCCGAACAATCTCAAATGCACAAGAATTGGCAATATATAACTATTCCAGGTAAATTTACATTACCATTTCGTATTGATATGACGGTGGATTTGCAATTTATCCGTCATCACCAAGTAACATCGCAATTAGAAGTATATATTGGAAAAGGAAGAATCTATTTTAACGGCGGACATACAAGTTGCGATGATGTTTTCACATCTGTTAATAAATCAAGCACCGGGGACAACAAAATAGCGAATTATGTTTTCTATAATGGAATCCCTACCAAAAAATATGTTGATATTTCAATAAATATCGGCAGTAATATGATGTGGGTTAGCGTGGACGGTGAATATTGTTACGCTTCAGACAAGTTGCCTTACATTAAATTGTTACGAGAAAATGCCGTGCCTAATGAGTATGAGAATGGCGTTGGCATTGCTTTATGTGTTGGTACTGATACGAAGATGAGAATGAAATCTTTTTCAGTGATTGAATACGAAAATGACCAATCCCCAATTCCCGAAAAACTCTTAAATTTACCCGAACTTTCGGAATTTGAGTTATTTGCAAACGGTTTACCGCCCATTGTCCATGAGCATATTTGCAAGTTAGACGGATTTTTATTAGACGACATGAAGAAGAATCTAAAACTAAGGCGAACCATTGATAAAACCAATCATTTATTTTACGTAGCTCCGTGCGGATTTCAATATACCATTAGTGAATTGGGCGTAGGCGAAAAACACGAAACAAGATGGGTGCAGACCTCTAAAAAGCCCGACTTGACTAACCAAGTCATACAGTTACTAAACGAAACTTCTCCCGAATTTGCTGAGAAAATGTTTAATAAATTACAAGTATGCAACCCTACTCACAAGCCTGTTTGTCCAAGAAGAAACGCCGTGATGTTAAACGGACAATCGAAAAACGTCTGTATGAGTAAAATGCGCTTTAAAATGACCCCGGAGGATTTTGATGATGTGAAGAAATATATTACGGCTGTGAGCGAAGTTGTTACGAAAAAATGATGCAGATAATCAGCATTATTTCAACCCGATAAAAAACGGCTACCCATAATTGAGTAGCTGCTCCTGTATACATTTACCTGTCTTGTTGACTGCCTTATCTTATATTTTTTTATGCTGATCTTATTTTGATAAATATATATTGTGCGGTCAAAATGCAATTTATTAAAAGAGAAATTTCTAGACATTATTATTAAATTTTTAATAACGTTTTTTGTATTGATTTTTTTATGGGGATTCTTGTTATTTCTATTATTCATTGCCGTTGTAGTTGTTTCGTTTTGGGGTGGAGATCCAGAAGTTATAATTAATTTTAGATTAATCAACATTTTACATATAGCTTTAATAGGCTTAAATGTTATATTATTTAGTTTGGAATTTCATTCTACTAAAAAATTAAAGTAAGCAATTTAAGATGCCAATATTGGGGCATCTTTTATCTAATGGCTTGATTAATTTATAATTATATATTATAATGATGACAAACAATAAAAAACCTCCTAATTTAGGAGGTAAAGTTGTAAAGAAAGATAAGTCACAAAAGCTAACCACAACATCACAGGCAACAAAAGATAAGAAAGTCTTTTGTTGTGAAGAAATGTTTCAATAAAGAGAATAAAAATTGATGTGAAGGCGAATAGCATAGCAGCGAAACCTAAATAAAGATTGTTGGCGAAAAATAAAGGTTGAAAGATGAAAAGAAAAACATAATTCAGAAAAATTAACAGGTAAGAAAACTTTGTGCGAGTTGTATAGCCATGTTTATCAATCAGCCAAGTAAAGAAAACACTCATCAGAACGCTCATAGCCAGAAAGCCGATTAAATAAACTAACATTGGTGGTGCCAGAAGCGGTTTGTTTAATCCTTCATAAAAAAGTCTGTCAGCGTTGAATAAGAACCCGGCAAGTAAATATAAGCCGAAAATTACGGCAAATCTAAGTATATTAATTTTTTTCTGTAACAAAACAAAACACCCTTTCACATTAATAATTATGCTCTATATTTTATTTTATGATTAAATTTAAGGAGGCAGTTATGGTTGACATGCATATTCATACCAATTATAGCGATGGCGAAGATGACTGTCTGACGCTTATCAATAAACTCAAAGAAAAACAAATTACTATTTTCTCAGTAACTGATCATGATACAATTGATGGAAATATAGAAATAAGCGCGACTAATCTTAATGGCTTAAAGTTTATTACAGGCGTTGAAGTATCTTCAATATTTAAGGGAATTAAATGCCATCTATTAGGTTATGATTTTGATATTAATCATCCTGCAATCAAAGAATTGATGAAAACAGCTAAAGAGAATCGCCAAAAAAAGATTGATGTAGTATTAGAATATTTAGATAAGACTTTCAATATTACATTTACAGAAAGCGAAGTTTCTTATTTAAGACAACTTCCTAACTGCGGCAGACCTCATTTTGCTAAGATTTTAGTTAGTAAGGGTTATGGTAAAACAATTAAAGAAATCTTTGATACTTATTTAAATAATTTTAGTAGTCCAGATTTAAAAATACAGGTCGATGAAGTCATAAAGTCAATTAAGCAAGCAGGCGGCTTAGTCTCACTAGCGCATCCAATTGAAATTATTCATGAAAATAAAATAAACGAGAAAGAACTAAAGATTTTTATTGAAGAATTAAAAGATTTGGGATTAGATGCGATAGAATGTTATCACTCAAGTCATAACGATTACCTTATTAAACAATATCTTGAAATAGCTGAAACTTTAGGATTAGCGATTTCTGGGGGTAGTGATTATCACGGAAGCGCGAAACCTGATGTCAGACTAGGAGAACCTAAACTAACTCTTAATCAGCTTACAATATTTAAACTTTTCCGAGGAACTAAATATGATTGAAACTAAGAGCACGATTAAAGCAATTTTAAGTAATCCTCGCAAAGAATCTCCTTTTATTCGTTTAGAAATTAAAAAAATTCGTTTTAAGGATGAGTTTTTATTTAATGTTTCGTCTTATTCAAGAACACAAGTGTTTCATAAAAATATAAAGGAAGATAATTTACAAGAGTTTATTGAAAAGGAGTTTGTTCATTTTAAGCAATTAGATCTTTGGACAGACAGTCATTATTTTATTTATTTAAGCAGTAAAAACCATACTATTACCAAAAGAGTAAAAACACTCGATAAAAAAGTTTCTGTCACAGAACATAATCGTAAGAAGAATTATTTATTACAGGAAGGAATGGCGATTCCGCCTTTAATAGATTTAGGTATTTTTGACAAAGAAATGAAGATTGTTAAAAAGCATTACGCTAAATATAAACAAATCAATCGCTTTTTAGAATTTATTGATGAAGTAATTAATGATGAAAAAGAATTAAATATTGTTGATTTTGGTTGTGGCTCCTCTTATTTGACTTTTATTGTTTATTATTACTTAACAGAAGTGAAAAAAATCAAAGTCAAAATGACCGGTTTAGATTTAAAAGCAGAAGTTATTGAAAAATGTTTGGAGATTAAAGATAAATATAACTATATTAATCTTGATTTTAAATGTCAGGATATTAAAGATTTTCAGACAACAGAAAAAATAGATATGTTAATAAGTCTTCATGCTTGTGATATTGCGACTGATTATTGTTTATATAATGCGATTAAATTAGATATCCGTTATATTCTTGCGGTGCCTTGTTGTCACAAAGAAGTAAACAAACAAATATCCGGCAATGAACTTTCCGCAATTATGCGCCATGGTTTAGTAAAAGATCGTTTTGCGAGCCTTTTAACTGATACAATCAGAGAGCGAGTCTTAAGATATTTTGGCTATCAGACAAACATGATGGAGTTTGTAAGTTACGATGATACGCCTAAAAATCTTTTAATTAGAGCAGTTAAAACAGGACAAGCGCAACCAAAAGCATTAGAAGAAATAAAAGAACTAATTGAAAAGTTTAATATTAATCCTAAATTGCTTGTGCTTTTTGATCTTGCATAATTAATAAGCAATAACATAAAATAAATATTGGAGGAAAGAGTCCATGATTGAGTGTCTAATTATTGGAAAAGGTCCGGCAGGTATCAGTTTAGCTATTTATCTAAAACGGGCAGGATTTGATTGTTTAGTTGTAGGAAAAGATTATGGCGCTTTAGCTGAGGCGGATTTAGTCGCTAATTATTATGGTTTACCGGAACCAATATCAGGACCAGAGTTGATTGAAAGCGGGATTGCTCAAGCTCAAAATCTCGGTATAGAGGTAAAAACAGATGAAGTTCTAAATATTACCGACATGGGGACTCATTTTGAAGTTAAACTTCTAAATCAAGTGATTTCAGCTAAAATAATAGTTTTGGCTTTAGGTAAAAAAAGAGAAAGATTAAAAATAAAAGGTTTTGAAGAGTTCATAGGTAAAGGCATTAGTTTCTGCGCAACCTGTGATGGTTTCTTTTACAAAGGAAAAAGACTAGCAGTTATTGGTAGTCGTGATTATGCTTTAAGCGAATATGAAGAGTTAACAAGTTTTTCTCAGGACTTAATGCTTTTTACAAACGGAGAAGAAGCAGAATTTAGAAACAATAGTGCTGATTTGAAAATTAACAATGAAAAAATTGTAGAGATAAAAGGAAATCTTCGGGTAGAAGAACTTGTGACGGAAAAGAATAATTATGCTGTTGATGGTATCTTTGTGGCTTTAAAATCAGCCGGACCGCTTGAGTTCGCCAAAAAGCTCGGTGTGTTAACGGAAAATAATTTTTTAGTTGTTGATCAAGATTATATGACTAACATTAAAGGTGTTTTTGCGATTGGTGACTGTATCGGTGGATTGCCGCAGATTGCTAAAGCTGTAGCCGATGGCGCAATCGCATCTAAAGGAATAATAAACTATTTAAAAAACAAAGGAGAATAAATATGAAAAATGTAACAAAAGAGAATTTTAAAGAAGAAGTACTTGACTCAGATGTTAAGGTATTGGTTGATTTTTGGGCGCCATGGTGTGGGCCTTGCAGAGCGATCGCACCAATGCTTGAGGAATTAGCAGAATTTGCCGGCGAGAAAGCGAAAGTTGTGAAATTAAATGTTGATGATTCTAATGAATTAGCGTTTACCTATAATGTTTCAAGCATTCCAACTTTAATTGTTTTTGATAAAGGAAAAGTTGAATCTGTAACGGTAGGGATGCGTCCTTTGGAAGAACTGAAAAAACTTTTAGCGCTGTAAAGGGATAACCTAAAGCTTAAATAAGTATGTACTGATATAATTCTTGCGGAAAGAGCACAAAATGCTGTTGTTACACTTGGAGAAAAAACTTTGCATGCAGTATTAAAGCATTACTTTGAAACTAATAGAACCAATCATTAAGTAAAAGGTTGGTTCTTTTGTTGCGGATATTGTTCTGAATTTACTTTCAAAGATTTTTAAAAAGCCACTAAGACTAACTGGTAAGCAAGGTAATTTGTTTGTTTACGAAACGAAAATTAAATTAGCGTCTAGTAGCGTTTAAAATGTCTAAATAACTTTATATCTCGACAGAACACTTTGTTTGTTGTATAATATTTAAAAGATGCAAAAAGCGATATCATTTTGACTTTAAATTTTTTCTTGGGTATAATATTAATAGCGAATATATAATATTCGCAGGAGAAAAACATGAAAATTTTTAAGGAACTTATTATCATAATTGGTATCTTTTTAGCTGGTGAATTTATTGCCGGATATTTATCGGTGCCTTTTTTTGGCAGTGTTTTAGGGATGTTTGCCTTAGTTTTGTTAATGTTTTTTAAGGTTTTCAAGGAATCAGATCTTGAACAGTTAACCAGTTTTTTTGATGATAACATGTCTTTTTTCTTTATCCCGCCAGCAATTGAAATTATAAAAATCTTTGATATTGTCAGAGACAACTTATGGCAGATTTTAGTGATTATATTTGTCACAACAATATTAACATTTCTTGTGACTTACTTTTCAGCAGCTTTATTAATGAAGTTATTTTATAAAGATGAAAACGAAAAGGAGGGCGAGAATAATGGAAGTATGGCTTAGAGTTATTGATAGTCCACTGTTTGGAATCTTTCTAACGGTTATTGCTTACTATTTTGCCCGGCAAATTTATAAAAAGTTTAAGCATCCGTTATTTAATCCGTTATTACTGGCTATTATCTTTATCGTAATATTTCTTCTGATTTTTCAAATTGATTATGAAACTTATGCATTAGGCGGCGATATCATTCGCTACTTTATTGGTCCGGCAACCGTTATATTAGGAATCAGTGTTTATCAGAAACGCGCAATCGTTAAAAAGTACTGGCCTGTTGTTTTAACTTCTTCAATAATAGGAGCTGCAACCTCGTTAGTATCAGTTTGGATATTAGCCAGAGCCTTTATGCTTGAATCGGAAATATTATATTCGCTTTTACCTAAATCAGTCACAGCGGCCATTGCGGTTAATTTAAGCGAAGGTTATGGAGGCCTGAGGGCTCTTACTGTTATTTGTGTAGCTTTTACAGGCATAATAGGCGCAATATTGAATCCAATTTTGTTGAAGACGCTTAAACTAAAAAACAAAATCGCTACCGGTCTATCAATGGGTGTAAGCAGTCACGTTATTGGGACCGCTAAAGCTAAAGAAATCGGGGAAATTGAAGGGGCGCTTTCTTCTGTGGCAATTGCGACAGCCGGATTTATTACAGCGTTAATTTACTTATTTTTTTAAGGAGAGATTTTAAATGAAAAAGAAGTTCTACATTACTACAGCTATTGCTTATGCATCTTCAATGCCACATATTGGTAATGTTTATGAAGCAATTTTAACAGACTGTATCGCCCGCTATAAGAGACTATCAGGTTTTGAGGTCTTTTTTCAAACCGGAACTGATGAGCATGGTCAAAAAGTAGAAGATAAGGCAAAAGAAAATAATATGAAGCCAAAAGCTTATGTTGATATGATGGCGGCTAAGATTAAAGATATCTATAAGTCAGTTAATATTAATTATGATCAGTTTATTCAGACAACTGATGAAAACCATAAAAGAATAGTTTCTGATATTTTTAAAAGACTATATGAAAAAGGGGATATTTACAAAGGTAAATATGAAGGTCCTTACTGTTTAGCTTGTGAATCTTTTTATACAGAAAAAGAAGTAAAAGAAGGAACTTGTCCGGATTGTGGAAAAAAAGTTAAGAATACGGTAGAAGAGGCTTATTTTTTAAAGTTATCAAAATACCAGAAACGTCTTATAGAACATATTGAAAAAAATCCGGAATTTATTATGCCGGAATCAAGAAAAAATGAAATGATGCAAAATTTTTTGAAAGAGCCTTTGAAAGACCTTTGTGTTTCCAGATCATCTTTTTCATGGGGAGTGCCGATTAGCTTTGACAATAAGCATGTAGTTTATGTTTGGATTGATGCTTTAAGTAATTACATCACCGGAATCGGCTATGACGCTATTACAAAAAGCAAGCCATTATTTAATAAACTTTGGCCTTGTGATTTACATATGATTGGTAAAGATATTTTAAGGTTTCATACAATCTACTGGCCTATTATTTTAATGGCACTTGATTTAGAATTACCTAAAACAATTTTTGGTCATCCATGGATTCTTTTTAATAATGAAAAGATGAGTAAATCTACCGGTAATATTATCTATACTAACGAATTAGTAGATAGTTATGGTTGTGACGCTACCCGCTTTTTCGTTTTAAAAGAAATACCTTATGGACAAGATGGCATCTTAAGTCATGAATTAATGCGAGAAAGAATTAATTCGGATTTAGTCAATACTTTAGGTAATTTAGTTAACAGAACTTTAGCGATGATTCAAAAATATTTTAATTCGGAATTAGTAAATCAAAATAAGACTATGGACTTAGATAAAGAACTAATCGATCTAGCGTTAAAAACTAAAATAGAACTTGATAAAAGTTTTCTTAATTATCGTGTATCTGATGGTTTTGAGCATATATTTAAACTTTTGCGTAGAGCTAATAAGTATATTGATGAAACAGAGCCGTGGAAATTGGCTAATTCAGATAAAGATCGACTTTCAACAGTTTTATATAATCTATTAGAAACAATTCGCTTTGCGGCAGTCTTGCTTCAGCCTTTTATTCCTGATACTAGTCAAAAGATATTTGAATTTTTAAATACAGACGAAAAATCATTTGAAACTATTACTAAATTTGGCGCTCTAAAGAAGATTCATAAAATTAATAATTTTGCGCCCTTATTTATGCGTTTGGAAACTCCAAAAGAAGTTGAAAAGGATCCTGAACCGGAAAATCACATCTCTATTGATGATTTTGCGAAGATTACTTTACAGGTAGGACGTATTCTTGAATCAAAAAAGGTAGAGAAATCAGATAAACTTTTAGTTTCAATTATCGATATTGGCAGCGAAAAAAGGCAAATTGTTTCAGGAATTGCACAGCACTATAAGCCAGAGGAATTAATCGGCAAAAAGGCCATCGTAGTAACTAATTTAAAGCCGGTAACGCTTCGTGGCATCTTAAGCGAAGGCATGGTGCTTTGTGCTAGTAAAGAAGGAAAACTAGAGATTTGCGAAGTTAAGGAACTTCCTGAAGGCGCAATCGTTAAATAAAAAGACAAACGATAATTTTATTAATCTGTGATTTTTTATAGAAAGATAAAAATCGTTTTTATCTTTTAAGGAGGGTTAGAATGGATTATGATTTAATAGTTGTAGGAGCCGGTCATGCAGGATGTGAAGCGGCACTTTCCGCTAGTCGCTTAGGCTTAAAGACTTTGCTAATAACAACCAAAATTTCCGGAATCGCTTCTATGCCTTGTAATCCTTCAATCGGTGGCCCGGCTAAAGGTATCGTTGTTAGAGAAATTGATGCTTTAGGTGGCGAAATGGGCACTAACATCGATAAAACACAAATTCAAATTAAGATGCTAAATGAAAGCAAAGGTCTCGCGGTTAGGGCATTAAGAGCGCAAGCTGACAGACTCTCTTATCAAAATGAAATGATTAAAGTTTTGAAAAAAGCGAAGAATCTTACTGTTTTAGAGGATTTTGTTATAGAGGTAGTTACTAAAGACCAAAAAGCAATTGGTGTTAAAACAGAAAGTTTAGAGGTTATTAGTTCTAAAGCCGTTATTTTAACAACCGGTACTTATATGAATAGTAAAATCTTAGTTGGTAAGTTTCAGGAGTTTCGCTCTTGTGATGATCAAAAAACATCAAAAGATCTTAGTGAGAATTTAATGAAATTAGGCTTTTCTTTAATAAGACTTAAAACCGGAACACCGCCAAGAATAAAAAAAGACTCGATTAATTTTACAAAAATGGCAGAAGAAGCTGGAAGCAAAGAAAATTTAAAATTCAGTTTTACTGATTCTGATAGAGTTCTAGATGCTGATTTGCCTTGTTACTTAACATATACATCTGACAACACTTTAAAAATGATTGAGGCTAACTTAAATGAAAGTGCCATGTATGGCGGGCACATTGAAGGCGTAGGCCCAAGATATTGTCCTTCAATTGAAGATAAAATCATGCGCTTTAAAGATAAAAAAAGACATCAGATTTTTTTAGAGCCCGAAAGTTTAGATTTAGATACTTATTATGTTCAAGGCTTTTCTACAAGTTTGCCAGAAGATTTACAAAACACAATCATTAAAACTATTATCGGATTAGAAAATGCAATTATTGATAAATATGCTTACGCTATTGAATATGATGCGATTGATCCGATTGTTTTATATCCGACTTTAGAGACTAAACTTTACGAGAATTTATATTTTGCCGGACAAATTAATGGCACAAGCGGATATGAAGAAGCGGCTTGTCAGGGTTTAATGGCCGGAATCAATAGCGTATTAAAAATTAAAGGCGAAAAGCCCTTTGTCTTAAAGCGTAATGAGGCGTATATTGGCGTTTTGATTGATGATCTTGTGACTAAGGG
>Ga0123355_10015619_pt1 | contig 11935 bp, 14 predicted proteins | sample TergutEmb28metaG_3_FD_89872 | JGI IMG/M metagenome (GOLD analysis project Ga0123355, IMG submission 89872) | Embiratermes neotenicus P1 segment gut microbial communities from Petit-Saut dam, French Guiana - Emb289 P1 | ecosystem: Host-associated > Arthropoda: Insects > Digestive system > Gut ... | reverse complement strand
TAAACATGGGAGGTCAAAAAAATTCATTGAAAAACTGGGCTTTGAATTGATAGCAGTTTTGCCTGAATCGAATTTTTACGGCAGAGTTGCAGACGTGGCATACTATTCACGCACATTATAAGCCAGCTTGTGCGAAAACGCAGCGAAGCAGAGAGAAATATGGTATAATGTTCCTAACAAGCGTAGGGGGACATGCAGATGGAAAGATACAAGAAATTTGGCGATCGGCAGCAATTAACCATGGACTTTATGTGCTTGGACGATATGATCTCTTTCAACGCAGAGGTGCGATCATTAGAGATAATAGTGGATAAGATGGATATACGCTCTATTGACTTTATTTACAGCGCAACAAAGGCAACTGGTCGTATGCCGTATGATCCTGTAGATATGTTCAAGCTGTATGTATACAGCTATTACAACGGAATACGATCGAGCCGAAAGATAGAGCGGGAGTGTTGTCGGAATATTGAATTGATGTGGCTGATAGGGAATCTACGTCCGGACTTCAAAACGATAGCGGATTTTCGGAAGAATAACAAAGAGCCGATCAAAGCGGCCTTTCAAAGATTTAGTATGATATGCTGTGAACTTGGCTTGATTGGAAAAGAAATTGTAGCTGTAGACGGGAGCAAGTTTCGGGCCAGCAACGGACGCCTTTCCTATCACAGCGAAAAGAAACTGAATGAAAAGATCAAGCACCATACCAAAGTGGCAGAGCAGTATATGAACCTTCTTGATGCCTGTGACAAGGAGGAAACGGAGCCGCCTAAACTCTCTAAGGAGCAGATCGTTGAAAAGATTGCTAAGATCAACAAGAGGCTGGGTGAGCTCACTGCTTTGAGAGAAGAAGTCCGGCAAAGCGGCACGATATATGATACTGATCCCGATTCTCGTATGATGAAAACCAATAATCACGGCGTTGATATATGCCACAACGTACAGATTGCTGTGGACGACAAGAGCCATTTGGTTGTCGCTGTGGATGTTACAAGTCAGGCGGTAGATAAAGAGCAACTTTACAATATAGCGTCACAAGCGAAAGACAATTTGCAGGTTGATGAGATGACGGTCATTGCGGATAAAGGATATTATTCCGCCAAACAGTTTGCGAAGTGTGCCGAGGATAGCATCACGCCTATTGTAACCAATGCGAATCATTCATTTCACGCCGGAAGTGCTGACTATGCAAAGGAGAACTTTGTGTTCGATGAAGGTCAAAATGGATACATCTGTCCTCTCGGGGCGTTGTTGCTACCGACCAAGCAGCGAACGAACAGGAGCGATAAGTGGAAGGGCTATGTGAATTATGCCAATCCCGCCGCTTGCCGGAGTTGCCCGCAAAAAGAACGGTGTACATCTGGCAAATACAGGACAATTCAAGACAAGCCTTTTGAACAATATGCCCGTGAAGTTGATAAGCGGACAAAAGAAAATCTTGAGATGTACCGAAAACGAAAGCAGCTTGTGGAACACCCTTGGGGGACGATAAAGAGAGCGTTTGGATTTTCATATTTTCTGACTCGCGGGACAGAGAATGTGAGAACTGAATCTTTATTGCATTTTCTGGCTTACAATATGAAGCGCGCAATCAACAGCGTGGAAATGAAGGAACTGGGGTGTGGTATATAGGGGGGATTCCTCTATACGTTTGCTTCTTCTTAAATATTGTGGCTTCAGCGTAAAAAGGCTGGTCCAATAAATTCGTTTTCGCACAACCTCAAGCATAACACCGTGTAGCCCATCCGAAAGCCCCGCAGCGTAATAATGCAGATTACGAATAACAAGCCTTGATACCCCAAAGCACAACACGCCTTGGGGTATTTTTGTGTCTACTCACCAAGCTAACAAGTATCGCCCAACAAAACATGAAATAAACCCTATTTTACAGGCTTTTCTCATGTTTTCCATGTCCGCAGATAAAAATGTCCTTGACAAATTGCCACAGGTGCTCCACTTTTCAAAATCCTCGTCACAGGGCATTTGCTTGATAACGTCAAATACAGGCTGCAAGTTTTCCTCGGCCACATGCCGTCTTACCATCTGCCCAAAGACCTCTTTGACGTATTCGGCAGACATAAAGGGGATGTATGCGGTGCTTGGCACATTAAACAACGCTTGCAAGCCCCAACCGATTTCTGATTCCAACAGCCTTGCCCATACGGGGAGCGCATACGACAACTTCCAGATAGGGCTGTTGCCTGTGTAATGCTCTTTCCAACCTCCGAAACCAAAGTGGGGAAATGCAAGCGCCGCCGTTGCGTCCAAGATGTCCCCGAAAAAGCCATCCGTTTTGATTAGGTCAATCTGCCGCTCGGACTTTGCGACCTCGCCAAAGCAGCGGGAAAACTGGCGTAATGTCGGGCAGCGGACGAACATTTCTTCGGGGAGGAAGTAGACAAGGGGCAGATAGCGGATATTGCTGTCGTAGGGGAATTTGTATTGGTACAGAATAGAGCCTCCTTTTATAGTGTTATACTTAATTACGTCACAAATATATACATATTGTTCCTAGTGTAGCAAAAATATTTTGAAAAAACAATAACAAAGCCCTCTTCGGAGACTATCATTTTATATTGTGAAAATTTGTGGTATAATTAGGCAATCAGATTTTGACGCAAGATAGTGAGGGCTGACAATGAAAAGAGTAAGCATCATAGTTGTTTCTCTGCTTTTGTTTGTCGGGTTGTCTGCTTGCGGTAACAATGCTGTTCAGCCAAGCAATCATGAAAGCAATGACAATATACCCGCGCCCGTTGAATCTTCTGCGCAAGAAGAAAAACCAGACAGCGAAGTTGTTGAGGATTCGCTGCTTGATATTGTCGGCGAATTTGTTGATGGCGTTGCCAGATTTCGGGATGGCAGATATTTCGGTTTGGTTGACATTGACGGCAATATCTTGGCCGAGCCGATTTACGAATCAATATCAGAATTTGTCGATGGTGTTGCCATAGTTAGGAATTGGGGCATTGGCACCGCCGGCCTGATTGATACCCGAGGCAATTTTGTGCTCGAACCCGAGAGCCGAACTATATCTGACATTATTGACGGCTACGTTGTTGTGGGGCAAGGCGGCAAATTTGGAATTATGTCTGTAGACGGAAGCTGGGCGCTGGAACCCACTTTTGGCAGCCATCTTCGCTTGCAACCGGGCAGGATTGCTGTGTTTGAGGTAGAGGGCGGTGAGTTCGCGCACCCACGTTCGGGCACATCATTCGGCATAATAGATATCTACGGCAATGTAATTGTAGAACCTATATATAGCAACATATCAAATTTTACAGACAACGTGGCAGACGTGTTATTGCAGAAAAGTTATGGTCATTGGTACACAGGTCTGATGTACATTGACGGCAGCTGGGTGGTTGAGCCTGTAGAGCGTGCGACTATAAGCCCCCTTTCAAGAGGGCTGGTGGCATTTAGCTTTGACGCTCAGCGCAACTGGGGCTTTATGAACACCCAAGGCGAAGTAGTTATAGAGCCTATATACGCAATGCTCGGCCAAGGCTTTGTGAGCCGCACACCGAACCACACTACCGATTACCTGATGGTATTCGATGTCTTTGAGCGTTATTTTGGCACCCCCTCAATTCATACTCCCGAGGCGAATATCGCTGTTTTCCGGTACCGTGTGATTGATTTAGAGGGCAACACGGTTTATGTCGATAGCAACGTATACAAAATAGACGGTACTTCAACAGTGTGTGGCGTTAGATATGCAAGTCCACTTAGGGTAATGAACATGGGCGTTAGGGTGCAGAATGGGGTAAATTATCGTCCGGTGATTGTCACCGACAATACGCAAACAACTATGTTCGACCCCAACGGTTTCTACTCGTGGTATCCTTTTGTCAGGTATTTTCTGGTAACAGACGCAGAGCCGATAGAAGTGATTGTGCTTGACGACAACTTGCAGCTCGATTGGGTGCCGATTCACTCCAATGGCTAGAGATTCTGCGGTTAACACATTCAGAAAATAAACAGCTGCCATGCCAATGTTTGGTGGTTAGTTGTGTAACGAATTTATATTTTACGAGGTGCTGTTGTGATAAGAATTATAGCTATCGGGTTGATTTTTGCGATCTGCTTAATGCTTACAGCTTGTTCTGGTAACAACGATACCGCGCTGGTTGAATCTGAACCGCAAACAGACATTTTACAGGTTGTTCCGAACCCACCATCACAAGCTGCTTTGCCTGCTAATCCAACAGAGGAAACAGAAAATTCCCAACCGCTTGACTATTCGAATTTTGTTGGCGTTTGGCGGGGTTATGCAATTGCAACTTTTTACACATTAGTAATCACAGATGTCATAGAAGAAGAAATGACATTTCTTTTCGTTCATCCTCTTCATCTATGTGCAATGGGTGATGGACAAAGTTTTGCATCGCCTGTTTATACCATGCCGATTATAGACAACCAAATTACACTTTCAGGAAATCGTACATTAACATTTTATGAGAATTATATTATCCTTCGAATAAGCAGCTCTGATGGTAATCATGAATGGCAATGGAATCTTAGGCGCATATCTAACTGAGTGTAGCTAATAAGCATACAGCATAGCTGACAAATCGCGAGAGGGCTGAACAAAGTGAAAATCACACGTAAACACAAACGGTCATTAGCGGTTATATTTGCACTTATGCTGCTGTGTGTAGTCGTTTCTGGTTGCCGAGCCGGTGACAACAGCGCAACCTCGGAATATAACCCGACAGAGGGAACGCAACTAATCATAGAAGATGTCAGCGGCTCATATTGCTACACGCTAACCGAAGCTGCCTCGGCTACCCAAATTATATTTGGGCATGACTTTTTTCCTGATGATATAAGTTGGGAGACAGTAATAACCGACCCCGGAGATGTCGCGCTGATTAAAAGTTTTTTGTGTGACTTGCAGCCCCTTGAAATACATGCACCGCCAACAGGCGGTATCGGGCATCGCCTAAGCCTTATGCTTGATGGCGTACCAACGAGTTTTTTAATTTCGCAAACCTCCCTTGGCCTCAGCCCGGATCGTGTTGATATCGTTCAAGGCTACCCGCTCGCAGAATTTCCTGCAAACTTTATGTCTGTCGACTGGCGAATATGGCAGGCGCTGCTGCCTTACGATCAATCTTCCCATCCCAGTGATATAAGACATATAATGCCCCTTATGCAGATTTCACACCCACAGCAAGAGATTTTCACATTGGGACAGGTGTTTGAGCAGAGTGAAGTTTCCCTTTGCTCTGTCCAGCGGATTTATATAAGTGCGGCTGGATCGGAGCTTGCCATACACGACACTTCCGAGTTGGAGAACATCTGGGGACTGCTTTCCGATATCCAACTAACCAGCCAAGACTTGCCCGAAATGTCTTGGCACTTTGAGCTAATTGTCCATATCATAACCGCAGACTACTGGGTCAGCTTTTCTCTCTTAGACACAATTATTCAGTTTTTCCCAACTAGAGATAATTACCCGTTGGTCTTTGTGGGAGGACAGGGTGACGAGGCTCGCACACAGCTTTTCGCCATGTTTGAGCCGCTATCGGCTATGCTTTACGAACATTTTCGTGAACATTAAGGTTATATTGAGTTATGGAACGAATGGTATAGGCGTTGATAATAAGCAGACTGCCGCGCCAATGTTTGGTGGCTAGTTGTGTAACTAATTTATAATAGGTCGGGGAAGTATTTGCATTAGCAACATTCATACTCTCTGCATTTTAGATGAAAAATCAACAACCAAAAGAGGTGAATAAGTTGAAAGAAGCAAAACGCTTCAAGATTGAACATATTGCAATTGGAATAATGGCTCTCATTATTGCGGCTTTAATTGTGCATAGCGCAATGCTTGCGCGACAAAACCATTCACTTGAACAAGAGCTTGCCGCGATGCAGGAATCTATTCATGAAATGCTAATCGTACAGGCATCTTTGGAAAAGGAACCTCAAGCAACGGAGATTGCCGCCCCCCTACACTACCGCGTGATTGAGCATGTATTAGAGATAGCACCCGAAAGGCTGCGAGATGTTTTTGACGAAGATGTGGAGCTAAACGAGCCCGGAGATTTTGTCATACTCCCGCGCAACCGCATTTTGATTAGCGGACAGTGGTTTTGCATACGCACCGGAATGACGTACACAATAGAAGCAATTTTTAGTTTTCGGCAACACTATGGTGAAATACAGATGAGCCTATTGAGTTACTCCCCGTTTGGGTGGGGTGGCGGTTGGAGAAACCCTTGGGGATCTCCTAACCGTAATAGTTGGGTGCGATATCATGAGCTGGAATCTGTCCCGGTTCGGTTTTACAGTATGGACGCCAATTCTTTTGAAGCTTGGTACAGTGTTGAGTATCTGAACGGAGAAACTTTTTCGGAAGAGCTTGCTTATCATACGTTAAGTCACCTGAACAGAAGAATAGTTGATGCGTGGTTTGTAGGCCGAATTTTATATGTCAATCTTCATCACAGCGAGCCCATGGCAATGAGCAGCGGTACAACCGGGGAATATATAATGTATTCAACATTTGTATCAAGCATGGCAAGCGTACCGGGTATTGATGCGTTAGTGATTCTTATAGACGGTCAGCGCGAAACCACCATAGGTGGACACGGTATGTCTTTTAATGATATTTATTTAATAAATGACATGGGCAGGCATTGATTAACGTTATTGAGTGACTGTGAAATGAAAAAGTCTCATTACATTTATGTTTGGCAGATATGCCCACAATATATGTAGTTTCCATGTGGTTGGTTGTAAATACGGTAATGTTAGAAACTTTATATTTCCAGAAGCCCAAAGGTTGGTATTTGCGCTGCAATGGTCGCTGGTGTCCTAGAAATACTTGCTCAAGGAGATTAAGCTGATGAAAACAATTGTGATACGCTTATTTGCGATTATTCTGTGTATCGCTCTTTCTGGTTGTGTTTCCTCAAGCATAACTAAAAGCTATGATGAAGTAACTTCAGATGATTTTAATGAAGTCTCAGATACCAATACCATTGACTATTACCTTAATGATGAGCAACTTAGTGAGAATATAGAAGCTATAGACGAGTCACGGCTTTTCCGGTCAATTGACAATTATACTGAGGAAGAGATAATACGTAAGCATCTCTCTTCCTGGAGCGCATTCCCTGATGTGATGGCACTAATATCGGTTAGAGAAATTGATGGTGACTTTTTTGGATTTAGTACACCGGTTGTAATCTCTTTGTATTCCGAGGCGCTTGGGGCTACAATTAGCTCAAATGGTATTCTAATAGTAGGGGGTGGCGAACATCATAACACTGTAAAGCTAACGATCGAACTTGAAGGCAGAGAGTATGTACTTTTTTGGAATCGAATACGGTGGGGAGTCTTGGAGTACAATGTACTTGCAACAAATAATCGTGGCGGCATGAGTGGCGATTTAAGTATAATAGTTAATATAAGAGACGGCGAATTTTATAGTGTTACTGAGTTCGTCTATAACCCTGAGGAACAATATTTTTTCCAAACTGACAACTCATTTTTTGTGGCTGGTTGGAACCATATGGAAACTAGCATGAGGGATGTTATCAACTCCCCAGATTCTCCATTGCAGATGTGGTAACGATATGTTAAAGATTGATGTTTTTTCGATAGTCAAGTCAAAGCGTAATATCGATTCAAAAAATGCTGAATAATGCCTTTCGTTATAATATAAGCAAACTGTCATGCCGATGATTTAGAGGTTAGTCGTGTAACGAATTTATATTAGGAGAGGTGGATTGTCCATGTTTGAAATCAATGCAACAAACTTAACGTGGCTTGAAAATGTGGACGAAGAAACCGATCTATGCTTGCATGGGAAAGCTGTTGCGAAAATTGGGGACGAAATATTTGAGGATGATGCAACAGTGAGTGCTACAGCATTGTACTTGTTAAAGTCACTTACAGAGGATCATCTGATTCATAAGGGCAATCAAATGCTTCCGTGTTGCGGATTTTCAATATATGCAAATGAGGATAAAACTGCTGTTGATATTTGTGGGTGTCCAAATGGAACTGACTGGTCGATTATCCATGTTGGTGATGACGTAAAAATAATAACAGATAGCGGGCAAGAAACGATAATTGGGCTAGATGAATATAAAATATCGGTCTATTCATTTGCCGATAAAATAAAAGAATATTACGAGAAAAGCACGCCTAAAGTTCTGCCTAAAGATAAAGTGGACAGAGAAGGATATATTGTGTTTTGGAACGAGTGGCACTGGCGTAGAAAATAAGCAAACTGCCGTGCCAATGTTTGGTGGTTAGTTGTGTAACGAGTTTATATTAGGGAAGGTGAAAATGATAAATAAGCATTTATTGCTTTTGATTGCGGTTTTCATTTTTCTTGCCGCTTGTGCTAATGCTACACCACTCACAGACGACTTCGGGAAAACTGAAGAATCAACAACAAAAGCATGGCAGGAGGCTTATGTTTCATTGTTGCGGGAGAATTACGCCGGGGTGCGTTTTAGCGATTGCGGCAATTTAAGTGGCAGAATTAGATTTTTCTTGCATGATATAGATACGGATGGCCTGCCAGAGTTGTTTGTACTGAATAGCCTTGACGAGCTTGCGACTGTTTACACCTTTAGAAGCGGCGAGGTCGTTCAGCTTGAATACGACCCTGACGAAATAGATCTCGTAAGATTGGGGTCTTGACGATCCCAGCGGAAAGAGTGGCGAAGAGTTTTTGAAAGTTATCGCTGAGATAGAGCGGAAAGTCAAAGAACTAATTTTCCGCATAGCCAGATAGTGCAGATAAGCCAAAATTTTACCGTTTTTCTGGCCTTTGGCCAGAAAAACGGTGTGCCAATAAAAAATGGCCGCCGCTTTTTCTTTCAAAATCTGTTATTTACTATAGTTGAGCGCTTGACAAGACTTCCTGCTCGTACTATAATATGTTTTGTCGGCTGAAGGCATGGAGTTTGGATGTCTAATAAATGAATTGCATTCATTTATTAGAGAAAAACTAGTAACAACTTACAACTGAATATGGTGGAACCAGTCAAAGGTAACAAAACGGGGGCGTAGCTCACCTGGGAGAGCGCTTGAATGGCATTCAAGAGGTAGTCGGTTCGATCCCGATCGTCTCCACCACCCATAAGTCAAGCCCACGCTAAAAAAAGCGAGGACTTGACTTATGGTTTTTATTTTGCACTTTCAAAATCAGATATCTTCCAGACAATCTCAACCCGATCTCCCGTAAAGACCAACACCCTATCAATAAGCATCTCAACAAGCGGGCGCGTCAGCCCGCTTTCTTCTTTGTGTCAGAAAACCACAGGCTTTGCCTGTGGTTTTAAAGAGCTTTTAGCGGTGAAGTGGAAGTAATAGTCCTCCATTTGATAGAATAACCGAGGTTTCGCCAACCGAGTTAAACATCAAAAGGAGGACTATAAAATGGACGCAAACAGCTTATCACACACAAAATGGGAATGCAAGTATCATATTGTATTTGCACCCAAATACAGAAGAAAAGTAATATATGGCAAACTGAAAGCAGATGTCGGTAAGATATTGAGAGAACTGTGCTTACACAAAGGAGTAGAAATACATGAGGCATACATGTGTTCAGACCACGTGCATATGCTTGTATCAATACCGCCAAAGATGGCAGTGTCGAATTTTATGGGGTATCTAAAAGGTAAAAGCACACTTATGATATTCGAGCGACATGCGAATCTAAAGTATAAGTATGGCAATCGAGTATTCTGGTGCAAAGGGTATTATGTGAGCACGGTTGGTCGAAACAAGCAGACGATTGAAGCGTATATAAGGAATCAGGAAAAAGAGGATATGATGCGCGACCAGTTGACGCTTAAAGAGTACGTAGACCCTTTTAAGGGTAGCGAGTAACAATCCCCATGCGGCTGGCGGAACCGTTATGCGCCTTTAGGCGCAGCCAGTATTAGTCCCTTATAAGGCTCAATGAAATACCCCCCGCTTCGCGGGGGGATGTTTATTGGACGTTGGCTGCTGCGCGAAGTTCATCTCTGTTTGCCTTTGAGATATTCAAAGCAGCAGTTTCCTTAGCTATCAAACCATAAACGCGATTAAGGCTCGCTAGTCGAGTGTCAAAATCAGCTTTCCGCGCTTTGTATTCATCAGCGCTAATCTCATTGAGAACCAGCTTCTCGTAGAGACGCCGCTTATTATCCTCGGCCTGCGCGATAAGCTTCTCCTGTCTGGCCTGCTGTTCCGACTTCGCAGCCAAGCGCTCAACGCACTCCAAATCGGCGATAGACTTGCAACTGCTTATCTACAATATCATGCACGGCAGCTTCCAACTCGGTAGCTAAGACACGAAGCCGATAACAAGCTGCATCCGGCAAAGCGTTAGTAAATCTGCAATGGAACGCGACATTTCTCGTTGAACTTGGCGTCATGGCCTTACCACAGCAACCACAATAAACCTTGCCTTTGAGTGGGGAGACCGGGTTCCCGGTGTACCGCTGCCATGTTCCCAATTCCCTCTTGCGAATAGGCTCCGGCTTATTCTTCCGGGCTGCACGGACTGCATAAAACATTGCAGGCTCAATTATCGCCGGATGATGATTCGGTATCTTAATCCACTGACTTTCATCCATCTTCTTTTGTGTCCGGCTGCCCACTTCCAGTATCTTTTGCCTGCCCGCGATATACGTCAGTGTCAATGATAAAATGTAGAAAAGTGGCAGTTAAAAAATGCATGTTTTTGGCGGTGAGGGATGGCATATGATACACTTTTCCCTGTCTGTGTTTAAGCAGATAGGAAGGGTGTAAAAATGGAAGGAGAATCATTGATGGACATTCGAAGTGACCGGCAAAAAGGAATGAGCTATGCAGAGATTGCAAGGAAGTATCACATTGACCCACGCACGGCAAAGAGGTATGCCCAGAGCGATACCAGGCCAGTGTACAGCCTGACGGATTCAAAGCCGTTGAAGCTAGACCCGCACAGAGGGCGAACCGTCACGGTTTAGCACCCGAAAAAGGCGATGGTTTATAATGATCTTATGAGATGAGAAAGCTGGGGCAACGTATTTCTGTATTGCCCCAGCTTTTGGGGGTACGCTTGTTCTGACGGGTATTTTGTGGTATGATATATATGGCAAATTTTACATAATAGAAAGGCCGTTGAGGTAAAGTTGTGATTAAAAAGTTTTTGCCACTGATTTTTACTTTGGTGTTGCTCCTCGGAATTATGTGCTGCACAAACCATATAGAAACAGCCTCCGATGAATTGTATGATTACTCACAGGGTGAAGATACATATGCGACCTTGAGTTTGAATGAAGAAGAACCGGAAGATCCTGTGGAAAGGTTCTACCTGTACACCCCGACAGGCCAACCCGGCACCGACTTTTCGCCCGAAGAGCTCGAGTATTTGCGTGTGCAGGCAGAGTTCTTAACCGACCATCTACGCGGCTCGTTGTTGCGCAGGAATTTGGATTTGGATGAGATGGACTACCTGCTACCGTCTGAGACTAACACATTCGTGCTTTTGCTGGGCGCGATGAGCGATCCGCGCCGAAGCTCAACCGGCAATTTAGAGCAATTGGGATTCATATACTCCCTACGGAAGTATATGAACCCATTCTGATAGTTAGGCGTTGCCAATGATCAATACGAACTTGAGGTGACAAAGGGGCGCGAGCCTGTGCGTTTTCATTGGATTAGATAGGCGGCAGTATTTATATTAGTATTAGCCATATATGTGCATACGCGCAAAGCTAAAATTATATCTCATAATTGGGCAAAAGTCCGGTTATTGAACTTCGCAACTGGCTATGTAAAAAATTATGTAGTTGGAGGGATTGTTAATGAACACACCACGTAGGTTGATTTCAGTACTTATGGCGCTCGTTTTGTCTGTTGTTCTCATGGTACCGCAACTTTCGGCTGCCGCAATGGAGCCGGAAGAAAATCCGGACATTTTGGTTGTCGC
>Ga0123355_10015618_pt1 | contig 11935 bp, 6 predicted proteins | sample TergutEmb28metaG_3_FD_89872 | JGI IMG/M metagenome (GOLD analysis project Ga0123355, IMG submission 89872) | Embiratermes neotenicus P1 segment gut microbial communities from Petit-Saut dam, French Guiana - Emb289 P1 | ecosystem: Host-associated > Arthropoda: Insects > Digestive system > Gut ... | reverse complement strand
TACCTGGAGATTTGTGGCTTTTTAGCTTATCGATAGCCAGCTCAACCTCAGCGGCACTCGGCTCAGGTACTAGTGGTTCTGCTGTGTGTATTTCTGCCTGCCTAACGTCCTTAACCCCATGCAAGTTGAATATCTGGGAGAAATACAAGTAGTTCCTCCACCTAGCCAAAACACTGTGGGAGTCTGCCACCAAGTCACCTTTCTCATCCTTCACTATATTACATCTAGGCTGGTACCGCTTCTTAAAGTCATTGATGCCCCTATACAAGTCCCTAATGTTTTGGATCTTACTGTTAGTTTCAAGTTCCTAAATGTTAGTTCTCAGATATGCCTTCTTTTTGTCCCTGAAATGTCTGCTAACTTCACGTCTTACATTGTTCAGAATATCTACATTGCTTTGTCTTGGATCCTGTATCCACTGCATTTTAGTCCGCTTCCTTTGATCCAAAAGACCTAAACGTTCTTCATCAAACCAGGGTTTATTCTGCTTCAATTCGTGCAGACCCAGACTCTCTTCCGCTGAGGTTTGGATATAGGACACTTACAGGTGTTTTGTCGCCGGCCACTTATCCGGAACCCCGCTTCAATTCAAGGCCAGTCCGTGTGAGATTTATAATGGACGAAATGGCACTGGTAAAATTTCTTCTACCAGTAAGTCCGTTTTCCTCTCCCAGTATCATTCCACCAATGCTCCATGCACGTCACCGACGTTATATAATTTTAGCAACGACAACGCCGTTAATAAAACACACACTTAATTGTGCGCTTAATTTTAAACACAACATTTAACATGTTTACTGCTTAAAATCACCTGAAATCCGCCCCAAATTTCAGAATTATTTGAGTGGACTAAACTTTGTGACAGTTTCAGACCCCTGGTCTAAGTTGGACATGCGTGTCTCTCTGTTTCACATGTCACTCGAATCCAAACTAATGACTGATAAATGTACGACAATTTTTAGGCATATTCTAGCATTGTAGTGAAATTCTATGTAAAAGAATCCGTAAACAGTTTGAGGTCCATATACCTTACACACTGTAGCTAACCAAATTCAACTCACTTTATTTCCCCACGTTGGCCAGCGACTGAAGGCGCAGTATCGTATGATATCAATCTAAAAAAAACAATGTACAAACAGCAGAATAACTTCAGCTACGACATTTTCAGTATACACTGATGATCAAGCTCATCCCGGCTTTGGCCCCGGAACTATTTCCTACGTATGTCGGGTTGAGCTCGACGGACTATCGGAGAGTTTTAAATCACAAGCCTATAGGTGCAGGTATACTGATTTAGCTTACGAAAAACAAAGACAGATGCATATATATATATATATATATATATATATCGGTTTAGTAGCTAAATAATATTCATACAGATGCATGTGTATTGGTTTGATATCTAAGTAGAGAAGTAACAGGTGCACAGTACAGCATATAGAAGTTAAGCATTTGGGAAGTCCCTTTCTAAGTTGAACTCACGCATGAGTTGTTAGACGAAAAAGTGATTATATGATCATTCAACAAAGGACGGACATCGCACTCGCTTCGTCGCTGTACTAATCACGGTTTCTTCAGGATCCTTGAACAAGGACGTTAGCATCAGCCCTGCAGCTATAAAGTGCTTCAATACGCGTGAACTCGTATAAAAGATTCCACTACTTGAGGGCCTTCAACTCCGGTGCAGTGAACGACTTTCAGAACGACAGGTAACCCAGTAACCTACATTGGTCTGACCGCCACCCAGGCACAAGTTAAGCCACGCCCTCAGTGCGAAAAATATAGCGAAGCAGATCATAGCTTTTCCGTTTGTTAAGTTGGTTACCCAACCGCAGTTATCTACAGTAAACAGAAATACAGTAATGTTACAACGAAAGTATGAGAAATTTCCCTCTCGTAAGAACGGTGCTCGCAACAGTCGTTAGTTTGCCGACTGCACTTTGAAACAATCGTAGATATGTGGAACCCTGGATGGAATACGACGAGAAGAGTATCCCTGTATGTAGAGTTCAACAGGACAGTGTCCTGTAACCTAACATTGTGGCGCGTCCGCGTAACCATTTTTGCCGTGGAAAAGCAATAAGTACTAAATATTATGTGTGTCTGTATTCCTGCCTCAGTTATCGGGCATTCAAATCGTATGTTTTCTGTGGCATATTATGGTCATCTGTGGCATGTCCGGATCTACCACATTTCTCCACATTATCTCGTACATGGCACGATTTTTAAAAACGAAAAATTGAACATTAAATTTCTGCTTTGATTTCCCCATAACATTCGTCGGAGATATTCTCACTCGAAGAAGAATTCAGGACACATTATAAAAAAGCACCGGTCGGTCTTTTGGTAAAGTACCCGCTATTCTTGCTAGATTAAAAAAAAAAAAACTTGACTTTTCTCGACAGATTTTCGAAAAATTCCCGAGTATCGAATTTCATGAAAATACGTTGAGTGGGAGCCGATTTGTTCCATGCGGACAAGCGGATAGATATACCAAAGCTAATAGTCACTTTACGCAATTTTACGAAAGTATACAGAAAAAAAAAAAAACTAAAATTTAAATTTGTCCCTATGGACGCCAGGGAGGCATATAGAGAAACATAACTCCACTCACTTTTGTCTGTGGCGCTAGATGGAGAGACTGGTCAACTTCACGCCACGGCCGTTTTACCTCTGTGAAACAACGCCGGTGCCCGTTCAATAGGAGCGTGAGTGGTCCCAGAGCCTGTCTGGACTTCTCTTGCACAGCTATGTTTATCGAGATCATTATTCACCAAAATCACGTAAAACAGAAGTGAAGTTTTATGCTCTGGCCACCTTATCCCCACGGAATGAGCTTCCAGTGCCCATTGGACAGGGAAATCAGTGGACACCAGCAGCAGTGAAGGGAAAGTCCAAATAATCTTATAGGGAATATAACATTAATTCCTCTATCCCGTAGCTCCTTACGTCAGTCAGAAAGAACGGCATTACCATTCCATTTACACCTAGGTCTCCCAAGACTCTTACACTGACATTTCTATACAACATTGGTTATTCAAGAGTGCCACAGTTTCAGCGCATGGCATCTTACTGAATTCTGTCGACCTCACATTAGGGTGGTGTAAGTTGTTCTTCCTATAAGATTCTGTATCTAAAATTATGTACGCGTTATTTGATACATCTGTGCTACATGTCACACCAATCCCTTTTGTAAATATAATCTACTGTATTTCAGGATGTATATGGAGATGTACAGGTGCAGTGTGTGTACTGGAATCGGATTTTGGGTTCAGACTTAACTGCGCCTTTAAGAAATCTGGTTTGTTCCGGGTGCGGAACCTGGGTGGCGTCAAGGGTTACGTCGGTGCCGGTATGTCCTTCTTTTTCCCTGTCTGTTACTGTACAGTTAGTGTTTGGGCCTTCCAGCACGCTCTATGATTGGTAGCACAGTACAAGTGCCTGGCTGTGATGTTACAGCTGCTGCATGCTGCATGAATTCTAACATAGAACAAGTGTCTAGTTGTGATGTTACAGCTGTTGCACGCTGTATGAATTCCGACAGAGAACAAGTGCCTGGCTATGATGTTACAGCTGCTGCATGCTACATGAATGCCGACAAAGAAAAAGTGCCTAGTTGTGATGTTACAGCTGTTGCATGCTGTATGAATGCTGACACAAAGCAAGTGCCTGGCTGTGGCAAGTGACTGGCTGTGGTGTTATAGCTGCTGCATTCTGTGTGAATGCTGCCACAGAACAAGTGCCTGGCTGCGATGTTACGACGTTTTCATGATGTGCTTCAACTAGGGCTACTGATAAGTGTCATATTCATTATCATCTTGGTTTTGACTCCTACGCATTTTTTACTATTTTCCTACCTGCTTTGATTTGTGTCCTTTTGTTATAATTTATTTTTAGTTTGGCATTTCGTGTTATTTTTATGCCACTAATCGTTCTCATTCGTCTTGAAGCTTACAGTCTTCTGGAATATGAATCCGTGTAGCAACCTGTTCTGAAACAATTATTTCTATATAGTGCATATGTATATAGGGCAGTATATGAATATATATTCATCAGAATCAAGTGTCACTAACATCTGACAAGAATAAGGGTATTTTACATGAAGGCATATGTAAATTTATAATATATTGCTAAATGCTTCTTAAAATGAGAAAGGTTTAAGACACATTTGCGTAAAAAATCAACTCATACATTTCATTTTCATACATTTTTTCCCCTAAAATCTTGCCGTTTCTGAGATAATGTAGAAAAATATGTTAGAGCCAGACAGGCCACAGGTGACAAAACAATACGGTACAGCAAAGATGCAATTTACTGCCGAGTAACTAAGGCAAGAATACACACACACACACACACACATCCATAATGGATGTAATATTTATTGCTGTGTAATTTATTGATTCCGTCTGATCTTGTAAAATGTTTTACGGCAACAGGAAAACTGAGAAACTATATACCGACTTATCTGTCATTATTATCTGTTTAGCCAAACTGTACGTCTCTAAATGCCATGAGCAAACGAACATTCTTTTGTTTCAATGCAGTATCAGGAACTTTACATGAAGAAGTACGTACATTTTATTGTTGTCGGCGACAAATATTTGCCATAAGAGCATTGTTTTGCAACACTCTGTATTTTATATAGTTGACAGTGACATGTAGCTCAACAGCACACACAGCATGCATGGTTGTGTTTCCACTGCAAAAATGGTTAAGCGAACGCGCCACAATATTACCTTATCAGTACATGGACTACCTTGTTTACTTTTAAAAACAAATAAAATCTGAATTTTTTCCATATGGTTGAAGTCATATGATGTAATATTTTATAATATTATAAGGTACTCCATTTCTTGGACACACTTTATGTATACGTAATTTTGATGCGTGATATTGGTCACCACGACTACTCTAGTTTTCACCTGTACGTCCCCGTCTCAGTTGCATCAACCAAAATTTGTGAGGACTATGTCCGATACAAGGACGAGTCTATTCGTCGTTGTTATTACTTTACTAATTACTTTTCCCGTTCATGTGATTCATGTGACCCATCTTGGCACTGAAATTACTATATACTATGGGTAACATTGCCGGCTTCTTGCAAAAAACAACTTTGTCATTAAAAGCGAAAGCTTACCGAATTAATAATTGAAGTACTATCTTTATCGTTGCACCGTGCATTTCGTAGAGTCATTTAATTTGCACACCAATTAATGCACATACATAAAATTTTTACATTAAAACATTTAAAATCGCTCCAACATGTTTCGTTCCTAAGATCATCTTCAGGGAGCTACACTGTTCCTTGCTAAAGTCATATTTTTTGTTTAAACACTCACTGATTAATTTCCTTATATTAACTTGGTGCTGTGGCAGCATGTCTGTAATATAAAATATATTTATTAAGTACATTGTCAAAACAATAAAGAAACTAAAACACAAACAACACCCTATGATAATTCCACGTAACAAAAAATGGGTAACCTTCACTTACTTCAGCCCAATAATAAGAAGCATCACCAATCTATTTAAGCATTCTAATCTGAACATTGCATTTAGAGCAAACAATACCATCCAACAACAATTATCTGAAAAGCCGACTAATAAAAATCCAAGTGGAATGCATAAATTGAAGCGTAACACATGTGATAATGTATATGTCGGACAGTCGGGATGATATATAAATGTAAGACACAAAGAACATATAAGATATAGTGTATATGCAAGTATTCCATCAACATAAAGTATTGATTACAGAGCAACAGGTCAGTGACATCACCCCCCTCTACGAACTCGTAAACACAACACGAATCTTTCCACGCAATCCATAGTCAGTCTCACGCAACAAAACACAAGACACACACCCATAGCCAGGCGCATTCTCAGCAGCGTACGAATTACACAATACGGTAAGCGTATACCTTGCTTCAATCCAGATAGCCTAATTATTTTTTACAAAATTCAATTATTACTGCAAGTATATTACTTTGACAATCTAATCTTACTATATTGTTTTGACAGTCTACTTAATAAATATATTTTATATTACAGATATGCTGCCACAGCACCAAGTTAATATAAGGAAATTAATCAGTGAGTTTTTTTTTTAATTATGATGATCTTAGGATCGAGACATGTTGGAGCGATTTTAAATGTTTTAATGTAAACATTTTATGTATGTGCATTAGTTGGTGTGCTAATTAAATTGAAGTACTGTTTGTTTCGTACAAAAGAATCCACAGTTACAGATTTACGGTACAATGAGAATATGTGGCAGATTCAAATGTAATATCAGCGAAAGTCTGAGCGACCATCCGACGCAATGACAATTGCAGTCTCTTGTTCATTAGACAAGAAAAATAGCTGGTTTCCTGGGTAAGCGAAGAACCTCGAAGGTAATTCATACACAAGTTAAAAAGTGTTTGATTTATAGTTGGAAAAATAAACGCAAAATAATTAATCGTCTAAAGCCCAGGCTAAACATACAGAACTTCTACGCTCTTCCCACGCAGTGTATTTAAGTGTTTTGTACGTACCTCAGAACAGCGATTATTTCTGTATTCAGCATTAACTGCTGGGCTTTCAGGCATTCTTTACGAAACAAAATTACAATGCCTGATAAGCAGAACATGTTCATCCGCTGTCTATCTCTGTCTGTCGGTTACCTCGTACTAGAAACTAAATTTGGTAGCGGAATTCTTTTACAAATTTGTCGAGCGGGTGTCAGTTTAATGGAAATCGGTCTAGTCACAGCCCTGTTCCATGTTCGGGGCAAAAATAAATTTCTACCTACCCTTTCAATATTTCTTAACCGATGTGGGTGAAACTCTGCATAGAAAATCTCCACACAATATCCATGAGTCATTATGAGTTTTGTAGAAAGCGGTGCTGTGAAAGCCATATATAATTCAAGGGCGCAAATGGCATTTTGCCCGTACATTCTAAATTTTTCGTCAGATTTGTATAAACTTCGGTATATATGCCTATAAAACTTTGCTGAGTAATTGTGGGTTTCGTACAAATCGACGCCGTGAGAACCATATTTATAGGCGTAAATAAATTTTCTATCTGTACATTTCCATATTCATTGTAAGATTTGGATGCAACCCGGTATAAGAGATGTGCACCTAATCCTATTAAGCCTTTTTGAGTTCCGCGAATGTCCGTACAAAAAAAACGCATTTCATCGTAGCATAAACGTAATTACGTTATGAATATACCGCGAAACCGTACAACACTTTGAAAATAAAAACGTCTTGGTACAGTGTGAGTATTACGTCCCGGAGTACACCACTTGTAGTCTTCTAACAATAGAAACCACAAGCTTTATATCTCTATATCATCGTTTCAATGACTTATTGTAATTTATCATAACCTCTTGCAAGATTGAGCCCACAAGAAAGACAATTCTAGATTATATTCATTGTATATGTGGGCCGGGATAGCTCAGTCGGTATAGCGACTCGCTACGGGCTGGACGATCCGTGGATCCAATCCCGGTGGGGGCGGGTCGAGATTTTCCGCACCCGTCCAGACCGGCCCTGGGGCCCAACCAACCTCCTATATAATGGGTACCGGAACGTTCCCATGGGCAAAGAGGCCGGGGCGTGACTTTGACCACCCACCCCATCTAGAGCCGAGGTTAAAGAAAGAGTTGTTATACTCCTCTTTTGGGCCTTTGTGGCGTGTTCTAGGGAGAACTTTACCTTTTATCTTTACCTTAACTTCATTGTATTTACAGCCACCAACCACATAACAATGTTCATTTTACTGCAATAAAACAAGCATTTTAAGAATTACAAACAACCTGACATATTTTACGACGTTTTAAAAGTTTTGATTTATCGATTGTCTGTAACAATGGCTAGAATAAATGTTTCCATTTTATTAACTTTGTAACATTAGTGTACATAATAAGAAACTCCCTGAGGATGATGTATATACATCGAAACCTGTAGGAGTGCTTTAAGAAACAGATATTGTTAATAAATAGTGTGCATTTTTTGGACAAATATAATAAAAAAGAACAGGAGTGTGTTTACTACGCGGTTCGAACTAAATCTTCTTCTTCTTCTTCTTCTTCAAAGTGGTAAACAAACCAACTGATGCAAATGTGAGAATTTTTGTGTTACATCTATCATTATTGTCATTGCCGCCAAAATCAGTTGAGTTAAACTAAAATTTCCTTATACGTGTTTTCTTCCTTTACTTTGTAAATTTTCACTTTTCTTATCTGCACCGTAAGACCTCGTTTTGTTTGCGATTCTCCGTCCTATTTGGTCTTATTGTCAAGTTACTCTAGATTTTTACTGAGTTAATTAAAACTAATCAGTAAGTATTGTACAAAATTGAAAATTGTTGTACTCATTAGGAAACGCGAATGCAGATGAGCCGGTCAGAACACGTTGCACGCAACTGAGGTATGAAAATTCATACAAAATTTTAGTCGTATACCTGAGGTGAAAGACCAACTTCATTGGCGTAGGCATAAAAAGGAAGTTAATGCGGAAATGTATCCTAAGAAAATGATGTAAGTGGAGTCAATTCATTTGGTTTATATAAGAGTAGGATAATAAATATCCATGCTATAAAAAAATCTTGAATAACCGATAGATTCCTAGCTTACGTGTAAAGTAAGAAAATATTTTTGTTAACGCAGTTTATTTCAGTGAAAATTCTAGCTGTTTATTGCTTCTCCCATATCCTTGCGTTTTAACGTTAACAAGTAACGATTAGTCGAGCTTCATACCAAAGAGGGTTTGTAGCTACCAATGTGGAACATGTTGGCATTAATTCCATAATTATTGGAAAAGGTCATCTCGCGTAGAATACGTGTGAAGTAATGCCAAAATACACCCTGAAATAATTTATTTAGCAATTCCAGTTATATCCCTGGCTCTCCTTTAATCATTTCCTTAAATAACACTTAAAAGTAAATTAGTCTACATACTCGTACAAAGAGTGATATTAACGGTTATATTTCATTGAAAATAATAAGCAACATCACGAAAGTCAACATAAGTATCAGACATATAAGTTTTGAGGCTTTTACGACTAAATTGAATGAAATATTTTGGGGCTGACAATCGCATTAGGTGGTTCAAGTAAATCAATATTTCGGGGACCCACTGTTTCTCCAATATCCCATCATAATCCTGGTCATGGGTAGGAAGGCGATCACTCAAAACAACTGACGTGGATATTATCCCGAGGGAGTATATTGCACAGAATTTTGTTTCCAAATGACTTACATCTTGTTTCGCTTAACTCAGCCGTTCTTAGCCGCTCTGTGGGCGTGGCACAAATGGGATGTTCTTTTCCATCTGGGCACACCGTCAGTAAAACACACCGAGCTAAAATGTACTGAGAGTAAAAGAGTAAAGTTTTCCTTAACTACGTCATGAAGGCATATAGGACGAGGAGAAGTAAGGTTCCACTCATTCTTAACCTCGGCGCTAGTTGGAGGTGAGTGGTTACTCGTCCGCTTCACCGCCGGGAAGGTATCCCGGTACCCACTGAATAGGAGACTGGGTGGGCCCCGGAGTCAATCTGTACATTTTGAACGAAAAAATTCTTTGCCCCTACCTTGAAACGAGCCCCGGACCCTCAAGCCCATAGCTAGTCACTCTACTGACTACGCTAATCCTGCTATACAATGTAGTAGGACTATACGTGTATGTAAATAAAATCGTTTGCTGTATGAAAAAGTAAAATTTTCGTGAAGTATAAAAAGGATATCGAGGGTAAAAATACAAGTTTCAATAGCTTCGGAAAATGCAGTGGTTTTCAAAGGTACATAATGGTCCCCCTCAACTAAACTATGATTTAATCAAGCCCCCACCGCCTTTCTCAAACTTCTGTGTGTATATGGCACACAATGTCGGTTTTTCCTTGAACATAATCAATTTACAATTTAATTTCAATAATCACTCCTATATTTACGCCTCACGACACGCCGACTGAGAACCACTGGTCTGTCATTGCTGTAGGGATTAAGAAGTCCTTAAAATATGACACCGTGCGATATGGTATACGGGTTCCTCCGAAACATCGATACCTATCTACCACAATACACGACGTTTGTGTTACAACCCATAATAGGCTAATTTTAAAACTGAAACCTGTGAGAACCTCACTGTCACATTTCCGTCCTCGTTCAAAGAAACCTTTGTCAGTAGTCCATATTTCTTTGGAAGCGTTTAACTTTCGACGTGAGTTGTTGGAATATTCATTATATTTAATTGTTCAAAGATGGCGGGAAACTTCCAGGCAAGAGGAGTCAGCCTTCTAAACAAGATATCTCTTGCAAAACATGGAGCGGTCCAACACCTTACTTACTACTTTGCACTTGTTACAGGTTTCAGTGTTGGAGATCACTTGGGTTTCGAGCCGGCGCTAGAAGAACCTGGTTCGAAACGTCGGTCTGTGCAGGACGCTCGAAGCGCCAACATCGGAGTACAGACATTTACTGCGCAGCATCTAGCGGTGAGTGACTTGAGGGTATACTTTAACATCTGGCGGTGGGTGATTCGCGAATATAAAGAGACATCTGTCGGGGGGAGGGGAGGAGGTTAATCGGTTCCTAATGACAAACATCTTGTGGTGAGTGACTTTCTATCTATAAACATGTGGCTGTGAGTGCCTTGCAAGAATAGAGACACATCTGGCGGTGAGTGACCAGAGATGTACAGAGAGTGGCTCAGGAAATACAAAGAAACACCTGGCGGTGGGTAATTCGAGGCGTACCGGGAAGTACAGAAAAACGATAGGCGGTGAGCGGCTCGGACATTACAAAGACACATCTGGCTGTTGGTGACTCGGGGTGTAGGGAGAAAAATCTTAGAGATGACTGGTTCAGGGTGTGTAAGAAACCATCTGTCTTGCAAATAGACGCACACAGAAAATAAATTCTAAACTTCTGTCCATACGTACAAAGTATAACAACTCTCAGCCATATATGTTTCATAGCAATTCCTTATGCACTGTCAATTTCAATACTGTGCAGACATTACTATGCTTGTAATATTTTGTAATAAAAATATTATGTATAAGCTCACTATTAGCTATTAAGTCAATTAGATCGCACCATGGCTCAGACAGTTAGCGGTCGGCCTCTCACAACGGAGGCCCGGTTTCTTTCGCAGACCAATCCATGCTGTACTTATGGTGGACAAAATGGCATAGGAACATGTCTTTCTCCGAGTGCTTCTGGTTTCCCCTGTCAGTGTCTTTCCTTCGATGCTCCTTATTCCATCACGTCACCGAACCGATATTTGTCTGATAAAGATGACCCTTCATAGATGGATTCAAACATGGAATCGTTTTAAGGCAAAATAACAAACGTACTTAAACCGGATAATATGACACCGTGTCATGTCGCAGAAGACTTTATAATCTTCATAAACATCGGTGTAAGGTCCTGAAGTCTTAGAAGTATACCCAGGTGTAGATATTTGATTTTTGTTCTTCAGTGCCTTGTGTCACTCTTGCTTTCCAAAGAAGGGTTTCTTGGAGAGGGTTTGTTTTCCGTCAGCACATTTCTGTGGCCTATATTGAATAAGAGATAGTGGTTCTGAAATTAGGTTTTTAGTCTACACCAACGTTTGTCGAAAGAATGTCGTCTAATTCAATAACGTCTACTGTAAATTACGTTTAATTCGAAGTCCATGAAGCGTTAGAAAATCAAGAAGTCCACGAGAAAAATGCAAGTAGTCAAGCCTACCTTAGCGTTTCATTGATTGCTAGCCTTGCAAGTAGTGCTTGGCTCCCTCTCTCTGTACGGAGTAGCATTTCCAGGCCCTGTCCTCCAGCGCCGGACAGAAATTCAAAGAATATCCAATTAAATTCAATTTATTTGACCTCGTGCAAGTATGGTTACAGGATCGCAATTTAGCGGATTCTAACTTGTCACCTGCAAATGTAATGTCACAGATTA
>Ga0123355_10015617_pt1 | contig 11935 bp, 6 predicted proteins | sample TergutEmb28metaG_3_FD_89872 | JGI IMG/M metagenome (GOLD analysis project Ga0123355, IMG submission 89872) | Embiratermes neotenicus P1 segment gut microbial communities from Petit-Saut dam, French Guiana - Emb289 P1 | ecosystem: Host-associated > Arthropoda: Insects > Digestive system > Gut ... | reverse complement strand
GACAGTGCATGGGTACACCAAGTTACAGGAAATCACCGGACAGTGCATGGGTACACCAAGTTACAGGAAATCACCGGACAGTGCGTGGGTACACCAAGTTACAGGAAATCACATGACAATGCACGGGTGCACCAAGTTACAGGAAATCACCGGACAGTGCATGGGTACATAAAGTTACAGGAAATCACCGGACAGTGCATGGGTACACCAAGTTACAGGACATCACCGGATAGTGCGTGGGTACACCAAGTTACAGGAAATCACCGGACAGTGCGTGGGTACACCAAGTTACAGGAAATCACATGACAATGCATGGGTACACCAAGTTACAGGAAATCACCGGACAGTGCATGATTACACCAAGTTACAGGAAATCACCGGAGAGTGCGTGGGTACAACAAGTTACAGGAAATCACCGGACAGTGCATGGGCACACCAAGTTACAGGAAATCACGGGACAGTACATGGGTGCACAAAGTTACAGGAAATCACCGGACAGTGCGTGGGTACACGAAGTTACAGGAAATCACCGGACAGTGCGTGGGTACACCAAGTTATAGGAAATCACCGGACAGTGCATGGGTACACCAAGTTACAAGAAATCACCAGACAGTGCGTGGATACAAGAAGTTACAGGAAATCACCGGACAGAGTATCGGTACATCACGTTACAGGAAATCACCTGACAGTGCTACACCACGTCAGCGACAAATACGACGATGCCACAATCGTCAATATTTGCGTTTCCACGTCAAATATCCGCATGGCGATCGTTTTGATTAGGTCACCGTGTAGTCTGGTAAGTGTTCACAGACGTTTCAGAACAGTATATCGCGCTTGCTTTCTACCCTCGAATATGCCAGACTGCAGGGTGAAGTGACAACGACTCTAACAAACAACAGTGGGCAATGCCATAAAATCTACGATTCCCTACTTAAAAATCCTACAGCTGCATTTTCTACGATCACCACATAACATTCGATGCAAAGTAACCGCAGCACATGAACAGATCTTGGCTGAGTAACTCAGAGTGCAAAGCAATGGAAGACCTAGTGCTATCAGAGCGGTGCAGCCGAAGACTCCGACGCCCTAGGATATCAGGCCGCGTCACTATCCCAGAAGACTCGAATCCTCAACCCAGCTGACATACCCAAATTTCGGCAGAAAACTTCCAAACAGCTTTTCTGTTCGTCTCTTCACTACACCCAGCCCTTGTTTTACGCCCGTTTGGTTTACCCCTTTTTGCCTCCTGCCAAGTCGCATCAACCTTTAATTTGAGCCCTCTCATTTTCGATTTACGCCCTTTGGCTGCGTTCAATTACGCCAACCCCCTTACTTCTGGTTAGAATATAATTTTTTATTTACGTCTTTCTTATTTACGCCCACTTTTTCAGAAGTGTTACGAACAAAAGCTCTGCATATACCTAAAACACACAGCATTACTCCCGTGTAATTTCAAACGCGTCGTATACGTCTCCTTACGCGCTAATCTCTTAGGTCTTGAAATAATTCCCAACAGGATGCGTTCCATCCCAAGTCCTCGAAATCCTAAATGCCTACCGTTGAGTGGGTGTGAAACTTGGTCTCTGGCTCTAACAGACGGATGCAAGTAGGAACCGTTTTCAAAACAGGACCCTGATAAGACTAAGTGGAGCCTAGAGACATGACGTAACAAATAACTCAAATGCAAATATGAATGAGATCACAGGTCGACTGACAGAAACGTAGACATGAGTTAATAGATATTCCGTACCACGTGAAAGTCTTGTTTCCTGAAATATTTTTTTCACCGTGTGCCCCAATCCCGTGGGTTAATACTATCAAGAAGGTTCGAATTCAAGGATCGCAAATATGTTTACTATTTGCCCTCTCGGCCACCCCCCAGAAATGGCGCCCACTTCACACCACAAGGCGGTGTTCGCCGACCACAACACATTGTGTCCATCTTGCTCGACCACTCTCACTCTGTGTTTCTCTCGTTTGAAAGGCTTCTAATGTGCAATAAAACAGAGCTGATTGATATAAATTACAGTCCAGACGAATACTTGCGAAGACAAACTCCGCCATGTTTTATTTTTTCTTTTTTCTTTTTTTTTAAGACGGGGAAGCCATCAACCAGTTGACGGCACGGGGAAGTGGGGGTATTTGGAGTACATTAGCATATCGTACATACACACACAGTTACAGTCCCTTGCCACAGATTGGAAAATAAGGAGCAAGCGGCCAGAGGCAATTTACAATTTTACAAGATTAGCCTTCCTGTCTTTTTCTCGTGGTAATAACGAACAGTGTGCTTGGTCTCTGGTGGTGTCACACACAGGACAGGCACACCGCCGACACATGACCGATGAATCGTCATTACAGCAACCGGTAAACGCTGATCACCCTTGTAACTCAAAAACTGAAATTCTGGACATCTTCCATTCGTAGCCCACACCCACCTGCAACGTTCCCTGTGCCTCATAGCTCTATCTAATGGGCCACTAAAGTAGATTCTCTCTTTTATACCCGAATACGGAAGCAAAACCAGGGACGCTAGGCACTTCCGAATATTTCGGTCACAACTGCAACCACATATATTACTACCACCACTACTACTACTACTACTACTACTACTACTGGTGGGCCGGGATGGCAAAGTATGTATGGCGACTCGCTACTGGCTGGACGGTGCAGGGATCGCATCCCGACGAAGGCGATATTTTCTGCATCCCAGAACAGCTTATATCTCAACACCTCTATTCCCCTATACGCTCCAGGGCTTTCACAGGGGCAAGCTTTTCACCAAGTAAGTCCGTAACTGTTTACCAACATGGGAAAAGTCTCTAAGCATGGTGTTATGTTCGTAAATGCTTTAGGAAATCCACGCCAAATAAACAAACCTCCCAGCAAGAATCGTTCCTTCTGTTTTCGTATGCAAAAGAAACGCAAGATGTCGGCGTCAGAGGCAGAACGAAAACTGTAATTACAAATTAGTAATTAGACTCCAGTTGAAATGTGATGGCACACGACGCACGGGAGGGGCAGTGATGGGGAAACTGACGAATGGACTGGGTAGCCAGTACTCTTCACACTACCTCGGAACATGGTGTATCCAGCATTACCACTGCTGATGCGCACACCTCGGCTGCCAGTAGTAGACTGAACTGACGCCCCCGCCGATTTAAATGACTCGCCCGTTTCGCGGAAAGAAGAAATCTGGTTTCTGCGCGTGTGACGTCACATTTCAACTGGCCTATACTTGTGTCTGACAACCACTTAAATTAAACAAGAAATACCCAATAATATAAACAAGCACATCACTAGAGTCATCAACCTAGCAAATACAAAGTTTAAGAAATTGAAACTTACCACCTTTACCGGGATCCATTATAACTAACCCTGATGCAGGGGACGGACAGCCCCTCGTGTGCGGCGGAGCTCCATGATGTGGTGGGGCACAGCCCCCAGCCTTGGTCTGTTGGTCTTGCAACGCGGCCAATGTCAGTATGGTGGCCATGTTTTGAGGTAGCATCACCTGTACACATAGCAGTGACACACAGTTAGAGGCGTGCTGCCCTTCCTGCACAAACTTCTCTATTTTATAAACATTACGACACTTCATTGAATACAATACCGGTTTCTGAAATTATAAAAACAATTCCCTACGTTTATATGGCAGAAACTAGAAAGAAAGGAATAAAATGATACCCGCCAAAGCACTAAGAATGTTTCCCGCATCAGTTCCTCGCAGACTTCGGTGCTTCGCCGACCCCGATGTTACTTACAACAGGTACAGACACATTACCACAAACGATTTCAGACTTCCACAGCAGCGTGATTGAAATCTTCGCCCTTCTGGGACGTTAGCGGGGTAGATTGCTAGTTATTTACAGACACTTCGAGACAACCTATCGGTCTAATCTTCAAGAGACAAGAAATCAACGCTGGGACCGATACGTTGTCCCGAAACGTCGATAAATATCATTCTACTCCGCGTTAACATACCAGAAGGGCGAAAAATCAAATTACCAGACGTCATTCAGTTCTTATGGACGTAAGCAGAACGCGACATTACGGGTTACTACAGCGGTACTGCTTAAGATTCGAGTCTTTTAAGATGCTACGGCTTGTCGTTAGGTGAATGGTTTCCGTGGGGCCAGACAGTTCAAGAATACCTTTAAGAAAGGCAGTATTTTCTTCGAAACGTCCGTAACCACCCACTTAACGACAGGACGTCACTCCCTGAAGACGTGAATGCTCAGGAGGTGTACAGACGGACGAACGGATGGCTCAGAAGCCTGATTCAACGATGCGGATTGTCAGTCCGAATAGATAGGTTCTACAAAATAGCCAGCGCGTAACCAAGGATCAGACAAAACCAGTTTCAAATCCCAACCTGCCAAGAAATCAGCCCTAGCAAGCGGAACATTTACGGTGGGCGCATTACAACACTGCATGTTTCGTTCGCTTGCCAGTTTATAACTCCTGGCGCATTACGCTATGAGGCGCCGACCCCCTTTTAATGCCACATAATCACTGGTTTCGTGAGAAGAAAAAAGAATTATAGGTTTGCTACTTTCATTGTCAATAATACAGAGCGTGTCTTTGTAGCTAAGGAACATTCGCATTACAGAATACACAATAAGTTCAAAAGTTTATCGTGATAGGACGAGGAAGGAGAAAAAAGGGGAGTAGGAAGAGGGGGGGAGGGGGGAACGGCTGTTATTCGCATTAACTGGAATATACAATACGGTATTTATTGCATATCGCTATAAGTCTCTTCAGGAGTCGACTTTTATCCAGAGCTACTAAAATTATATTATACAAGACACTAATAAGACCGGCAGTGTTGTGTGGAGCGGAAGTATGGACGGTGACGGAGAGAGAAGAACAGGCTGTGCTAATTTTTGAAAGGAAAATATTTAGAAGAATATATGGTCCTAAATATGAAAACGGGGAATGGAAAAGTCGGACGAATCGAGAACTAGAAGAGATGGGCAACGGAGAAAATATAGTAAAATGGATAAAAGGGAAATGGATAAGCTGGTTAGGTCACCTAGAGAGAAGGGAGGAGGATAGGATGCCCAAAAAGATCTTCACTCAAGAACTGGAAGTGACGAGAAGGGGAAGACCTAGGAAAAGATGGAAAGAGGAAGTAGAAAGAGATCTCCAAGTGTTGAGAGTGAGAAGAGGGAGGCAGTTGGTGGCAGAAAAAAATGGAAGGACATTGTTCGACAGGCCAAAGCCCACAGTGGGCTGTAGTGCCAATGGAAGAAGAAGATTTATTGCATATCCGACCATAACGGCCGAGCGGCGAGTGTCGGCACTAACTTTAGGTGATGTACCGCACGTCTGATTAAAATACACAAAACTTGGAAGGAATGACGAACACGCTGATTTTCGTATTCCGGCAGCTCCGGTATCCAATCTCTGCCCAGACCAGCCATCCGCAATCGAATGTCCTTCTACTTCTAGACCACGAAGAAAAACTGCAACCAGCCCTCGTTTTACGCCCCAGTCGCGCTCCTAAAACAAAGTTTGGAGTTAGTCGGGGGGGGGGAAGAGGCGTAAATCAAAAAATGACATTCCCATAAGACATTTTGGGTTAGCGTAATGGAGCGCAGCCAGCCAAAGGGCGTCAAACCGAAAATGTGAGGTCGAAAAGTTGCGTAAACTGACAAGAGGGCGTTAAAGTAAGGGGGCGTAAAACTAATGGAAGTAGAATAAGGGCTAGGTGTTTTCCGTGTCCTATACCAACGGTTTAAGTTAAGGGCAGTGCAAATGAACAAATCCAAGTCACTCCTGTAGCCCCAGACTTCCTCTCTGTGGTGACTTTGAAGTCAAAACCCCTTACACACGGTTGGTTAGTTTGTACAGCCAACTTCACATGCACTGAATGTGTTCTTCCCGCGTCATCAATTCCCCAACATGTTTCGACACACCACACGTACCATCATCAGGAAGACTTTTGTAGTTGTTATCACAACGCTTTCAAATGGTCCGTTATAATACAAGTAAACGAATTCACAATTACGCGCTGGCACGCATTCTAAAATTCCAGTTCAAACACAAATATTTAAAACACAAATTAAAAAAACACTACAAACAAGATGTTCTAACAAGCGCTATTTGTGCACGTTGAAGTTGCTTCTACCTTAAACACGGCTTGCAAAGTATTCTTTTAGAAGCCAAAGTAACACTTCATTAAAACGTAAACGAATGGTTCATGGTACTTTAACAAGATACCAAATAGTGTACTTCGTGCCGCGACATGTGATACGGTTTGTCATGACGCGCGCGTAAATGTAATTCCACTTACGCCCATAATACTAAAACGGCCTTCCACTTCACCGATTTTCACGACAACTCACGATTGTTTTTCACCTTTGCATTGGCGTCTTCCACACTGAATTTTATCCAAATCGGCGGCGGGGGGGGTTCATTAAAATTAAGGCAAAATCTCATTTGCTCCCCTAATTAGAGTATGGTTATGTAATGTCAACCAACAAAATGCATTTTATAAATTGATGTTTTCATTCAATTCTTCTTGTCTTCTACATGTTTCGAACATCTTATCTTCATCTGGAAGAATATACTGTACATGCAGCCTTACGTGGTACGTTTTTCAAGCTGAAATTACAGTAAAGGGCTATATAAAATATCTAAGTGTAAAATGTTAAGTTCTTGAAATATCGATAAAAACATATAATATGGTAGGTTTTGACACGTGATAAAAAATTTTGAAACACGAAAATTCTTAAAAAAAAAAGTTACAATAAAATTTTTTATAATTAGTTACTATATATAGCCTTTTACTGTAATTTCAGCATGGAAAACATACCATATAAATCTGCACATATGATAGTCTTCCTGATGACGAACATAAGATGTTCGAAACACGCAGAAGACAAAAAGAACTGATTTTACGTTCATAGGGCCGTGCATCGTAATATTAGTTCTACAGTAAAACCAAACCAGGTGCACCAATGTATCAAATTTATTTTATCTTGGAATGGCATTCTACTTGTTTCGGACTGTCTTTCCGTCCGTCGTCAGTTCAAGACTGTACATACAGCAACCAAACAGATGCTGCTGTCTGCTTGCTAGCGAGCAGACAGCAGCATCTGTTTGACATACGCCTGTTGCTGTATGTAGTCTTGAACTCCTGACGATGGACGGAAAGACCGTCCGAAACATGTAAAGTGTCATTCCAAAATAAAATAAATTTGATACATTGGTGCATCTAGTTGGTTTTACTATACAAATAATAAGAACTGAATTAAAATATTAGCTTAAAAATTGCAATTTGTTGGTTAACGTTACGTAATTGTATCACAATGCACGGTACAACACAACATAAGTATGTCTGCCAATCAGTCCATTCTGCTTGCTCGACAATATTTTCTACTTATCTCCGAACACTGGGAGACACACATGTGTTTCTCAATATATTGCGGACAGACACAATTCTGCCATTTTACCAACCAATACACGCCACTTCCCAACATCTCTCACTCTGTTGGGTGCAATATTTTGTCTCTATTATACGCAACATCGGTGTCTGCTGATCCGTGTGTCCTGCAGCGAAATACAACATGACATGCCTATAAGGGAGAAAGCTACAGTGAGAGACAGACAGACATAGACAGAGAAAGAGAACGACAGACTTAATGACTACATCAAAGATACTAACCTCACTTTTCCACACTAAAAACTTGAACTGATAGTTGCCATCACAACCTTCGTGATTTCTACATTACCACGTACCTCAACAAAAAGTGTACATACATTAGACTTTCGCTTACAAGATGGACACCAATTTCGATAAACTCGCAACTTGGCCTATCTCCGATTATTTTCGCAAATATTAGACAAATGACGTCACTGCATACTTCGCATGTACGTGACGATCGACTCTCGTGATATTCCACAATGCCGTTTCAATTTCAGAAGTCACGTAGCATCAAATGAGCTGGAAGAAGGACCTCGAATTGCGAAGAGACAAGCAGATTGCCATATATTGTGCGACTCTACTACCGGACACCGAGGTATGCCACGAAAGCATTCCCTAGGCCAAGAAAGCATACAAAGCCCCCAACAGATCAAGTTACAACGGTAAACTGTCCCTGTGCATGCTACGAAGGCATATGGGAGAGTGGAGGCAAAGCTCCATCAATTCGTATTACTCGCAGTGTATACCAAATGAGTGGGTCACTTTCACGCCCGGACCACCTAATCCCTTACAGATTCCAGTTGAAATGCGATGGCACACGGTGACGCAGGGAGGGGAAGTGAAGCGGAAACTGGCGAATGGAGTGGGTAGCTAGTACTCCTCACACTACCTCGGAACATGGTGTATCCAGCATTACTACCGCTGATGCGCACACCTTGGCTGCCAGTAGTCGATTGAACTGACGCCCCCGCCGATTTAAATGGACTCGTCCGTTTCGCTGAAAGACGAAATATGATTTCTGCGCGTGTGCCATCACATTTCAACTGGCCTCTCCCAACTGAATGGGCCACAGAGTCGGTCTGGACGCTTTTGGGAAAACATAAACCTTCTGCCAACGCCGGAAATCATACCATGATTCGTCGGATGTCCAGCGAGTAGCCCGCTCACTGACGAGTACTACGGGTACCCGGCTGAGGTGAAGAAGCAAGCTAGTTAAGTGGCCAAGCAATACGCACGCACCATCAAGCGTCTTCTATGCTTTTCACGGATGTAGAAAAGTGAGGGAAGCCACGAATGTTCTCCAGATTACACGTTTTTGAAAGAGGCGTAACGCTGCCTGACCGTTCAGAAAGCCAGCCCACCAGCAGCGGCCACGCCGTGTCGACTGCAGGAGTGTTGGGTAGCACAGCCGAGGATTTCTGGCTCCTACAGTACATACCAAAACGCGGTACCAGCGCGCACCGTTGGCATGATGCATTAGAAAAATTTCGGCAGTTCAAGCAATACAGCTTTCTAGTCAAATCGTCCAAAAATACTCTGAATTGTGCGCAAAAAAAAAACCATAAACAAGTACAAGCTATATTCAGTACTGAAATATATCACTTCAATTTATCAACCAACGAATGTCCATATAATATCACACAAAACACTTTTAGAACATTTTAAAACACTCCGACATGTTTCGATCTTGTCAGATCGTCATCAGGGAGCTTTGTTCCTTGCTAAAGTTATATTACGTTATTAACAATTCAATTCTTATTGGCTAGGTGTGCGTCGTACGACGCACACCTAGCCACTGCTCCACAACACAACATGATATGCTATGATATGCTGCCACAACACCTCGTTTGCAAATAAGAATTGAATTGTTAATAACGTAATATAACTTTAGCAAGGAACAAAGCTCCCTGATGAAGATCTGACAAGATGGAAACATGTCGGAGTGTTTTAAAGTGTTTTATGTGAAATTATATGTGCATTCGTTGGTTGATAAACTGAAGTGATTCTACGAAAATGCACGGTGCTATAATAAGGTTTATACTGAAATATATCTTAACACTGGTGTGTTGACTGTATAAACGCCTCATTAGCTGAAGCCACAAAACGAAAACACAATAACTTTTTTTTTTTTTAACAAGTTTCTTGAATTCAGAGTCCAAGCCAACGTTACGTGCCCACTGCTAATGGCATCAGAGTAAACCATTCGGAAAGTCCCTGTGGCAGTTTTAAAATAAAAATTAAAGGTGAAACTTGTGCGAATAAAAACATGTCCCAGCAAAGTACGCCTTCCTAATGAGCGCCTTGCATGTGTGTTACAAGTTTTACTTCGAACCAACAGAAATTACATATTGCTTTTTTATCCCCTTTTCCTTGTTGTTGCTCTTTCTACCCTATTCCCTCTACTGTTTCTTCGCTTCTTACAATCTTCCAAAAAACGGGAATACGATGTCGCTGTTATACTTGTGTCTAAATGGCAGTCTACATGCACGCACTCATTTCGGGAACAGAAAAAATGCAGTAGACTGAAATATACGCCTAATGAATAAACCATCTGGGAACAAGAGTGACTCATGTGTGTTTGCAATCTGGTATGGACTGCAGTTTGATTCTCTTTGATACAAATATTTCGGGGTGTATTTGGCTTCGAGCCTTCGAAATTCTGGGCCTGTCGTGAGATTCAATCTCCGGAATGTGGCCCTCGTCTGTCAGTTATGACTGCGAACAGTTAAACTGAACAATTCGGCTTACTGCTAACAGATCTGACACGATGAAATGGCGGAGCAACGGGCTTTACAATCCGACAGATACGTAGAACCACGTTCTTGACAATCCGACAGGCACGTGCAGCCACGTTCTTTACAATCCGATAGACACGTGCATCTATGTTCTGTACAATCCGATAGACACGTGAAACTACGTTCTTTACAATCCGATAGACACGTGGAGCTACGTTCTTTACAATCCAATAGACACGTGGAGCTGCGTTCTTTACAATCCGACAGACACGTGGAGCTACGTTCTTTACAATCCGACAGACACGCGGAGCTACGTTCTTTACAATCCGATAGATACGTGGGGCTACGCTCTTTACAATACCACAACCTGTGCACCTGACGGCCACCTACAGCGTGTGATGATAACAGATGCTGTATAATACAATTTTGACCTCCTGATGATGAGCACACAGTGCTCGAAACATGTAAAGGCATATAATAAACTTAATATAAAACAAGAATCTGTGCATTAAGTTGGTCAATTTCTAAGATTATACACGTGGAGCTATGCTCTTTACAATCCGATAAACAAGTGGAGCTACGTTATTCACAAACCGATTCTTTCCTTCTGTAACGTCGCTGAATCGTCTTTAGATGCATTCGCACGGTCGCGAAAAGCGCCTATTAGCTTCGTCATGGCCGTCCGTCTCTCCGCATGTATCACCGCTCCGAATGGACGGATTTCCGTGAAATTTCATACTGAAAACTTCTATTAAAACCTGCGGAGGAAATCCGAATTCAGTTACAATCGGGTAAAAATATTGGGCACTTTACGTAAAGAGTACGGTTTAATGTTGTCGGCAACATTAAACTGCCACAGAAATCGCTCTCGTCGAGGGAGTATCAGTGTGTTTAGATGGCTCAGGAGGTAAAAAAAAAAACATTGCGCGGACGCGCCATAGTGTTACGTTATACGAACTTTTTCACTCCCTTACCGTTACGGTTTCAAGATACTAAGCCAATGCACATATAATAAACATGGAGAATAAATGGATACAACGGTGGGTTAGATAATAGGTACTTGTCGAAGGAAGTTGCCTATTAAAATACCGTGTTGGCGTTTTTTGAGGATTTGAAGTTAACTGCTTGAACTCGGGATCATGGCAGCCTGTGTTAAGCACAAATACGACCATTCTATAGCCAGAAAGCGACTTTTAGTAGTGGATAATGGAAAAATCACAAAACTGGGGAAACGGACAGAATTCGCCCTAGAAAAAGGGGTTCCATTCAACTCATGACGAATTTCCCCCCATTAAAAAAATCCCCCCCCCCCGGGGTTGATCCAGGTTGGCCTACGAGTAAGCAGCGGATAAAATTAATAATAATAATAATAATAATAATAATAATTTACAGGCCTGTACGTCTGCAAAATTTCTTCTATGTCTTGCCAACGCACAGAGAAGCAACGACGACAAAAGATACGTCCTGTACTGTATCACAAGGCACAGTGCCACTTAATGCGCACTGAATATGGGGTTGGACCACTGTACCAGTTCTTCGGTTCATACAGAGCATACCTGTCGAGACTCTGAACCTCTGAGACCTGAACTATGCCGACTGACAGTGCCTCCACTCTGGGCAGTTGTGAGCAAAGCGACCAAAACAATTTGACAAAATTTCGAACTTCCCCCCCCCCCCCCCCCCCCCCCCACCCTCTAACAACAACAACACAAACCAAATAATTTTTTTCTTATATAAAATATTTAAATAAAAAAAAATATAAAAT
>Ga0123355_10015616_pt1 | contig 11936 bp, 6 predicted proteins | sample TergutEmb28metaG_3_FD_89872 | JGI IMG/M metagenome (GOLD analysis project Ga0123355, IMG submission 89872) | Embiratermes neotenicus P1 segment gut microbial communities from Petit-Saut dam, French Guiana - Emb289 P1 | ecosystem: Host-associated > Arthropoda: Insects > Digestive system > Gut ... | reverse complement strand
GAGTGCGGTAATGAACCTTCGGGTTCCGTGAAATGCGGGGAATTTCCTGACTAGCTGCAGACCAGTTAGCTTCTCAAGAAGGACTCTGCACCATGGAGTAAGTAAGTAAGTAAGTAAGTTGTAACATTTTTGTATACTTGCGGGATCCCACACAGTGCATATATGTATGTAACGCATATTTTTACCGTACTTTGCAATATTATGTTGATAGCCCGATGATAGTCGAAAACAACCGAAAAAAAGAAAGTAGCTGTGCCGGAGGAATACTAAGCAATTTTTTTAATAATTTGTATTATATATTGTATATAATCGGTTAACCGAAAATTCGATGAACCGACTCTCGCTTTCAACGATTCGCCTTCTCAAACATCCAGACTAGTTGATACAGGGTAATTCTGAATAATTTGTGTCTAGAACCTGAATGCAGTATTTATGTAACATGTATTGTAGCCCACAGAGCTGCATTCAAGTCGGGACGACAGTAATTAGGCCTAAGCGAAATAGTTCAAATTTCGTGAATTGGTGGAAAATTCCGACGTATATCAAGTCTTAAAATATGTTTTCAGGGTTTTTTTTTATTTTCTTATTATACACTAAATTATTGCTACATATGCACTGCGAACCAAAAAATGTTATAGTTTCATTTATTTGGCTACATAAATTCTCATCTATAAGCTAGGCTAAACTAGGAGGCGGCTTTCGATCAACAGACTTGCCGGGCTGTCGCGACTCCACTTCTTCCTCTTACATCGGATAACCAAAGGGTTTACTCTTCTGGTTAATTAAGCAACTAAATGTACTAAAGTTTTTTCTCGAGAGAACTCGGACGCACCTTGACCATGTTCGCAATAAATTGATACTGCCTTCAGGTCTAACTAAGATGCTCCCGGCCAATGCCGTCCTTTTAATATATGTGTATGTCAATATTTTCCTTCCATCCACACTGCAGTCAACAAAAGTGAACTCGTCTCACAAAAATAAAGGTAAAGGGGTAAATTTCAGCCGTTGACCTGCCACGAAGGTACAGAGGAGCAATAGATGTACAGCTCTACTCATTTTTAACATCGGCGCCAGATGGGGGTGGGTGATAAACGTAACGCCCCGGCCGCTTTTTCCCTAGGAATGACCCGGTAACAATTGTAGAGGAGGCTGGGTACATCCCAGGGCCGGTCAGGTCGGTTTCGGAATTCTCGCCTCCACCGGGATTTGATTCCTTTACCCTCCAGCCCATAGCTAGTCGCTACACAGATTACGCTATCCCGACTCATTCTCACAATAATGCTGTACGTATTTCTTATTTGCCTATATAACATGTCTTCTCCTATTCTGCGTGTAATCATCGTAAAATATTTTATTAGCAAAGATTACAAATTATGACGCTCCTAATTATTCAGTATCCACCCTCCTGTTAATTCTACTCCTTAAAACCGTTTTTGCCCCTGTAGGCTACATGGTTCTTCGAACACGTATCTTAATTGGCTAAGGGTTAGATATTCAATATATACAACTACTGTATTCTTCTTGAGAAGAATAGAGCAGACAAGGGGTCCTAAAACAATTACACTTCATTGTCAGGTCCTAGTATGTTAGTGAATACTTCACTTCACTTTATTTCACTAAAGCAAGCCCACTCAACCGTTAGCTCACAGATAACAAGGAGTTATGTTGTCTTCTTAGACATTTGAAATTAGAGAAGGTCTTTTAAACTTTCCTCAGCAAACAGCCACGAAGCAGTTCTGAAAACTTGAGTCTTTATTTGCAGAGACATCCACAGCATTACTAATAATTTCTGTAAAAATGTGCTAAAGAAAACAGCACCCTAGCACAGGTTCTGAATAACAATTTCATCAGTTTTTCCTCCTATTTTCAGTGCATGTTTCATGTGTAGACAAATCTATATGTGCAATTAGCAATAAAACAATGCGCATACTTACTTCGTTCTGTGTAATGAATTGCATGTCGCTTGCATGAAGAACAACTTCTGCCGAAACTGATGGCACCACAAAGAAGGATGAGCAGGACTGTTCTGAAGCTTGTATGCTTTAGAGAAGGAAATGTTTAAAACAAGATAGTTTATCACATATTTATGACAGTGATTCTAAAATTTTTTGTTTATCCGACTACATATTCTATACAGACCTGTCCATCTGTATCAATATATTTCATACGGTCTCTGGCCTATTAAAGCATTACTTGTAATTGTAATTGTAATTGTAATTTTTTATTGTTCATCAGATCTTTACAAGGCCTAAGCCCTCCAGATACAGAACTGTAAAATTCATACTTCTACAAACTTTTCAAGATATTTTTGTCTTATTATTATTATTTTTTTTTTATTTATTTATTTGACACGACAGTCCCCAATGAGCCATGGCCTCCTCATTCACGAGGTTTCTAGATCACACACAACGACGCACCACAGTCGGTACGACTCCTCTGGAAAAGTGATCAGCTCGTCGCAGAGACCGCTACCTGACAACACACAACACTCACGACATACATCCATGCCCCAGTGGGATTCGAACCCACAATCTCTGCAGGCGGGCGGTCGCAGACCTAGGCCTTAGACCGCACGGCCACTGTTCTTACCTTATACTGACAGTTACTTTAAACTATTAACCTAATGTTTATGAAAATAGTCTATGACATCTGAACATATTAATCAATGTAACGAGATTCAAACCGCAAATTCAATATTTACTATTTAATTACGATGGCAAAATTTTAACCTTGTTATCTCCACAAATAGCCTGTTAATGGCTCAATTTTAAGCCAAAGTATGTAACCGATTTCCTGGCTTCCAAATACATAGTAGTGCTTTACGGACAAACATTGGTTTTTATTGTAATTGTAACACAATGGGGTGAATAACCTAAAAACTTTTGTGGTTCTTTTACTGTTCGATTACTACGGACAGACCTACAGACGTTTTTGTGCATATCTCACATTTAATTATATAAATATTAGTCAAACCGAATAAAGTTTCAAACAAAAGTTTTGCAGAAATAGAAGGCACGCATTTTATAGCCACTGCAACCTTGTGAATGCCTGTCAGTGTTCGGGAAAGTGATTGAAAGACGCGGACCCTCAGAGATGTAACGTTACGCGTTTGCCTTCTAACCTGCAGGCGTGATTATTTTCCGACAGAGGCACTTACAACTACATATTGTCGTGATTTAATGTGGTATTTCTAAAATGAGGTTCTGAGTGGGATGGATGTCACTTTCTGATATTCAACACGTGGCTTTCTCTTCATGTCTGCTACCTGGACCGCAGCCAGATACCAAAGTTCAAGGGAATGCTTCTATAACTGTCGTCTCTTGAAGGTGATGGACCGGTTCTATTTGGCCCTTTGCTCACGGAAGCGGAAATCATGTTGGTGTATCTACATATCTACGAGAAATAGCTAGAGCTTAGTAAAGTTTCTAGCCATGGATTGCAGGGTCGTCCTTACTTTCCTACCAGGAAGGCGAATTTTTCTTTTCGCCTCCTCGTCCAGATAAAACATTGAGCTCACACATTTTCCTATATATCGTGGGTACCACTGGTCTCTACTTAGATATAGAGCCGCCACTTCGAAGGTTAACACCATCCACATATTAACATTCAGCTCGTACCGCACAGTAAGCAACCAGCATCGCAATTAGTTAATGCCCTGTAGTAAATCTCGACATCTGTTCCGAGATCCATACAAACACAAAATAAACTCTGTGGACAGAACGTAGAACTTCAGAATCAAACCAGTTGGTATACGCAGTAGCCACAGTGCTTTCATAGGTTGAATTTTGAATGGAATTTAACTCCAAGTTCACCACGGGTGAACGAGACGTGGTACTCTGTCACAGGAACATAGCAACGTTCCGCTCGCTTTGTCGATACATGCCTTTGAAGAAGAAAATATCCTCCACAACTTGGTCCGGGTTTCGATAATCGTTAGATTAATATTTTGGTTTAATCTGCAGCTTCAGTTGTGCGAAGTTCCCGTTGTGGGGGGAAAAAAAAAAAAAAACCAAATTCGTGCTATAATCATATCCGTAACAAACAAAAAGGTTTGGTGTGTTGCTTGGATATAACGTGCAAAATAAATACAAAGCAAAGAATAATACTTGGATTATTTAACGAAGTACTTTGCGTGCATATGTATACTAGATAGCAAACAGTGCTGTCATTGTTACTACTAATGAATTGGAAATTGTATGAGCTGAAATGGTCTGGCCTATTTTAAGGTGCTTTGCTTAGGGTTTACCTACAAGGACTGAAGAAACAACATATAAGTTCTATTGCTTGGCCGAAATACACATCCTTATCCTTCTCAGTAACAAGCATAAACAATGATAAAACAAGTGCATTATTCCACACATAATTTTGTGATATACATGTTTCTGCCCGCATGTTTCGGCAGAAAAAATGTAAGGTGTAGGCCGAACAGTAAAACTTGGATTTGCTTGTAAATCAAAATGTGATGGCAGATTTAATTTTCATTGGTACCGGGGAAACATAAAATTTTATTTTCCATAAACAGAAATCAGACATATCAAAAACTAGCTCAAAGTTTAAAATATTATGGCACGACCTCACATTTGAGTTCAATAAGACAAATATTTAAAATTTTTGTTGAAGCTTTTTGCATACGACCGTGTAAAAACAGAAATACTTGTTGCATTTTTCTCCAAAACTTACTTTTCTTAATTTTGAAGCAAATTTTCAAAATTGGTAAAAACTATCATTAATCTGATATATGCAAAGAAAATTTTAATTTTTCAGAAATTTTGTTTAGTGTTGCAACGCGCCCAACACGAGAGAGAAGACGCGGGAATTCTTCGGGAAATTTGCAACAATTTCTCCCATGTGTCTGAAGCATCTGCTTTGCAGTTTATGCACAAAAAGTCGATGATCTCTTGCTGCACACTCACCGTGTACCTAGACTCTGCAATTTCATCTTTTCGGACATTCATCAAAACGCAGCAAATGAAATGTCTCCTCTTTCTATTCACATAGTACGCTATAGCATTAAAACATCTTCCTATAAGTTTTGGTTTTCTTCTCCTCTTCCTTTTCGATTACCTTTTTGCAGTTGACCTTTTTGGAGTTAATTCTTTACTGCCTTCTTTGCTGGATATTCATTTTCTTCTCTATATTTTTTCTTTGTTTTTACTTCACTGAAACGGTTATTTTCGCCGTTTGTTTCCTTTTCGTGAGTACCTCTTAAATTTTATAACTATTTTCTCTTCATTCCCCTTTGAGATGATTAGGTTCTTCATACGGGTTTTGGTAACAGATGTGAAGCCTCCAGTTTGAACCCCGTCGTTATAAACATTGCATGTTCCTTCCAAATGAACTCAGCACCATCTGTAATGCAGTCGTTCTTACATGGTCTCGCAAACTCACTGTTGGAACTTAACGTTGCTCGAGCCACGCAATGGCTGTTCCTTCACTGGATTACTGATTTCCTGTAAACACTTTTACCTGGTGTTCCATCCAGCCTCTCTATGAAGAACGTTGTTATAAAATCATCATCTGTAAGTATGTCAGCACTGGATCTTGAAATTCCAGCTGCCATTAAACTAAAAGTAATACGTTATGACATTATTGAGTGAAGGAATATTTACTATAGGTTTTATTGTGGACAGAAATCTTGATTTCCTTGCAAGCGCACGTCAGATGTGTTAAAATTAATTTATGTTAAAAATACACAGGAATGAGAACTCTTTTCCGTAAAAAATGTGGCTTTTAATGTCAACCTTTCAAAGCCTAGCGGTTTCTTTACGTACCACCAGGTTTAATATTAAAAAAATTATACATGATGCTCGCTTTGCGTTGAGTGTTTTGTGCGGATCTCAGAATAGAGAGCGACTTTTGCTTTATACGTCATTAACTTACTGGGTTTTATAACCGTTGTGGAAAGTGTTTACTGCGGGGTACGGACTGATTCTTAATGTAAAGCAGATTACGTTTAGTCTTCTAAAGTTTAATGCAATAAACGCATCATTTTCTAACAAGACAGACAATGTATAAATAAACGTAGCATTACGGTGCGTTCGGGTACAATTTTTGCCGTAGAAAAGTAATAAGTGTTAAATATTCTGAGTGTGTGTCAGTAGCCTCGCACATCCTGCTTGCAAAGCGCCTGTGCCGTATTACGTAGGTTATCCAGAAAGTAAGTTCCGATGAGCTATTAAAAATATATATATATATATATATATATATATTACAAACCATGTATATTGCCATTTGATGTACACACCGTACATTAATTTTCGACATAGTGTCCACCATTGTTGAGGCACTTATCAAAGCGGTACACCAGTTTTTGTATCCCTTCATCTTAGAATGATGCCGCCTGCGATGCAAAGCAAGTGGTAACGGCTTCTTTGACCTCATTGTCATCGCGGAACCGCCGGCCAGCAAGGAAGGATATAAGATGCAGGAACAAATGAAAATCACTTGGCGCTAAGTCCACAAGCAGAACGCCTTTTCTGTCCCCAAACACTGTGTACATGATCTTCCGAGTTGAAGTGGCCTGCTTGAATTTCGTCTTTTTTGGCGATGAAGTATGCCTCCTCTCCATGAACTGCTGCTTAGATTCAGGGGTTGTGTGCGACACCTATCTCTCGTCCCCTGTGACTACACAGCTCAAGAAGTTATCGCCTTCCTCACTGTTTCGTGTCAGAAAGTCCAACGCAATGGCCTGCCGTTTCAATCTGTGTTCTTCCGTAAGCATCTTCGGCACCCAGCGTGCACACAATTTCCGAAACCTAAGTTTATCAGACACAATTTCGTGAAGAAGTGATCGTGAAATTTGAGGAAAATGCAGGGAAAGTGACGTAATCTTCAATCAACTGCACGCACCAAATCTTCATTCACCGCAGACGGTCGGCCGCTCCGCAGATCATCATGAACATTTGCACGTCCTTCATTAAACAGTCGCACCCATCTCCGTAGCATTGAACTACTCATGGCATGTTCTCCATACACGTCATAAAGTTGACGATGAATTTCAGGCGGTGTCATGTTCTTTGCATTCAAGAAACGGATTACAGACCGCATTTCACGAGCGGCGGGATTCTCTATTTTCTTAAACATTATAAACACACAGCACGATGCGTAAACACTGTTCGAATGTCTGCACATTCCATCCGTGCCTTGCCACAGAATCAACAAACTCGGCACACGTGCGCACCATCGTGACCGCAGCGCTGCAGCGGCAATATTCGCAAACGGAACTTATTTTCTGGATAACCCTCGTATATTGCCTTCCCAATGCTGTCTGGCTCTACCATAATTTTCCCCATTATCTCACATAAGGCACGATTTTCTGAGACCGTTTTTGGTCACATATTGTGTATTTCGATTTTCTCAACAACTTTTGTACGAAAAATGTCTCATTCTAAGAAGAAATTGAGAGCATTATTATAATTGTACATATGTCTTCATGAAAACACCTGTCATTCTTGTCAGATTCCAACCGCACTTGAAATTTATCGAAACGTTTTCGAAAAATACTCAAAATTTCGTGAAATTCGTCAGTGGGAGCCCAGTTGTTCCATATGGACGGCCAAATGGACAGGCGGAGGAAAAACAAGCATTAAGAAGCTAATAGTCGCTGTCCGCACTTTTGCGAATGAGCGCAAAAAGACTAATCTATAACAGGTGCACACCCAGAAGTTTTCACTGGGGATGGGAGTTGACCATACTTATTTATTCTTTGACCAGAGTCCTTCTCGAGAAGCTAGCCGGTTTTCAGCTAGTCGAGAAATTCCACGCATTTTATAGAACCCGAAGGTTCATTACCGCGTTTACAAGAGCCCACCACCTCTCCCTATCCTGAACTAGATCAACCCAGTCCATTCCCCCACACCCCACTTCCTGCAGATCCATCTTAATATTCTCCCATCTACGTGTAGGTCTTTCAAGTGGTCTCTTTCCATCAGATTTCCCTACCAAAATCTTGCATGCACATCTCCTCTCCTCCATACGAGCTACATGTGTCCTGCCGGTCTCATTCTTCTTGATTTGATCGCCCGGACAAATTTTATGAGTACATATCATTAAGGTTCTCATTGTGTAGTCTTCTCCACTCCCCTGTTACCTTGTCTCTCTTAGGCCCAAGTATCCTCCTCACACCGCATTCTCGAACACACTCAGCCTACTTTCTTCCCTCAGTGTGAGCAACCAAGTTTCACACCCACACAAGACAACAGGAAAAATTATAGTTCTGAATATCTTTATCTTTACATTTTTAGATAGCAAACTGGAAGACAAAAGATTCTGCACCGAATGATAGGAAACATCCCCTGACTTCAATCTGCTTTTAATTTCTTCCAGAATAGAATTTTGACTCGTACAGGCTGTTCCTATATATTTGAAATGTTACGCCCTTCTGAAGGATTTATTGTCAGTCTTTATATTGTAACTTCGTCCTGCATTCTGATCATTTAATTTCAAGCCATCCTGGTTTACCTGAGCCCTCCAAATCGCATAATCTAAAGTTTACAACAATGACAATAAGGCATCTCCTTATTTCAAATCATTCTTGATAGGAAACATGCCAGACAAATTCTTGCCTACCCAGACTCTGTTATACGTTTCAGTCAGACACATTTTTATTCATCTTACTACTTTCACGGGGACACCATACTCAGTCAGAATATTATACAAGGCCACCCTCCTAACCGATTCATAGGCTTCTTGAAGTCTATAAACAGCTGAGGTACTGCTTCATTGTATTCCTTTTTTTCTCAAGTGTTACACTTATGCAGAATATATAAGCAGTAGTATCCTGTTGCTCCGAAATCCATACTGTTGATTCCCAATAATATCCTCTGTCTATGGAATTAACCTTGAAAGCACAGTTTTGGATATTTTTTATGTAGTTAAAAAATTGATATGTCTCTATAATTACTACAATGTTTTATCACCGTTCTTATAAATAGGTTCAATGATCGACTCCTTCGACTCACCACGCAATTCCTCTTTACTAGAAATAGGATTAAAAAGCCTATGGATCTCAGAACGAATTATTCTACCCCCTGTTTTAATCAATTCTGCTGGAATTTGATCAATACCTGGTGATTTGCTTCTTTTGAGCTTTTCAATAGCCATCTGAAAATCAAAGGCACTCGTCTCAGGCACCAATGGTTCTGCTGCATGTATTTCCTTCTGCTTAACATCATTAACCCCAAGTTCATTCAGTAGCTGAGAGAAATAGTTCCTCCAGCTAGCCAAAATTCTCTTGGGTGTCAGTAACCAAATCATCCTTTTCTTCCGTTACTGCATTAGTTCTAGGATATTAACCTTTCTTGAAGTCGTTTATGCCCCTCTACAAGTCTTTGATTTTTTTTTAAATCTTACTGTTAATTTCAAGCTCATCAATTTTAGCTTTCAGATATTTCTTGTTTTTGTTTCTGAAATGTCTAGTAGCGTCACGTCTTAAATTGTCTAGATTATCTACATGGCTTTGGTTTGCACCCTCTGACCACTGCATTTTAGCCTGCTTCTTTTAATCTAAAAATCGCGACCATTCTTCATCGAGCCATGGTTAAAGTCTGTTCAATTCATACGGACCTAGAATCTTTTAGTTGGGGTTTTGATATTTCCCGAAGTGGGGGCTGACTGTAAGATTATGTTTTTAAAAACTGAGCGAATTCGAAATGTCAAACACAAAACTTTCTAAGGAGCGGCGCCAGATGGCAGCAGAAGTAAACGCGACATTTAAATGCACCAAAATCAACGTTCGAGGTCAACACACCCACACCAGATGGTAGAAGACACAATACCCAGAGTTCAGTCTCACGGATATCGACGGCAAACAACCGCAAATAATATAACACTGGACCATTTCAATTAAAATTTAATAGAATAATATTGTAAATTTGCATGCCATGAAAAAGCAACTATAATATATTATATGAATGTTATGCAAGAAGTAAAACTTACAATGACCTTACCGTCAAGACGCAAGAAGGCACTTACATTGGCTGAGACTGAAGAACACTCAACACCTGACGAGACCGATACACAGAGCAAACGAAGGTACATCGATTGGCGAGCTCGAAGACTTTGACTTCCAATGGAAGAAATATGCTTGTTTTTCCAAGCTGTCAAATTGAAAGACGACACATGAAAGAGTTGTTGTCGTAGCGGAAAAGTTGTGCTTGCAATATTAGGTGATCTCTCTCAAGAGTTCAAAGAACCGTTTGAAAACCCATCCTTTTTGGTCAAAAGCTGGTCCTACAATAACCTGTTTGCATTTACGTTCATGTCCGTATCTTTTACACAAAGGCCGGATTGACGAGAAAATGGCAAACGCTCGAGAATAATTTGCTTAATCTTCGAATAGACACTATAAATGGTTGTATACTTCGGTGATAAATGGTCTATAAACCCCTCTGTTCGCTGTGGCCTGGCCAGATCGTTGGACGAAACCATTAATTGAGGTTTCGACGGTGGCTTTAAATAAGAGTTCCTTGCCTTTACATGTCGCCGAGAACCACCACTGAACTATAATATACATATACACATAATTCGGTTGTCCACTCTGACTATGGGCACCAATGTGGAAGTATAATATACAAGTTATCTACGTAAATCGGTGTACGTAGCCTACCCGGGTCGCTGTGACCCAGCATACTAGTACAGCTGTAACGTAACATTGTTTATAACCACATTTGTATGCATACAAATATACCTCGGCCTACATGTTCGATATCTCACCTACCCAACTGAAATCACATGGACCAATCTTCTTGTTTCTTCAAGTTCTGAGACGCCCACTCCCCATCAACTTCCTTATCCTGAAGTATTGTACCTGGCCTCTCAAGTGACCATCCTCGTCACAGGGAATATCGGGGGGGTTGGAGACGACAGGGAAGATATGCCAAATCGAAGTTACAGAAAACAGCCTCTTTTATTAAAGTCGAACCACTTAATGTTTACCAGAGCACAAACACTTATGTCCTGCTCGCTGCCTTGATATTTCGGAAGTGATCCCGTGGATAACGCTTTCGCCACAAACGTCAGTTACTCTGTTGCCTACCTGACATCCATCCTGTAATACGATACCCGCACACCTGCAGAAACCATTGCCAAACGGAGAGCCCAAGGCTGGAATTAGCAGAGTGAGCAGAACAAATTTTGCCTTGCCAACGCAAACCGTAATAAAAATTTATGAGCTTTAATAGAACGGTTATATCTCAGGGAAGCCTGTTCCTGGGTTCGAACCTGGAACGGGCGTCTTCAGTATGCAGTCTGCAGCACCAGACTCAGCCAGTTTAACTGGGGGATCCGTCGAAGCGCTGATGGGGGAAATCTTATAAATAACATCAGATGAGAACCAACAATTCAATGAACGGCAAACAAATACATTTGTTACAATCTCTCTCAAAATATCACCAATTCAGTACTCACAATACTCTGTCGGCTCACACACACACACACACACACACACACACACACACCAGCGTGCGCGTTTATATATTTATTTATATATTTCAGTCTTTTGTTGAGTGTGTGGCAACAACACACTAGTATTTTGTTTTGTGTTTATAAGGGGTGGAGCCATCCTGTGTTCCTGTTTGTCTGTTACTTCGACAGTCTAGTGGAAAATCACTATAACGACGTTTAAAGAAAGACGCCCATCCATGTAACACCAGCAAGGACCCTATACACCGATCACTAAAAGCTAAAAGTAATGTATAAATTTAGAATCCCCAATCCGAGACTCAAATTTCTTGCCAAGACAAATGTCCTTACGCGGAGCAAATCGCGGATAAGGCGAAGTCAAGTGACGAAACAAAATAGGAAACTTTGCAAGCAAGCTGGTCGCTGAGCGTCAGTGCCGTTCGTACCGCACAGTTCACCTAATACTTGCTACATTTTTTACATATTTTTTTTAGTCACAGTGCACTGGCGAACAGCCGACTGCAGCGGCTAAATTC
>Ga0123355_10015615_pt1 | contig 11936 bp, 7 predicted proteins | sample TergutEmb28metaG_3_FD_89872 | JGI IMG/M metagenome (GOLD analysis project Ga0123355, IMG submission 89872) | Embiratermes neotenicus P1 segment gut microbial communities from Petit-Saut dam, French Guiana - Emb289 P1 | ecosystem: Host-associated > Arthropoda: Insects > Digestive system > Gut ... | reverse complement strand
TTTATACTATTAAACTGAAAATATGTACACAACGTTTTTACTATTCTTCTTCCAAATTTTCAAACTTTATTCAAGGTAAGTCTCCTCTTCTTCAGTAGCTGGCCTCTGTCTCTTTGCTAAAGGGGAAGTAAAAAATCTGTCCAAAGTTGATTGAACTTCTCTTAAGCTCATGGAATGGCCCGACCGTTCATGTTTGCTGCTTTTATGTTAGCGCGCGCATCCACTAAAACATTCGTTAGCCGAGTCCGGAAAACAGCGAAAAAAGTCTTCGTTAGCCGAAAAATTCGTTAGCAGGGTCACTCGTTAGCCGAGGTATCACTATACTATTATTTCAGAGAAACAAAATGCATAGGACTGCTAAGTGTTTCAGTCGCACATAACTAAGTTTACTGAACATTCTGTCACCTTTTCAAATCCCTACATGTGTGCCATATTCAGATGTACATTCTTCGTCCTATCTACTGACTTGCCACGTGTCCAGATCATCCCCATTATGGTACTGTAAATACAAACTAAACTAAAACTGAAATTAACAGTTAGGAACGGAATTTGACTAAGCAGATTTGATATTTCCTCACATTCAAAATATACGATCTTCATTTTTTTCAGGCAAATACAGTGTCTCACACTCCAGCGCTACTGCGCTGTGCGAATGTGCTCAGGCAAGAGAGCCAACAGGAAGTAAGGAACTGCAGTTATCAACTGTACTAAAGGCCCTCTAAGTAGAAACATACTTGCAAACTGCCGTTTTCTTTGCAGCGTTGGGCTGTCTGCCCCTGAAGACACCTGAGCACGGCTACCTGGTGGACAGCAATGCCACGTACGCGCAGTATATGTGCTGTGTCGGATTTGTTTTCCCGGACACCTCGCGGAGAGACCGCAGTCTGTACTGCCAGAATGGGAATACCTGGACCACAGAATTACCGGACTGCATTAGTAAGTGACCACGCTGGCCGTTTGACGTGATACAGATGGGAAGGTGGGAGACAGGTTTCACAGACATACTGTTAGAGGCATCTGTAAAGATAAAAGCATTACAGATCTGCACCGCGGCTTAACAGGGTGCGGTGAACACTTGCACTGAGGTCTTCAGGGCTACAGAACCGCGCAGTCTTTTGGGTGCGCATTGGCAACTAAACTACACGTCGCCACGTACCGGAAGTCTTTACAGTCAAACCTCATACCCCACATGCGTGCTGGAGACCGCTGTTAGAAAAAACTCGTGTGAAGGCAATATATTCGACGTATTAACCCTTTACAGCCTAGTGGCTACTATATGTACCGCCGGTTTAACACTCGCAAATTCTACGTTCTGCCCACACAGTGTGTTTGTATGTTTTGTGTGGATCTGAGAACAAACAGCCATTATTTCCCTATGCAACACTGACTGACTGGTTTGTATAACCCAGACGGAGTGTTTACTGCGCGGTACGAGTTAAGTTTTAAAATAAAACCGATCTCATTTCGCCCTTAAAGTGTTAACTTCGGCTTTCAGTGGTTCTGCACTAAAGTTGAAACATTTAAAGGCATTCATACTTCCAAGCCCGTTCGCAATGCTAAATACTTTGCTCTGCCGCATTCCAGCCAGAAGCTAATTCCGTAATCAATCAATCAATCAATCCCCGCAGTTCAGTCCAGTAATGTGACGCTGTACCCTGTTTCAGACGTCTCAGACAGCATCTCGACCAGGAACAGCTCGCTCGTCAGGTCACCGGAATCTCAGACAAACCTCACAACTGCAATGGCGAGAGTCGTCAAGGAGTCCGACTTTGTTTACGGTAAGAGTAGCAACAGACAGACAGACAGACAGTCGGCAGTATCCTGAGGGACGGACAGGGCACATGACGACAGGCCACCTGGCCCACAGCTTGTAAAGGTAAAGGTCGTCCTTGTGCATGTCATACAGGCATGTGGGGGACAGGAGGTAGGATGCCATTCAGTCTTAACGGCAGCACCTGATTGCGGTCAGTGGCCAGCTGCTGCCCCTAAAACAATAAAGGCAAAAGTCAGGGTAAAGGCCCAGAGGGGGAGTAGAGGTATAACTCTACTCTTTCTCTAACTTCGGCGCTAGATGGGGTGAGTGGTGAAAGCCATGCCCCGGTCGCTTTAGCCCCAGGAAAGAGATCCGGTACCCATTGTATAGGAGGATTGGTGGGCCCCAGGGGGGTCTGGACGGGTGCGGGAAATCTCGCCCCCTCCCGCGGGATTCGTTCCTCGGACCGTCCAGCCCGTAGCAAGTCGCTGTACTGACTGCGCTACCACGACCCACCCTAAAAGAATAATTAATAATAAATTTGGTGGGCCCCAGAGACGGTCTGGACGATTTAGGGACGAGAAAAGTGTCTTGACCCTACCGGGAATCGAACGCGATTTCTCGGTGTTCCAACCAGTAGACCAGTCGCCACAGAATGAGCTATTCCGAGCCTGCCGGTACAGTGCTTCATGTTAGGCTGTGACCGCTTCCTTCCACATTCCTGACAGTTCATTATTCACTAATCGCACAGCCTGAACTGCTAACGGCGTCGTTAAACTGAACAAAATAAAGATATGACAACCTGCACACCTTCGACTCAAGTTAAAGAAAATATACTGACTTTATTATCGGACTCAGTTTCGTTGTGGAGGTACAACGCCACAGTTTCTTGGCCTTCATACGGATGAATGTGGTTGGCGTAATGACGCCAGAAGGCTGGGTGGACTGGAACTGGGCTGGACACTGTGCTGACGCTCCGGCTGTTTGGAGTCACTGCACTGACCGAGCTACAGTCAACTTGGTTGCTCACGTCATGACATGTAATGTGAGGTGCTGCTGCAGCTGAGCGTTCAGGCTTCTGGGATGTGAATGCTTGCCGACGTTTCGAAGGATTATCGTGTCTTCATGTTGCAGGGTCAAGTGCTACAGCCGTTCCAAAAGTCCACAACACTTCACCAAACAGAACAACCAGACGTCCAGGTTTCAACTAACTCTGTCTGCTTTATTTCAGACATAATACTGCCAACAACAATAATATGCGTATTGCTAATTGGCAACGGCGTCATCATATTCGTCATTTTCTACTTAAGAAAGAGGTGAGTAGCCTATGTAGCACGCATTGTACACGTTCGTACAGAAATGCCTACTTTTTTATTTAGCGCGATAGTGACGAAGTGACAAGAACGCACCTATTAGCGTTGCCATATGTCTGTCCGTAGGTAACAATAAAAATGACCGCCAAACACAACAAAATTGTTGCGTTTCCAGCAAGTTGTATATTCTTTTTAAAAATGTTCTAGCGCTCTCGCAAGGCCGAAACATGCAGCTATATTAATGTTATAAAAATGTTGTTGTGTTCGACGGTCATTTTATTAATTATGTATAGTATTTATAGCATGTACATGTATCACTTAACTCCATCATCACTGAACTTATTTTAATGAAGGCCGATGCGGGAGGTACCAAAGGTTGCCGATATGTGGCAGCTGTGATTAAAGTCATAAATTACACTTTATAGTACTAGTCCTCAGGCTTTTCTGTCCACGGCCCAAAATCTCAAATCGCGTAGACAAACTAAAGCGTGACCAGCGCGTGCGCAGTACCGCCATTGAGCCTTGCAAATGCACAGCACTGCTGATGCGTCTCGCAACCCGAACTGTGAATCTCTGAAAATCCCTCCTTCATGTCGACCACAAAGGCTCTTCTCTCGAACTTCACAAATAGACCTATTCAGCTCAGTGGACAAGGTGTCGAAAAAAGAATTTCTAGCTAAACCCGCAACACACGCTGTCTGTGTAACATACTGCTGCTGCAGCTGCTATGGTGATGAAATCGTTAAGTGAAGCGGCATTTGAGCTGCGTCATATCCGTACTCGGATATCTATAGACAGGGTGACCCTTCATAGGACAAAAATTAACGCGAATTACATTTAAATATTCAGATCGCACCGCCCAGTAAACACTCTCCGTCTAGGATATAAAAAGCAGTCAGTTAATGTTGTATAGGGAAATAATCGCTGTTTGTTATGAGATCCACACAAAACACACAAATACACTGCGTGGGCTGAACGTAGAACTTTTTAATCTTAAACTTCGTGGTACATATAGTGACCACTGTGGCTGAAAGTGTTTAGCACAGCGAAAGCTCCAGACTTGTTAAAATATGCATCAGTCCTCTAACTTTTTGCGTTCCTAGAGCACGACATCATGTCTTCAAAATACAGAAACTTGCGCTTCATTTGTGAAAATTCCTACAACGAAGGAGATGGTGTTGTAATCAAAGACATGGTAGCCTCTACAAGCAACGCTACTGTCTTCCTTCTGCGAAGTGAACTGAATTTGGTAAACAATTTATGTGTAATTTGGGCGTAGGCTGCGTATGTGAGCGTTGTTAACAGTAACTCACTTGGCATCAACTACGTGAGTGTGAGCGTTCAACTGTACGGTCCGGCCGCCATAACCGTGAGAAAGGCCACTGTGTTTACAGAAAAGCGGGTTTGGTGAACTTTGAAGCTGTTCGGATTTGGCAGTAAAGAGACGAACAGTTCCGTTACTGAAGGCAGCAGAACTGTAATCCAGACTGTAGCAAATTGTAACTTCTGGTTGTATTCATAAATTAGACGGGGTTGCGTCTTGTTCTGTTTTATCAGCTGATTATGAATGCCTTTTCTACGTAGATAACATTACTCTCCTCTGATTGATCTTTGTTGTAGTTTTCATCTCTTGATATCCATTATGAAAAGAATGTCAACAGTTTGTATTTTGTCTTCAGAACGTAGGCTAGGCTCCACTGAAGCTAAAGCCTACGAAGAACGCTCGTGACATTTATGACGAAATCCTCCGTCCTCGGATTATATTTCTCTTGTGCATGCCGCAGAAGCACCAGGTACAGTGGGACCGAACTTGCCTGTCAATATCACTGGCATTTCTAACACTACGGCCATGCTTTCTTGACAGTTTTGGGAAAGGAAGCCGGACTGAATCAATGCATGCGGTCTACAAATCTTCTTGGTTCTGATGCCTTGTGGGTTGAAAGACGTTTCGAAGGAACCTGGTGCCTCCACCTTCCACCACAGCCTTCTACCCTGAAGATGGAGGTACAGGTTTATCCGAAACGTTGATACTCATAGAACAAACAACACGGCGTCAAGTCACAGAAGATCACCCAGTAACTATATGGTGAGGTAAGTTCAGTCAAAAACACAACTATACATATATGGCAAAACGATGGTGTTTATTAGCAATGGACAAACTACATGTTTCGGCCTATAGCGGCCATCTTAAGGTTTGACAACTTTCTTGCTAAAAGAGTTTTATATAATATGTCTTTTAGCAAGAAAGTTGCCAAACCTGAAGATGGCCGCTATAGGCCGAAACATGTAGTTTGTCCATTGCTAATAAACACCATCGTTTAGCCATATATGTATGGTTGTGTTTTTGACTGAACTTTCCTCACCATATAGTTTAAACACACAACGGGGATGGCACACCTCAGAATCACCCAATAATCTTACATTTCACACTCACATTACCCAAACTTACCCACTCATACAGCCGTCCTATGGATAGTATACAACCTAAATATCAGACTGCCAATAGCCTTCGTTCTGCAATACGATCTACTGGGGATTCAGGAATTGTGCAACGTATCGCTGACGTGTATAAGAACGTGGTGCCCTCATGCTGACAGTGACGTGACCTTGAGAACAGAAGGCTAGTAAAGACGATCAGGTGACAATGCAAGCCTTTTGGTTCAGTATCGCAGCACATCTGCATGTTGACTCGGTCAAGACGCGTCGGTCTGCACGCAGGGTTGGCTGCCCCGCCTGTTGTCATCCTGAGGCTAACCCAGGACCACCTCATAGGCGTGCGTTTGTGCGGTATTCGACTGTTCCGTTGGCTCTACGGCAGTTTGTTATGAACACACACAGTGGGCAACTGCCGAGTTTCAGCAGTTGAATGGGGGAGTTTACTTCTTCATATCCCTATTGAGCGCGACCTTAGCGAGACATACAAAGGAGTATACATTAACTTGGCCATGTCTGTCTATCCTCGTGTAAACAACTCGAAAACAGTCCAACGGATTTTTAAATAAACTCGGTATTCGGAAGTTTTGCAACAACTTGTAGACACGTGACGTGACAATTCTGGGTAATATATTCATGTTCCTTGCCCGCTTGCTTTTGTACACTTGAACTGCCGCAACAAATTCAGTCCAACGCAACCACTGTTTATGCCTGCAATACATATTTGTATTACAGTCGTGTATTTTCCTTTGTATTGCTGTACTGATGGACAGCTGCTTGACTGACAAGAACTGTCTTTGTTACTCATCGCATTGCATTATCAGGCGCTTTTGCAAAATTACAAAAAGCGACTGTTAGCTTCATGTCCGTCTGTCAGTCCGCATGGAACAGTTCGACTCTCACTGAACACATTTTCATGAAATTTGATATGAGTATTTTTCGAAAGTCTGTCACGAAAATTCAAGTTTCATTAATATCTGACAAGAAAAGCAGGTGCTTTACATGAAGACTTATGTCCATTTATGATAATATGTCGCTCATATATTGTTAGAATGAGAAATATTTTAGACAAAAGCTGTAGAGAAAATCAGAACACACGCCTTTTTTTCAGTAACTCTTTCCCGAAAATTGCGCCCGTTATGAGACAATGTGGAAAAATATTGTAGAGCCGGGCAGGCCACAGATGACAATATGTCGCATACGCATTGCATGCTGAATGCCTAAGGCTACAGACATACACTCGGAATATGAAATACTTATTGCTTTTCCATAGTAACAATGGTTACGCGAACGCGCCTCAATGTCACGTTGCCTGTGTTGTTATACTTTAGCAACAACACTAAGAGCATTAGTTGCACTCAATGGAATTTGTTGTTGTTTTTGTTCAGATTCAAGGTAAATATTTTACGTGCGTTTGTGCATGTATGTCGCGTGTAAATCGCGTATAACTCACTAAATAAGCTGCTCGAAAAAAGTTATAAACAATTAAAAACAAATTGTGTATCGAAGACACTTTCCCCAGTTTTACGGTTCTCGGTATCTTTAAGAGAAAAACAGTCTTCATGGGCTGCTTGACCTTTGATGATAGGACTGTGTGCTGTTGTTGGCATAAAATGAGTCACCCAAATCTGCACAGTCTAACTCGAAAACTCGTGCACGATGGTGTAGACATTGAGGTTTGTAGTGACATTGCTGCCACAACCGCCACCTTCCAGTTCATTTTCCACTCCTCATTCCCTAATCACTTGACATTATTTAGCCTTTGACACCCACGGAGTAATTCAGAAAGTCACAAATGAAGAAACGGTGCCGGTGGTTGGGCCGAATTCTTATCTGGTCAGTCTTATAACTCGAAATTGTCTGTAGCTACGATTGTAGAACTACAGAAGGAACGTAAACGTCTACCAATCATGTTCAGAAAAGCTTGATTATAAAAGCAATCACAAAACGTGTAAAATAATAACACAGAATGTCATAAAATTACCATACGTAACACCGTAACACCCACCGACCATCATGAACTAGTGCGTCAATAAATGCAATAACCAATTCAGTAATGTAGGATGATAATATGACTTCTGTATCATGAAAGAAACAGAGAAAATGTGAAAGTTTCCATTTCCAGAACTTACTGTGCCGTTTCTGCAGGCGAGATGCGGCGAACTCCTCAGAAGCAAATATTTGTGTTGCTAAACTCCATTCTATTTGCACATCTCATTTTACCGTCACTTTGTGAATCAACTAAAACCACAAGCACTTGAAAACACAGACGAAAGAACTTTAAAACTTCAATGATTATTTACAATTACTCACCGAAACACACACGAATAAAACTACACTTTGAACCTATACAAACCTACAGTGTTTCACCATTCATACAAATTAACGACTTTAACAAAAAAGCTCATGATTTCGTCTGCCATGTTATAATCGCCGTTGGCGAACATGTAGCAGGTTGGTGGCGAGTTGTATATCGGATGGATACTGCCATAGCAGTGGTATTGTTTTTGGAGTTAGGTGTGTTCAGTAACTTGTCTTTAGCAACCATGGATTCCAGTACCTACTGCATCAAATCCATGGTTATTAGTCAACAAAGGTTGGACTTGTGTCCAACCGTTGTGCAGTATAAATAAACTTATGACCACTGTATTTGAACCTACATAATTCATTTTTTGTTGATGTGTCGGAATTTTGTGTTTATTTTTTTTTATCCTTCAAAGTTACTTTTATGTTACCATGAAATTTATAGCCCAATAAATCATGGCTAGGTAGCGCTAACTGGACTGGTTATTTGACATGCCTTTTTAAATATGCATTCACTGGTGTTTGTCACTGTCATCTAAACATTACAATTAGGTTTTGGTCTTCAATGGCATGACACCACACAATCTGGCAGTCCTTATGTGAACCATCCCCACTGGTGTAAGATTGGAAATACTGACTGGTTGCTCATTCACTACACCACAAATCATATGTTTAAATTTTGTTCAGATACTCTTTTAAGCTGTACATAATATGACACATATGCTTGCTCCTCTGTTAGAGTGACATGATCTAGTGTTAGAAGTGGGTCTACTTGCTGCAAGAAATGCAAGACCCTTATAATTTTGATGACAACAGTTGCAGAATGCATGCCGTGGTAGAGCTGTTCTGTCCTTTCCATATTATGTGTAGGCGCACCTGATAATTTTTCTTGTTAGTATTGTCTCTCAACTAACATGTATCATCCAGTTTTCACTCTCCTTGCCATTTTACAATCCTCTTGCCGCCACTGCTTGTTTTTACCACTCTGCATTATAAAAGTGGCACTTTGACAGTGAAGCACATTTCTCACCATTGAACACTTTTTATGCTGATGAAAATGTCATATACACCACCTAATAAAATCTAAGAGCAATACAATTTCTTTACCTTACTCTCAGTTTCATTTTGTTTATTGATTTTCTTCCTTATTCTTTCCATCACTGCACTTCCAGTCCAACAGAAATCTGCTCCTAGATGAATGAATACATTTTGCTTGCATTGCCTTGCACTTCACCTTTCATGAGAAAATACATAACTAAACCCTTGACAAAGGTTATAATCTCAGACTATGGAAGCTTCGATAAATCCAGGGGTATGTTGTGCTGGATTTGTGATTGTCAAAGTGGTCCTGCAGCACATTTCCAACATTATTTTTACTGCGACAGTTACCACTCTACCAATGTTCCAAACCCATCTATCACAAGAGGATGCACAACACACATTTGAAGCCACAGTATCAAGGCACTCTGTTCCATCCCACTGCTGTAACTACTCCTTGACAACCCCAAAACTTCATTGTTTAAAACACAAAATAAGTATACATCTTCAATATGCATTCTTACCCACTTTTACAAGCCTTACTGACCTAACGCCAATGAAATGGTCCTTGCTCAGCTAGCCAAGAAATTCCCTGCCTCTTATGGAACACATAGATTTGTTACTGTGCTTTCAAGAACCTGCCACTGGTCATCCTGAGCCAGATGAATCCAGTCCATTTGCTCACCCCTCTGCTTACTGATGATCTTCCCATCTTTGTCTCGATTTTGTAAGCAGTCAATTCATTTGCAGTTTAAGGACTAAGGTTTTGTATGCTTGCCAACCTGAAGAGGGAATTAATTGTGTTTGCAACATGCAGGAGGAAACTCGCCCAGCAAGCTGACGATGAGGAACAGGGAGCCATTTTCCAAGCTAATGAAGGGAGCATCGGTGACAAAGCAGTAAGTGTGTGACAATTCCAGCCGGCCCATGAACTGGAGATACGGGCCTGTCGTTCTGACTTTTATGTGATGGGATGGGGCTAGTGTGAGGTGTCTCAGAGAGAACTGAACCTGCTTGACCTGTCAAAACAAGGGGCATTACTGTTCACTGCAGCCCACAGTTTAAGTTTATATTGTACAAAAGAGGTCTAGTCTATAATGTTGGCAGAAAAAAAGAGTTTAATGTAGGATACTGTCAGAGATAAACGGTGACATGTACATATTATTCTTTTATACTACACAGATTGACCTAATTAAAAAAAAAAAAAAAGCCTTGTTGTCAGTTGCCAAAACTTAATGCAATGAAATATGTAAAATCAGACAACATTCTTAAACTGCATAGTGGCACCAACTTACAATAACTGAATGTACAAGTGTTTCAAAAGTCTGCAAGGAGATAATACAGTCACTGCAAGGTTGGTAACTACAAACAGCAATGTACATACATACAGGGCATTGCAGTGGCAGTTGCGGTAATGGAAGTCCTTTTAGCACAAGCTAAATTTGAAAAATTTAAGGCATCACAACACTTTCAACATAAGACAAGACACATCAGATATATGGTCTTTGAAATGAATAATTCCAAAACTTCACTGTCAAACTAAAATAAGTGTCAATTAATAGTCAAAAATGTTGCAAGACTGTTCACTGCCTTTGATCAGAAGGCACTCCTGGACACCATTTGGAAATTACAGATTTAATAAGATCAATTCTCCTTCCATCTATGTCCAGGTCCCACAAGTGGCGTCTTGACTTCAGGTTTTCAAACTAAAATTTTGTCTTCTCTTCTGCACTGTTAATAAAACAAGTTAGCTGGACTTTCAGAAGATCCTCACTTGCTGAAGAATTGTTTGTGGGGTTAATATTTTGGCTTTCAGTATGCTGTAAATGGTTGCAGTGGAGGTGGGGGCAGTAGGATCCTCTGGAAAGTAACTTCATTTCTGCCAGACTACTTGGCATAAAATGACCATTTTCATGGTCTTCACAATGCCAACCTTCAGATCTCACTTCAGTCAAACTTCATATCAACCCTTTCACCAAGGGCATACCCCCCAGAACAGACTGTTTCTAACAGTACTCCAAGTCATGTTGCTTGTCTTATTATTCTATTTTTCCTAGAAGAAAGGCTTGCTAAATCTTGAACATGACATGCTTTCAGTAGGCACAAAACAGCAGCTGTTGAGCACCTATAACAAGTGTGTGCAATCAGATGTTTCTTCAGTTACACCAACCAAATGCACACTATACAAGTATATTCAATACATATCTGTACCATACTTCTGCCAACATGTTTCAGTCTAACTCACACCATCTTCAGGGAGAACTTACGTATTCCTTACTCAAAACCATCGACTTTTACAAAACTACCGTCTGTAGTACACTGATTGCACTGGTTTACAGTACGTTTACAGTGGTTAAATATTTGTGGCATGTCATTCTGTATGTTACAAACCTTAAAAAATCTGTAATCATTGTAAGAGTATTGTAAACCAACAAAGTTGTATCAATTACATTTTATGACACAACCAACATATAATTTGTAAAAGCCGATGGTTTTGAGTAAGGAATGCATAAGTTCTCCCTGAAGATGGTGTGAGGTAGACTGAAACATGTAGCAGAAGTATGGTACAGATATGTATTGAATATACTTGTATAGTGTGCATTTCGTTGGTGTAATTCAAGGGATGTCTAATATATGAAAATGCATGGAATGGAAAATTTCAAAAACAAGTGTATGCAATACTGATGTCAAGAAAGAATAGGGCAGACTGTAAGCAACCAGGGATGGCCCAGCATATATACATATATATACCGAGATGTTTCTTTGGGGTTGATCTTTACATTGTCATGGCTCAGGTGGTTAGTTGCCAGTCACTCACAGCCAGAGGTCCGAGTTCGATCCCAGACCAGTCTATCTAAAATTTGTGGTCAACACGGTGGCAGGTTTTTTTTTTCTGAGCACTTCAGCCTTCCCCTGTTGGTATCATGCCACCAATGATCCATAATCATTCAGCTGTCAACAATGCCATATAATATAAGCAACTGTCATTAAACAACACACTTGGGGGGGGGGGGGTTTTTAAAGGGTTAAAAATTTTCTGTCCAATTTCCAAAAAAAAAATTAAATTTTCCTCCCTTTTGCAGTTTTTAGGGGGT
>Ga0123355_10015614_pt1 | contig 11936 bp, 8 predicted proteins | sample TergutEmb28metaG_3_FD_89872 | JGI IMG/M metagenome (GOLD analysis project Ga0123355, IMG submission 89872) | Embiratermes neotenicus P1 segment gut microbial communities from Petit-Saut dam, French Guiana - Emb289 P1 | ecosystem: Host-associated > Arthropoda: Insects > Digestive system > Gut ... | reverse complement strand
ATGGAACCAAAGGAATGTGAAAGAATGTGATAAATGAAACAGCCATATAATCAGCAAACTTCATATGATATATCTACTAATAATGGTAGACACCCTGTAACTAAGACCTTCACTCCACTTCACTATACTTGTCGACACTTCACTTCTTCCCATTTAAACTTCACCCAACTACACTTCACTCCACTTTACTACACTTGTCGACATTTCACTCCACTTTACTACACTTGTCGACACTTCACTTCCTCCCATTTAAACTTCACCCAGCCACACTTCACTACACTTCACTACCCTCTCATTTATCTTAATTCCATTTAAATTTCCTACCGCTCCATTTCACCTCACATCACTACACTTCACCTCACTTCACTTCACTGCACTTTTAGATTATTTTCGCCACACTTCTATTCCTTTCATTTCACTCCGTTTATAATTGCTTTCCTAACTCTGTTTATAAAAATTTTAGGTGTTCAAGGGAAAGTCCTAAACGCTTCTGCAGGTAGTTGGTTCCAATATTTAATTGTCCTATTTACAAAGGAATATTTACCGACATCCGTTCTTTGCTTCCTGTCCCTAATTTTCCGAACCTGATCAACCCTACTCAGATAGTAAGGCGTTCGCAACCTGTCGTGTATAGCTTTCCATGCCCGTTCCTCAGTAAGCTTTAAACAGTGCGTGTTATCGTGCTATCGTCCTACGACAAACTATTATTTGCACCGACAGGCAGGCACATACTTTAGAATAACATAAATTTTTCGTCTTTACAATGTTTCAGTGGTCAATGCGCGTTTGGCTGCATCTTATGATCATCAAATAAGTGAAACATGGCGCCATGCAATTAACGTTGCCACCGAAATGCCCACCAACCGTCCACTATAACCATTGCAGACGACCGCTACAGAATTATTTCTGTGTCCCGATATTTCGGTGCTGGAAATGAGCAGTTCTGTGGCGCAGTCACCTCTGAGTAGAAGTTTATAGCAACAGGACACGGTTGTGCGAGCAAAATGGTTACTCTGAAGAACTCTAGGACCCATGTCAAAATTTATGGTCGCTGTGGCAACCTGGTGCCCTTGATTAGAGGAGCCGCATTTGCTAGATTGGTTACTGTACGGCTGTTATGTGTGGAGTGCTGCTTGCAAACAGGGGTGTGAATATTATTGCTGTGACAGTGCAAGGAAACAAGGCATTGTTGGCTGTCTTTGTTTCATTACCCCATATAAGGGGTGTTAACAGGCTTTCTGTATAACTAACTAGAGCCTTTTGTACCTAATAGCTTTTCTGTGCAACTGGTTGCCAGACAATTAGACATCCTTCTTTTTCATTAAATGACCCAAGGCAAATGAGTAAGGTCTTTCCTTGTGTAATTAAATTTTATGACAGACATGGATCACTTTCTGAAGTACGCTGTTAGTGTCGTAAAGTGGTATTTGAAAACACAGCGTAGAGCTGAAGCGAAAGGGAAGTTAAAGGCGCTCATAGGAATTAATAGGTTGAGGAACTTCATAATCTGTTGGCTTCATACATTCCCAATATGGGATAAAATAAAGGCAAGCCAGCTGGGTGGAGTATGTAGCATGTAGAGGCAATACAAAATGTTGTTCGGAAAATCTGAAAATAAAAACACAACTATAAATGTATGACTAAATGATGGTGTTTATTAGCAATGTAAAAAACTACATGTTTCGGCCTATAGCGGCCATCTTCAGGTTTTGACAACTTTCTTGCTAAAAGAGTTTTATATAATATGTCTAAACCGCGTGGTGATGTTGAGATCTCATAATCATTTTACATGCTTTTGTTAAGCTAAATTGGTGGGATGTCTATTGGGTCAATGAATTTGTAGGTAGCTGGGTGTGGATCTTTCTGGTTGGGTAGGTGTAGGGTTAGGAGGAACCTGTGATTGCAGGTGTGGTATCTTATATACTCCTATGTTGGGGGGGAGGGGGGTTTATGCTGGATTGGTTATTTAGACATCTTCTTATCCTGCTTATTTTTTGGAACTTTTTGTTCTCGGTGGGGTGTTGGTCTGCCCCCAAGGGTTTTGCTATGTGTGTGTGCGTAGGCTTGGCGCATTTGGTTTTCTATGGGAAAGAGAACAAGAGTGTGAAATGTAGAAATGGGTAAACCTTTGTGGTTTGTGCCACTGTTTCTATGTATCTAAGGTAATGGGTAAATAGTACTTACATGGAAGTGGTGGTTTTTCTAGTATTTTTCCTCATTTTCTTGGGTGTATGGTAGTTCTTGTTCCTGATGTGTGTGCATGTGGTCTTCTCTCCGTTGTGTTGTGCACTTGAATTGGTGTCCTTGTGCCTGGGTCCATTGTATTTCTTGTGGTTATTCACTAGAATATGTGTTGTGTTTGGTGCACTGTCTTCTTGATTTTACCCTATGTAAATTTGTCCACTGTTAGTGAAGTTCACTGTTTATATTTGTAGTGTTTAATGCGTGTCATATTTCAGTGTGGCATCATCTTGTACTGCTGTGTATCTGTTATGTTACTTGTTTGGGGTAGGTATTGTGTTGGGGTTTTGGTGTGGTAGCTCTGGAGTGTGGGTGTGAGGGGGGTTTTATGGCTGGTGGGGTTTTAGAAGAGCTTCAAAGATTATGTTGTGGAATATGGTGTGTTCGTCATTTAAGTGGTTATTGTTCAAGTATTCTGCATAAATGTAAAAACGTTCTATTGTGTTGAGATGTGACCCTTTGTTTTGCCATTGTAGTATTTGCATTGTGTTATGGATGGATCCGAATGGGTGTGCTTGTTCATTAAGGTGTTTTGCAAAGTTTCAGGTATGACTGTCTTGAGTGCATTTTTGTGTTCATTGAACCTTACTTGAACGCTTCTACCAGTTTGATCCACATACGCCTTATTGCAATCAGGGCACTTCAGTTTGTACACTCCGGATTGTGTGTATATGTGGTACCTGTTGTTTGTGCTTTAGTGAACTCTGGATGGTATTGTTGGTTCAAAATGCGATTTTTAGGTTGGTCTTTCTGAACAGGTTTGTAATGAAATTTGTTTCTTTTCCATTGTAGGTAAATGTGACCCATTTATGTGTTGGAGTGTGTGTTGTGGTGGCTGTTTTCCTGTGTAGCTCACTGGTGGGTGGTTTGTTTGGTTGGATTGGGAAGGTGTTATTATACATTATGTTTTGGATAATGTTTTCTTCTGTCTTGTATTCGTCCTCGTGCAAGTTATATGTGTTCAGTCTGTTGTAGAGAAATCTTATGGCAGCGTATTTGTGTGGGGCTGGGTGGTTGGAGGTGTATAGGATGAAAGTGTGTGAAAGTGGGTTTCCTGTATAAACCCCCCCCCCCCCAACATAGGAGCATATAAGATACCACACCTGCAATCACAGGTTCCTCCTAACCCTACACCAACCCAACCAGAAAGATCCACACCCAGCTACCTACAAATCCACTGACCCAATAGACATCCCACTGATTTAGCTTAACAAAAGCATGTAAAATGATGAGATCTCAACATCACCACGCAGTTTAGGCATATTATATAAAACTCTTTTAGCAAGAAAGCTGTCAAAACCTGAAGATGGCCGCTGTAGGCCGAAACATGTAGTTTTTTCCTATTGCTAATAAACACCATCATTTAGCCATATATTTATAGTTGTGTTTTGACTGAATGTACTTCACCATATAGTTTAAACACACAATGGGGATGGCACACCTCAGAACCCTGGAATATATGTGAAGAGTATGAAAGTATTCGTTTTCCACTCGAATCACCATATCACTTAATTTATACGTTTTTGGATAAAATTGCTTTTCAAAATCTGTTACGTTATAGTCTGCTTGTTTCTCCATTATAATCTTGTATCACCCCCTCCCCCCGTGTTTTTAGTACATTCATAATTTGTTTTGTAACATGCAGTCGCGCCGCCAATTTTGTTGCCGCCCGGTTTGATGCTCCCAGTGGTCACCACATTCAGAAATTTTCAGTTTTAAAAATCGCAAATGCGCATTTAATTTGTGTAGGAATTAAAAACTGGAAATATTTTGAGCGGTGAAAATCATGTTGTTTCGCTTAAAAATATGAATTTTTCGGTCCTTTGGATTCCGCCAATTCGGTCGGCTTAAGCCCCTCCCATCTGATGCCGTTCTGTGTTACATAGAGGGTCGGCCGCAGATACATGTCCCTATACCTCCTCGTCGATCCTAACAGCCTAATATCAGGCTTGATTTTCGGTGAGCCGATCTCAACGCACTATATGGCTTACCTTTGCCATCTGTTGAAGGATTTTGGTACTTACTGTACCCGAAGGAACGCACTGCCACCTAGTGGAGATTTCTGATGCCCTATTGCAACTTCAGGTTATCAGTATACCTTCTTGGCTATCCACACAAACCGAAACCAACCCTGATTTTATGTGAAGAATATGTCTGAAAGTGTTCATTTTCCCTTTGAATAGTTATTTCGCTGATTTGTTACTTTTTGGAATCTAGATGGCTTTAATGATCTGTCCAGTTACATTCTGTTTGTGTCTCCCTTGTAATATCGTAAGTTACAACCCCTCCCACTCAGATTCGCCACCCCTTTTTGTAACATGCAAAGGCGCTGGCAGTTGTCTTGCCGCACAGTGTGTTGCTCCCAGTGGTCGCCAAATTCATAAATTTTTAATTTAAAAAATTGCAGTTATATGTTCAATTTATGTTGGAATAAAAACTGGAAACATTTTGAGCGGTGAAAATCAATTTGTTTCGTTTAACATTACGAATTTTCCGTCTCTTGGATTCCGCCATTTCGGTGGGCTTAAACTCCTCCCAACTGGTGCCGCCCTATGTTACGTCATGTCAGCTACAGATATTTGCCCGTATGCCTCCTCGGACATCTTGACAGCCTAATACCTGGCTTCATTTTCGGCGAGTTGAACACTAAAGCACTGTATGGCTTAACACTGCCATCTGTTGACGGCTCTTGGTACTATATGTACTGTATGCAGTGCCACCAAGTGGAGATTTGTGATGTCCGATTGCAGCTTCAAGTTCGTTCCACTATGCCTCCTTGGCTATCCAGACAGCGCGATACCAGCCTTGATTTTATGTGAAGAATTTGTAAGTATTCGTTTTCCCCTAGAGCTGTTTTCTCATTGTTTATAACCCACCATCTGGTTGTGGCCTTTGGTAGTAGAATTCAGTGTCTTGCTTTTGTGTAACAAAATCACTGTACTAAGTATAAAATGTTATATCTTAAACAATTATATTAAGATAGTGGTCTCCTAAGTTTATTTCTTATGTTTTGTGGTAGTCCTGTACTAAAAAAAATTCGGTGCAAAATGAAAGATATTTTTGCTACACATTTGATTAAAGTCATCTTAGTTTCACATACAGCTGTAGCACTTCATAATTTCCAGGAAGAACCTGTGGTAAAAATGTATTTTACTCCAGGTATCCCAAATTCAATTGAAGAGAAAGAATACTGTCCTCACTGGCTATGTATCATATTGTCACCTCGTTTCCTTCTTGGCAGTATTAGTGTTACAAAAACAATTTCAGGTTTCTGTTTTTCGGACCAGGCCATTTGCATCAGCTCTTCAATCTTAGTTTTAGTTGAGAGTAGTGCAACACTAAATTAGCAGATGTTATCTTAATGTCCCCTTAGGACTACCAAAAGCAAGAAGTTTATGGTGATGCAACTATTGAAATTGCTTGATGCTGGGCAAAACATGTTGATGAACTAGGAACAGAAGCAGACTTGTACTGTACAACCCAACTGGTAGTTGAAGTGATGCCTGCCAACAATACTGGATCAGTGACTTCATTTGCATTACTGCTGTATGATCACGAATGTGCTGTTTACTATTTTGTCAATTGGTAAAGGCAGTGTAATATGCTGTACCCAGCCTTTCTAGTGATCCTCCTTGTCACAGGTAATATGGGGGGATGGAAATGACAGGGAAGGTACACCAAATCGAAGTTACAGAAAACAGCTTCTTTTATTGAAGTCAAACCACTTAATGTTTACCAGAGCACACACACTTACTTCCTGCTCGCTGCCTTGATACTTCCAAAGTGATCCTGTGGGTAATGCTTTTGCCACAAATATCAGTTACTCTGCTGGCCAGCTGACATCCATTCTGTATTACAATCCCTGTACACCTGCAACGTGTGTTAAGTGGAGAGCCCAAAGCTGGAATTAGCAGAGTGAGCAGAACAAAGGTTGAAATGCCAATGCTAACCATTAAAAAAAAATATATATATATATATGAGTTTTAAATAAAACCATTACATCTTAGGAAAGCCTGTTCCTGGGTTCGAACCAGGAACGGGCGGCTTCAAGCCATTATTCAGAAGACTGGCTCAAAACTAATTGGGTGCTGCACACAGAGAAGGCTGCAAAACAAATGTTACTGACCTCTTGTGCCACTATAACTCAGATTACACAGATGCTGTACATCATCACTGGAAACAAAACTAGGGTCTGTAATTCTAAAATTTTGAATGACAGTCCAAGAGACAATCAGTAGTATGGAAATGCAGGCTGTCCAAGACCAAAGAAATTCAAAACTGCATTGCAATCAGGAAAAATCAGTCACAGATTTTTGGGATAAAGAAATGTGGCTAATGTGACTTCAGCGATCACCCTAAACAAACAAACATACATATATATATGGATCCAAAACTTGGCCAGTAAAGTGACAATGGGATGTGAAGTCATAAAACACAAAATATGCTATATAAAGATACTGGAAGTATTCAGATGTGTTGAAACTACAGATACCAATCTGAAATGAGAGATTACATTAGAAATACATAAGTCTTCAGCATAACAATAATAATAATAAGCTGCAATTGGTTTGTCACCCGGTGGCAGTCGTTATTTTACATGTATACAAAATATGAAATTCGTTACTAATAAATTCAAGTTGGGAGGGCTACATGAGAAGCATGTAGTGGCGACTTGGAATCTTGGGAACCATCTCAGCAGTTGCTTATAGACACAGGGAAACCAAGAAAAACCTATGTTGAGGTGGCCGGTCCCCTGTTGCTAGGTACAACAGATTTTTAACATATGCATTTAATACAGTATGGCATAGAGTCATTACTGATAATATTTGATGACCATCATAGACTGTGTCAAAAAAGTGCAAACCAGTATATTGAATGGACCGTTTTTATAAACTCTAACACTAGCAATGAAATCTGAAATGCTCAAGAAGACAGAAGTTTGAAGATACTGTTGTGAGGTCCCACAAGACTTGAACCTTATTTCATATGGTATGAATACACTTCACTACACATGCCCACATAAAACAGTACTTCTTGCAGTCTGTCAAAAATTGTGTTCAATAAACAACCACTGAAAACACCACAAAAATGTGGCAATATGGGATGGTACTAAAGAGGGCATGAAAAGAACTGATACGTACACAAAGAGCACACATGGGAAGAAAAAGAAGGTAGAAAACTTTGTTACAAGACGACACCATATGGTTTGTAATGTTGCTGGTTCAGGAAAATATAACTGCCTAGAATATCTACTACTTTCATGTTACGTAGAAATAACAAAGGCCAAAAATACATGACACAAAGTGCGTGCCAACATTTTATTCTTGGTACCATTCAATATCAAATGATAGAAAGTGTCAGTACAATGAAAAAGGGAATACTGTACTTCAATACAAGTCACCACACCTAAGTTTAAACATTATTATAACTACATACTATGTGTCAATATAAAATGATAATGCAATGAATAAAAAATCTTCAAAACCTCCAAATGAACTGCAAAATATGCAACACATTAAAGACAGTGATAGTGGCAATAGCCACCATTCCAATTTTGTTCCAACTTTTCATGGAACCTAAGAAATATATCAATAATCAATTGGCATTATCTGCGACCACCACGGCCTCTACGCCCCCTTATGTCCCTCCCCATGTTCCCACCTTTTTTGGTGCCTCTACTATTATTTGCTCCTCCAGGTCTTATCTTTCCACCTGCCATTGCTCCATACTGTGAACAGAGATTGGATGGTGGCCCAAATGCTGCAGCACCAACCAGCCCACGTGTCAGACCTGCTCTGTAGGCCATCTCCTCCCTTTCTAACATGGCAGCAGCAGTGGCAGCAGGAGACCCCACAAATAAGCCATCTCTCATCCCAAGGGAACCTGCAGATCGACGTATACCTAATGAGCGTGGGGAGAATGATGAATCTATTGCATCTTCCACGTCACGGCGGAAATCGGAGTATCGGCTCAAGGCCAACTCATCTGATGAAAAATCCAGCCGCTGAGGACGACGAGGTGCATAAGGATCCATTACAGGAGGGAAAAAATCCCGCTCCATAAGAGGGGCTGGTCCATACCCATCCACATATAAATCCCTTGCACGAGAACGGATTGGAGCACGAGCAAAATCTCTCACTGCAGGTCCCATCTGTGGTGGGCCCATAAATCCCATGCGTTGTGGCATGAGAGGTTGGGTTCTTATATTACCCATGGGCATACCCATTCCTCTGCCTCTTGAACCTCCCCTCATTCCTCGTGGTACAGGTCCAGGGACTTGCATTCCTCCACGCATTCTTGAGCTTATAGTTCCACGCCCCCTAACCATCAAATTACTCCCTTTCATTCCCCTTCCTGTTCGCCCCCTGGTACTTTTACGTGGGGTATTACGGGGAATAGGATTCTTGGCTTTTGGCAGTTTACTAGGATCCACTCTCTCCAGCAGAATGACCATCTGAGAATGCATGGTATGTGGGGCCACATCCACTGGTATAGTTCGAACTGGAACAAAAGGGTGGCCTGTCATGTTGCTCTTTCCTGCAGGACAACACAGATCAAGAAAGTTTCTGATGGGGGCCTTGCGATTGGAGCACACGTACACCAACTTCTGAACATTGTCCATCTTCCGCAAATGTTGAAGAACTTTCTGATCTAAAATATAAGAAAAACAAATGACTAATGTCAATATTAACTGTTGAAGCAAGTAACAAGTCTCTATGAAGTTTCCTTACATTACAACACTACCTTAATGACCGTGGAAAGAAAATGAAATTGAAAACTAAAAAACAATATCACATACAAACATTTTAGAATTCATTCATTATGGATCGAAAGGCATATATATCTTTTGCATGATTATAAGCAACATGTTAAATGAAATGTCTTCTATACATCATTTTCCTATCCTTAACAGTCAGTGTGAACTTTTAAAGCTGGGTTTTTGAAATCAAAGCTTTTACAGAGATCTACATAAAAAAGTTGCTGTCTTCTGCAATGTGACAATGTGTAGTCTGGTACATGTATTCACATTTTGCTGCTTAAATTATCTAGGTGGATTTAACTGTTTTGTTAATGAAGACAGCCAGTTCCTCAGAAGAATCTGTACACTTCTATCAAACTAAATGGCATCACATTATAAAAAAACAGATGAAATGAACTTGCAATGCCCACATTATGAGAGTTTCTTTCCAAACAGCCATATTGACACCCATCTCATTCTTGGTGTTCCAAGTGGATTCATGTAGACAGACACCCACATGAAAATTCTGACTACATACTATGTTTCTCCAATTCAAGCAACATGTGCTCTCTGTGGCTGTTTTTCACAAGATGGAATTTCCCCATAAAAATGTGTATCAGTATGCATTTCACGTCTAGCTAATGAGAATACAACAGTTTTCTGTATCTCAATCTTTAGTGCTTGGAAAAATTTATTTTCCCATCTTATTGTGCTTTATGAGCCTTGGGGACTTACATTGCATCTTCTGTCTAAAGTACAACAGACTTAAGAAATACATTTTATAAAATCATCATCAACCACACTTCCAACTCCTTCCTGTTATACCCACATACTTAATTTTAACACATTTATAATAAAAAAAAAGGTAAAGGTCATCCTATAGCATGCCATGAAGGCATGGATGGGGGAAGACATATATCTCTACTATTCTTAACTTCAATGCTATATGGGATGGGCAGTCAACATCATGCTGACCAGCTTTAACCCCTCAGGAAAGAGCGCCAGTACCCAATGCAAAGCTGGGTAGGCCTCAGTGCCATTCTGGATAGGTGCAGAAAAAACATAACGTGTTTCCCCTACTGGGGTTCAAACCCTGGGCCATTTAGCCCACAGTAAATCACTACACTGCCTTCACCATGGAACAATAAGTATCATATCATTTTATACCAAATGATTACATAAAATACATATTTACATACTCAGGCCTATTCTTGGTGGATCCAAGATGGGTACAACAGATTTTCCTGTAATTTTCTCTGTCAATGTTGGAAGAACATCTTCAACGCGTCCAGCAATGAATTCACAGTTTGTTATTTCATTTTTTGCAGCATTAATTTTTGCATCTTCCACATTCTGCTCCAGATATTCCACTCCAAACACTTGACCACATTTCTGAAAAAACAAATGTACTGACACTGATCTCATACTTCTGTAGGACACATATTCATGAGTAAAGAAATCAAAACAAATTTGTGGGAGTGGAGCCAGTGGAACAGTCATATGTACTGTGCAACTAATTTGCCATAGCTCATGAACACTAAACGGCCTGTAGTTGAATGTAACGTTCATATCAAGTAATATTAAGAGAAAAAATTGAATATTCTGTCCATAAAAGTTCTCTGCCAGCAATTTTGCTGTAGCTGGAGCACTGTTCACTTCAACACTCTGGTGCTGAAAGTTAACTAAGACCATGTAAAGCGGCCATTAAATCCCAGGTCTTTTTCACATATCACACATTTTGATTTGGCCCACATGTTGGAACTCAATCAATCTCTGCTGGGGGGGGGGGCAGGGACCAAAAAAAAAAAAAACATTTTTCTCCTTAGTGACAAATTCTTGTTTCATACTATCTCGGTGACATAAAACTGCAACAGTTCATCACATATTTTCATTAACACACTAATTGCTGGTATAGTTAATGTTGAAAAATTAGAGGGAACAATTCCTGTGTAAGTCCCTTACAAGCCATCCTGCCTCTCTTTGGCCTCCAGAAGTGTCAGTTTTATGTTTTCTCTGATAATGAGCATGACATTCACTAACAAACAACTATCTTTCTATTGTGCAAGATCCATTCTTTTCCACATAACTTACAACCATCCTTTTGAACCTGAATGTGGTAAGTTTTACCATATTTACTCAAATGCTAGACGTGGTTTTTTTAAGTATGGTGCTTAAATACGCGTGGTTATCTTAATCTTCTGCTTTTGGAGTTTGTCCATTGACCCAATTTTTAAAAGAAGCACGATGTTTCAGAAGCCAACCCTGTTTCCATTTTCAGGCAAGGAAGCACCTAACCTGGTGGACCCATTAGACCTAGCTATTCTGTCACTGGCCACCATATAAACAGTACATTTGTTAAGAAATGCACCTGAGAACAGATCTAGTCGAGGGTTGTAACAGGAAAATGGCTATTGGAAAATTAAAAATTAACTACACAGCTCAAAAATAAAGCCTGGACCAATCCATAAATTAAAAACCACAAAAACAGCCATGAATGCAGACTGATCACACCAAAGACATAACAGAAAAATCCAGAACACAAGTATTTAAAAACCTTAAAACCACTAACACCATGTGGAGAAAAATGTGACTCTTAATGGTTTCATGGAAGTTTATAAACCAAGAAATATAAATGTATTATTTAGTCAATGTGGACCAAACAGCATGGCAGCACATCTCACCAGAAATTATTATGAAGGGTCTTAGGTAGTGCTGTATATCCAATATAATGGATGGAACTGATGATGATAGTTGTGGAATGACAGTAAAGATGACGGGGAATGTTAGGAGTTAGTTCACTGAAGATGGAAACAGTGACAATGATTGGTAAAGGTAAATAGAATCTAACATGCTGTGTGTATTAAGTGTATGAAATTAATAGTAAAATGTTTTTTTCTTAGCAGAAGCCATATATTTTTTTTTTTTGGGGGGGGGGGGGGGGGGGGGGTTTTTTTTT
>Ga0123355_10015613_pt1 | contig 11936 bp, 5 predicted proteins | sample TergutEmb28metaG_3_FD_89872 | JGI IMG/M metagenome (GOLD analysis project Ga0123355, IMG submission 89872) | Embiratermes neotenicus P1 segment gut microbial communities from Petit-Saut dam, French Guiana - Emb289 P1 | ecosystem: Host-associated > Arthropoda: Insects > Digestive system > Gut ... | reverse complement strand
AGGAAGTGGTGGAGGCCCCCCGGGTTTTTGGGGGGGCGTGCGGGGGCGCCCAACCCCCATGAAACAACAAAAGGGGGGGCCCCCCCCCCCCCCCCCCCCAAGAAAAAAGAAGAGAGAGAGAGAGTGAGTATTCGTGACGATTCAGAAATTGTAATTTCGTCCAAGCCAGCGGCGCAGGGACGTGTCGTGGCGCTCCGGTAGGGTAATCACAATGGCACAGTGGCCGCCCTTAACAGATACTGTGAATTTAAACGGTCAGAATAATTTACTGAATTCCTTTTCATTTGGCTCGATAATTTGTCATTCGTTGAGTGCCGAAAATTATTTTTTCTTTATAAAACATTCGTTTAGAGGCCCCTTCGACTCTGCCACCCGGGACGACCACACCTTTCATCCTTCCCCCGTAGTCATGTCGGTTTCCATTGCAAAGAACGTTTTTGTAAATACCTTAGTTCGGTCTGGTCAGGTAAAAATTGTTTGCGCGCGCGCTTGTGTCTGCGTGCTTGTGACGAACGGTCTGGGTAACAAGTCGACGAGTTGTCTGCGGGCATGTTCGTAAGTACATGGGCTTTGGCAGTGCCGAATTCTGAAGTGCCTCGGGGTATACGGTATTCATGAGCACACTCGAACGAAAACCGTTGAACTTCTCGAATCCCTTCCCCCACAAGAAGTCAGCCTAATTAGATTCTGGAACGAATGGAAAATGCTGTATTCAACCCATAGCGAAATTATTTACTGTTTATAAAATATGGCAGAAAGAAAACAACACACAGTTGTCACACGAAGTTGCTCAGATTTGTTGCTTTGATCTGTTCGCTTGTCGTCCATAAGTTGCTATGGTCTGTCAACGATCCTCAACATTTCGCTGCAAGAAACTTCCAGTATCGCCTTTCGATTAACGTGCTAAGCTGTGTTATCGGCGATCGACTAACTGTGCCATTTTTTTCCTGAGCGTTCAACAGCACAGGACGAGCTACCACTTCTTTTCGAAGGCGTTGCTTTCCACGCAACATCAAAGACGTGGCTGCAATGCAAGGGCGTTCCGTCATTCTGGTCAGCATGTCAGACGGTATGGGCAGTTCTGCTATAACGCAATAGTTGTGGTATTGTGAGATCCCGCGCTGTAGAACATCGCCGTAATAAAAATGGGGTAAAATTATAAAAACATTGTCCCGTTATCCAACTGTATGTCCTCACACTGGTCGCTGAAATCGCGTAAGTCAGCACGTTTATGCAAAAGTTGGCGTTATGAACACAGCGTTCTCCGTTCGTCATCACGCTGCAGCCCAGGGCTGACAAACCTTTTTGAAGGCGCGTGTCCAAATTGTCTATAAATTTCGAAGAAACTGTTTCGCGTGCCCATGAAAATTTTGAAGTTCAAAATAAGGTCTTGGAGGCTTCCATATTTATTATTAATTATTACATTATTTTAATGTGGGCCGGGCAGCATAGTCGGTATAGCGACTGGCTACGGGCTGGACGGTCCGGGGATCGAATCCCGGTGGGGGCGAGATTTTCCGCACCTGTCCAGACCGGCCCTGGGGCCCGCCCAGCCTCCTGTACAGTGGGTACCGGGTCTTTCCCGAGGTTAAAGTGCGGCCGGGACCTAACGCTGACCCCTCACCCCTTCTAGTGCCGTGGTCAGGAAAGAGTAGAGCTATACCTCTACCCACCCTCTGGGCCACACCGGGCCTGTAACGGGAAAACTTTACCTGTACATTATTTTAATGCATAATATAGTTATAATGTTACAATGAATTCACAGTATAATTATTATATTAAATTTCTAATAAAGACCTCCTCGAGGAATGCGATAAGAAAGAAAATGTGGAAGTAACTGGGGCTGCTCCTACTTCCTGTTTGAAAGGAAGATTGTAAACGTTTTGTCCAATGTCACGTATTCGGCCAGTCACCGCCGGGCCGGCGCCCCAACAATAAATATCCAGTCAGCACTTCGCAACACTCCCGATTTGTGTAAAAATGTTCACTCGCAGTATTATATCATTTGGTAGCAACGGTAGCTCATATACTATCACTACTCAGTCAGGTATGTGTATATACACACGTGTTCTTCACAATATACAGACGCAAGTCGGTTAAAAAGCATAAAATAATCGGGCAGCAGTGCATGCCGCGTGCCATTTTGGGCACGCGCGCCATAGGTTTGTTAGCCATGCTAGAGCCAATTCGCGTTAACAAACATCGCAATAACAGAACTGACTGTACTTGAATCGGTGTTACAGAAATCATTTGACAGGTCGGGGTGACCCGTCTATCTGGCCACCTCGTTCGCCAGACTTGAGACTTTCGTGTTTACTTGTGGGGTACATTAAGGGAGTTGAGTGTGTGTGTGTGTGTGTGTTGTACCGGAATAAACGGAAGCGAGCTCCTGCGACGCATCATGGCCAGTGCTGCACTCATGCGGACAAGTAAGAAAGCTTGTGGAAAGAAACACGTGCCGGGAATGAAGAAAGCCTACCGAAAAGCTACACGTGCTGTTTTGAAACGAGCTTGCTATGAATGACCAACGCAGAAGGTCATTTCGAACTGCAAGCAGGATAGTACGTATGTTACATCACAACTTGCTTTAAATATGACGACGTGAGGAAGTAACGGTTGGTACTACGGCCCGTGTTGTTTTAACATTTTTTGTACTCAACGTTTGCTATCCGTTTCCTGAAATATTTGTAGAGAAGTCATGTGTCTGTCCTGATGCACCATTTTTTATACCTGTTGCGCAGTTGACCGTGTCCCCCCACAGCGCGACTCGATAATCGGCGTCTCCCCGCGATTCGTAGCGAAATTACCCCGAGATTTCGCAACAAGGATCCCTAATACTGCTTTGTGTCAGAATAGAATATAGTGCGAAAGAATCCACAAAAACCCTGTACTATTCTGCACGTTTAGGGGGCACCCGCGCTGCGTGGTCTGCGAGGGGCCTCATCTACGACACAGATATTATAGCTTAATATTGGTTTTGTTTGATGGCGCAGAAGAAAAATTATTTTGGCTTTCTGCAAAAGCTCCATGACGTCAGACGCTCCACCAACTTTGGGAGCCACTGAATTGTAAAAACTGTCTCGTCTGCAGCGATTTTATTGCCGCCGTGCTTTGTGACAGAATTGATAAGTCATTGGTTTAATTTTGTTCTACCGATGCCTTGCATTGTACGGTAGCTTGTGATATTAAACTTCCACCATATCTAACTGATTATGCCCGTAAATAGACTTAAACTGGTGAGCGAACGACATTTTTATCATCGGTCTTAAAAAGAAGAATCGGTAATATGTCTGGAAAAAGAGTCATTTTGTCCAACTGTCTTTATTTTTACCGTGTTGTAGTAATAAAAGATGCAATTGCATTCCACACTGGCGTATTCCTTACAACGACTGTACTTACCGTCATCGGATTGCAATAATTGTTATGTCAGCATTGAATTCCGAACGTAACTTGCGGAGCATCCTTAAAATTACATTCGCGTTTGGTTCTTAAATGCAATATTGATAGTGTCATATTTAAACCGTGTAAATCTGAGTACAACCTTGAAATTAAATTAGTTCGTGGACTAGCGTAATTTGCTCGTATGGCCGGAAGATAAAGTCTTCGTCTAAAAGAATTTTTATTGCTTTCGACTGTAAACGTTATATACGAGTATTATTATCGTCATCGTCATCATTAACGCAATCGCCATCGTCACTGTCAATACTCTTTTAATGAACGCTTATTATTTTGTTGCAAATTTCGTCTTCGTAAAATATGTTTGACGTAGGCTAAAATTTAAAGTGTTACATCGTCTTTGTGTTGCAGGCGTTGATTAAAGAATATGTATTGCATGCATTACGTGTAAATATATGTTCGAATCATCCCCATTTATGCGTTATGTGTGAATATATCCTCCATCTGTTTTTCCGTAACGCATGTCACGCGCGTATCTCTAGTTATATGTGCATTATGTGTAAATGTATTTAGGATCTGTCTCCAAACAATATACTATCTGCTTAATTCCAACAATGTATGCATTATGTGTAATTGTATTTACGATCTGCCTACCAAATATCACGTTCATAGCTCCAGCTGTGTATGTATGATGTGTAAACGTATTTCCCGTCTATCTCCGTACCAGATATCACGTGCATAGCTCCAACTGTGTATGCATTATGGGTGAGTCAAATGAAAACCTTAAATATTACCATTAAATCTGATGGTAATATTTAAAGTTTTCATTTGACTGTCCCTCGTATTTACCGTCTATCTCCATATCAAACATCACGTGTCTAGCTCGAATTGTATATCAGACGAGAAGATGAATATAGATATCATGCAGTGGCCATTTTGTTGCTTTGCGCTACATTCCATAATAAAGTAATGTAAGTTCAATAAATTTTAAGCTCGTGGTTCCGTGCATCGTATTTCAGTGTGAATAAAAATCCAACCAGAAGCAACATTATGCAGATATTTATTTACTGCAAAGTCACTCTATATGTTTCGGGTGTCACAGCACCCATCATCAGGATTACTAAAAACTGTAACCGCAGCCTCCGGTACAGGTCATAATACTCGTACCGCTACTCCTCTCGAACGTGGCCTGATGATGGGTGCTGTGACACCCGAAACATGTAGAGTGGCTTTGCAGTAAATAAATATCTGCATACTGTTGCATCTGGTTGGATTTTTATTCACATTTAATGTAAGTTCAATTTTTTCCCGACGATATAATACCGTATTCAATTTCAAGACCTTGAGATTAAGCATCCCGAGTGTGGCTACAAACTGACGAGCGAGTGCGTCTGCCTTATTGTAATTATTGACTACAGCTTAGCCTGTAATGGCATATTTCCTACCAAGTTTCGTGAAAATCAGTCACCAACTTTACGACTCAAGATGGGGGGCACACACAGACATACTAAGGTAGTATGTTGATGTGACAAGCGTACGTTTTCTTTACCTAAGGAGTGAAATTAGACTAACATTACGAATGAGAACTAGTTGTATTATGAATATTCACGTCTTCTGAGATATGACGCCTTGTCCATTTTCAAAAGGATGCTGAGATTTTTATTCCCAGAACCCTACTAGACTGAATAGAAGGAAGCAGTGTAGGCAGATACGTATTTGTTTGGATGGCTATGTAGCATGAATTGCATGGACCCTGTTAACGTCAGACTGCAGTAAGTTAAGGCACATTGTACAGAGTGTATCAGAAATGTTTCGAGATTCTTAAAGAACGGATTCTTCAGATGAAAGGAAAGAAAAAAGCTCATGTAAACGTATATCCAGATGTGAGTGGTTTTTGAGCTTAATTGAATGATAACATTCAACTTTAAATACGTTAACTATGTAATACTTTACTTACAACTGACATAACACATTTACAGTACAGGTTCCCAATTCAATAACTTTTGACTTCTTATTTGTTTATCAAGTCACATTTCACAACACATATTCAAAATGTCCACCTGATTCAGTGCTCGCAAACACACGTCTGATCATGGACTGTCGCATTCTTTCTAAGGTCCCTGGGCGGGTGCGAATGGTTTGACAGGCAAACAAAAATTCGGTGACACTGATATGAGCTTTTTTCCTTGTGTTGGTGTGTGCTCTTACCCCTTACGTTTGTTCGAGCAATTTAGTACCCCCTGTGTAAAGTGTATTTTAAACCGAACTTTGGAACAGTTGTAGGAACGTACAGAACACCTGAAGGTGAAGGGATGTAAACAACACACCTTGCACTTAACGGATAGTGAAACTGAATACCCTAATACCGGGGTAGATAAATGTGTACCTCTGATTTTTATGTTCCAGAAAACGCCTTTAAGCGCCGGGATTTTTTAACGTGTGATTTAATTGGAACATTTCTTTCATTTTTGGTGGAACAGAAATGAAAGATTTTGAAATTTCATGGAGGGAGAGCTGGTGTTTCTCTTCGAGTATGAGAGTATTTCGAGAGATTAAAGGAAAGGCTCCCGACGTAGGCCTTTCTACCGGAAATGGAGCCTGGAACCGTCTACCGCAGTGTTTCCCAACATTTTTTTCTATGGAGGAGCTCCAAAAATAATTTTTATATCCGGAGGAACCCCTGCCAGTGAAACCATTTGCAGGCCGGGAAAAGGTGGTAAAGAGTAGCCTTTCTGTTACCACCGTGCAGGCGGCTCGGTAGCAGTGCGAAACGAATGCAGACACTGTACAACGAAATATATCCTTAAATACGAAATGACCAAAACAAAACAAAGAAGCAGTGGTAGAGCATGGAGATTACTCCAGTATTGCTATTTGCCGGACGGAATTTCCCTTGATATTAAGCAGAATATTTGGAGTTTTTCGCGAAACGTCCAAATTTGTTAGTTGAGTAAAGAGAGACCAACTTGATGTCACTTGCTTTATTATTTCTTTACTTAATGCTCAACATGTTTCGGATGTTAATACAGCCATCCTCAGGAGCTTGCGACTTATGTGTTAAGTTACTTCGTGGGTTACATTGATTTGGTTCGATGTGTGTTGGAGTTACGTTGTGGTATGGCTGTGGTGGTGTGGTATCCGTATGCAGGCTGAGGCACTAGTGCCTCAGCCTGCATACGGATACCACATAAGTCGCAAGCTCCTGAGGATGGATGTATTAACATCCGAAACATGTTGAGCATTAAGTAAAGAAATAATAAAGCAAGTGACATCAAGTTGGTCTCTCTTTACTCAACTATGAAGATGATGCACGGTCCAATAAACATAAGAATCGAAATTTATTATTTATTCTACGAGTTCTCACGGAAACGAAGTTCTGCGGGACCTTGGTTGGGAATCACTGGTCAAGCAAGTCAGTTTATTGAGGCAGGACATAGCGTTTGTACGTTGCATTGTGAAATGTGTCATCACACATTCGAAACTCGAAAAAAAGTATGTTTAATTTTGAGGGTAAATATAAACGTTGGGTGCGCGAGTTGATGTGAAGCGGTTCATGGCCCTAGCAGTGTTGCCAAATGCATGTCGCACTGAGGTCATTCACATGGCCAACTAAACAGCCAGTCGATCCACGAGGCGTTGTGGAAGGTAGACAGAGCCAGACGGAACCGAAAATAAAACAAAATGGATAACTGGTGCCAAGGTCGGCCGAAAACCTTTCTCTGCGTCTCACTTTCATTTGATTCAGCATCTGCAGCAACAGCTTACATCGGCATCAGAAACTGATCTATTCGCGATTGTGTCTTCTTAACTTACAAAGAAGCGAGAAATGTGCCGTGTCTGGAAACGGGAACTGAAGTGCTGTACGGTAACAGATTTACCTGTGCACTTGTGCACTCTTGACAAAGATTTCGAAGACGGTTCCCATGCGTTTTCACTCGTAGCAGTTTTTTCCTTCTGCGTACAACCGATAGTCAGCAATGTACTCACTATATTGTACCGCACAGTATTCAAAATATGTCTGTATGAATATGAAAGACGTATCTCCGACATGTTTTGGTACCAGTGTACCATCTTCAGGGAGTACAACAGGCCACGCTTAATACCAACTTCCAGTGCTAAATTGTTATTTACATGGTTCAGCTGCCTATAGTAGGCTCCGTTGTTGATGTCAGGTAGATATACAGGTTACAACTCCTACAGTTTTTAAAAACTTATAGTTAAGATATGATTAAGACATTTCTTACGTAGTTAATTATATACAGTGTAAAATTATTGTTTTTGTGGTTGATAGTGGAAACTTCTTGTTATGTGACACTATATGGAAACTTGTAGTTATGTGGCGCATCTTAGTTTAAAGTGAATCGGGTTCCTCTGTTTAGCTAAATCATATTTAACCAAGTGATAAATGTTGTCATCGTTTTATCTTCAGTATAAGTTTTTAAAAACTACACAAGTTGTACCTGATATATATACTGTATATATATATATATATATATATATATATTATTGACGTCAAGAACAGAGCCTACTACAGATTGTAGAACTTTGTAAATAATAGTTTAGCATTGGCAGTTGGTTTTAAACGTGGCTGTTGTACTTCCTACAGATGGTACACTGGTACCGACACATGTGGGGGATACGACTGTAAAATTCATATATGTTATTTAGTACTGGGCATTCAGTTTGTTCAATAAATTGAGTACGATGATTTGACAGCGCGCGGAATGGACAGCTTTAAAACGATAGTTAGCAGTTGTGTATACTCTGAATTTTCTCTGTGTTCGTTATATGCTAAATATTAAGGGAAGGCCTTTTTTTAAGTACCTTGTGTCTAATGTTTCTAACTACATAGAGCGGGGCCAGAGCCATCCCTGGAGAAATGCGGGGCCCAGGGTGAAGCAAACTCCGCCCCCCCCCCCCCCCTCAATTCCTCTATAGAATGAAGTTAAATTTCCGTAACTTGCACGTAAAATGTTAATGGTGACACCGATTGGCACAAGCACTAAAGAGTGTTTCGTTCTGCTTGCAATGACTTTGTCCCACATCAGTATATTTTTAAATACAACTCACCATTATGATCGTGTTACGTTCACAAAATCCACCTTCCTGGATGTTCTTGCTGTAGATTCTTCCGGGTTATTCTAGTCGACTTTGGATGCTGCTGCTTTCTTGATAGCCAAAATCCGGTCTAACGAGCCTCTCTTGAGCCATAATTGTCCTGAGATTGTCGCTGCCCTGCCACCACCGTAAGTGGGACTGTTAGCGTTATACTGTAAGCTGTTTCTGTGGTTGTGGAGGAGCGCTCTGAAGACTGTAGACTCTGGGGCGCCTGAAGTGCTGCATCAGTATCTTCACACGTGATTTGCCGTACAGCCCTAACTTCGAAGAAAAGGTTTACACTGTTAATGTCGCGAGAAGCTCCAACAGGCAAGGCACCGTGTAGTTTCGTGCACCGCGTTTTCAGACCTTTTTCTCTCAATTCTTTCAGTTTCGTCAGGCAGTAAATGAAACAGACCTAGTAGGCATACTCATTCACTTGTTTTTTAAGTCGTTTAATAAGTGCCACGGGCACTAGAAAGTATTAAGTTTCAGAACTTTCTAGGGTGATTACTTTATCACATCCGCGTTACTTTTCGTTTCACGAATCTTTCAGTGAATTTTGTTCCGACGTCTGTTGCGGAGGCTGCTTCTGTTGCCACGGCCGTGGCGGATGTAAATCCTATATTTATACCTGCAGAGAATTAACGAGTCTTTTTACGTTCGTGAGATTCAAATCAAGTTGCATTTCATTTCATTGAAACGTCTTACAGTAAATGAAATGTTATGTCACACAAGGGTTGCTATAAAATATTAAACATTTTGGAGTTCGTATTTCACTAGGGGTTCTGCTGCGCTTTTAAATTTTGAACCATCGGAATTTTCGGCTGTTTCAAACAGGGCATTCCATTTGTCTGGTGGCGGATTGGTTTGACACTTTACTTTCAGCTTTAGAGTTAAGTAGGTCGCTTTTGTCCTTAATTTTTGTCGCGTGTTCGATGACGCGGCGAATGACGTGTTCATTCTCTGGATAGTCCCAATAATGACATTAATTTTGAACTATGCTTTGCGGCCGCTCCAAACACAAGTTAAGTTGTGGCAACCACACTGAGTGGAAGAGACCCTGGAGTCAAATTGAATGATACGCGTTTTTACGCCATTTACCTGACCCCTCATATCTGGATCTGAGAAGCAGTAGGGTGTAAGTCCCGTGTTATATTTTCGATAATACATCGTTTTTTCGTAGACCGATGTGTGACTCATTGCTGTTTAATTTCTTGCCCAACTGTACTGGATCAGTATTGGGACTTAACAACAGTCTACATCTGAAGGAGCTTGAAATTCTAAGAATAATGATGTATTATCTGCAATACGATATGGTTGGACTTACACCCTTCTGCTGCTCAGGTCCACATATTTGCCCGTTATAATATTCTAGACCCCTGAAGTTACTAATGTGAAGGCCAGGTTTATCTGTCATAGAGAGGAGAGAATCTGACATCCCTTTCTAGTTTGTCTCGAACCGGAATGAAGTCAGTAAAATCTTGTCACCTTCATTTCCCCGTATTCAGGGCAAGGTGCCGGAACACACGGGAGATTTGCTTCTGGTCGATCAGGTCGGATGTACAGTGAAGATTGACTGAATAACATTTTCCGATTTTACACCTTATCTGCAGTGGTTGATCGCTTGTAACACCACATTTGACATTTGTTTTGGGTCCTGGGTCCGAGATAATTGTCATGGATTTTTTTTCGGCGGCGATGTGTCGTACTCGCTGTTGCATTATTGGATCTAATCTGGCCACTGTATTAACCTCAGAAAATAACCACTGCCTTGATCGCAGAGCCTCGCACATGTTCCACGCAATGCTAAACAATGTTCGGCTAAATACTACAACACCTTAATTATGCACATCAACACGCCTTGCCAGCGTTCCTTCTCTTTATTTGTTCAAGGTACACTGATTTATTGTCGATACCGCTTTTTATTATCAGGATAAACACAGCGCTTTGAACACTATGCATACGACTACTACATGTTTCGGCTGTTTGTTTCCGCCATCATCGGGTAGAAACTGCGATGACATAAACGGATAAGTATACTGAGGTGGAGGCATACCCTTCACAGTTATACGTTAAAGTATGTAAGTTGACTTATTCCTTATAAAAGAATAATATTAAAACGTAAACAATAGTATTTAAAAGTGATTGAAATTCGATTATTATTGAATTGTAGATGGACGAAACTTCCTTGCTTTCATTGTTTTCCTTCATATAGTGTGTAGCGGACGTGGTTCACGTAACCGGCAATATGTGACAGGGTCCTAACTGTTGACACGCTGAATATTTCTTTATAACATACGGCGTAAATATTCTACACGTGCGTACATGGCTAACTTGTCTTTCTACGTGATGATGGCCGAAACATATTGTAGTAGATGTCTGCGTAGTGTTCAGTGTGTTGTGTTTGCTCTGATTATGAAAACGTATATCGATTAAGAGACAGTGGGATGACGATACCAAAATTTGCTCATTTATTGTATTCTTTTTGACAATCGGCTGTATATTTCAGTCAGTTTACTCAAATTTAAAGTGTATTCGTTTGATGTATTCCGAAATCGCAAACTTTCACCGTGAAGCTGCCAATCTTGCCTTCCTTCACCAGTTTAGCTATCTTTTAAAGTCAGGGAGTTTGCAGTATAAGAACAAGAAAAGCGACATGAGCTTTTGCATGACGTTTCTCGTGCGGCGTGCACAATCTTTACAAACATTAGTTAGTGACTTGGATTTTCCGAAAAACAGTGAAAAATTTTACTTCCGTAATGGAAGTAAAATTTTTCACTGTTTTTCGGAAAATCCAAGTCACTAACTAATGTTTGTAAAGATTGTCTTTTATTTTAAAATATGTCAGTAGCCTTGTAGTCTGACTAATCTGATCATTTGGCTGGATCACACCTATCTGTTTCCGTATCGGCACAAACAACTTCCTTCTTGGCAGGAGTATAGTTTCTTGACCCGTTGGGTATCTGACCACCAGAAATGTTTGCATTAATGTAATGCACTTTTTTACTTCTCTCCCTTTTTAGGCGCTTTCGCAAAAGTTTAAAAAGCGACTGGTAGCTTCGTCATGTCCGTCCGTCAGCAAGGAGCAACTGGCTTCCAACTGGGCGGATTTTCATCAAATTAGCTACTTGGGTATTTTCTTAATTATCTGTCGAGAAAATTTAAGTTTCGTTAACATCTGACAAGAATAAAAGTTACTTAACCTTAAAGACCTGTGCACACTCTGTACTACAAAAATCAAGCGACCTGAAAGCCCCGAACCGGAAGTGACGTCACGTACAGCTATCATCATAATTCGAGTCGCTCATAGTTTCCCCATATTTGTGCATTCGTGTCTTTTCCCTGCCTTCCATTCATTACGGTCATTCACGCCACGTATGTATTAACCAGACAACAATACGTTTGCTTAGTCTGAAGTTAAACACGAAATAACCTTCATT
>Ga0123355_10015612_pt1 | contig 11937 bp, 6 predicted proteins | sample TergutEmb28metaG_3_FD_89872 | JGI IMG/M metagenome (GOLD analysis project Ga0123355, IMG submission 89872) | Embiratermes neotenicus P1 segment gut microbial communities from Petit-Saut dam, French Guiana - Emb289 P1 | ecosystem: Host-associated > Arthropoda: Insects > Digestive system > Gut ... | reverse complement strand
TCTCGAGACATGACCATGTACTTAGTTTTATCAGCATTTACTTCCAGTCCAATCTCCCTAGTAGCCGCTACTAAAGCTTCTGCATTTTCCTTTAATGTACGTATGCTTCCTCCCAGTATATTACTGAATCTACCTTTAAAAAACCTGCAAGTTTTGGTGGAAGTGGAACAGAAATGTCTTTCGTCATCCTTGGTGATGAGGCCTGTCCTCTAAAGACAATTAACGAACCCTTTCGCGAAAAACGATCTGTCATGTGAAGAACGTGTTTTCCATTACGGGCTGTCGCGAGGAAAGAGGTACGTTGAGTGTGCATTTCGTACTCTAACAGCAAAATGGCGATTGTCAAACAAGCAATACAAATGAAAGTCAATAAAGCTGAAAGAGCAGTGAAGTATATCTATTTGCTACATACCATCATCACAGGCCTTGAAGGAACAATACGTGAACCATGCGTTATTCAAGAAACTTCACAAATTCATGGATCCCGTCCTGCCAATACAGTGCTCGTGTGCAGCCAGTTTCATGGGGATACCAAACTCAGTGAGAATACTATACATGACCTCCCTTCTAAATGAATCGTAAGCTTTACTGAAGTTTGATATTCGTGTGACCGTGCATCCTTAATAATGAAATGACGTGCGAGACCAACTAGATGCAGCAAATTATGATTTATTAACATTTTAGCGCCGGAATTATTTTTTTTTATTTTAGCACACCCTGTATATAAAATGTGAAAAAAAAAAACAGGAACCAAATACGTTAGAATTATGAAACAAACTGCATTTTGAAGAGAAAAACCGCAGAGTATATACCATTTTTAAAATATTCAGTACCTGTATTTGTTGAATAAATATATAAAATGCAACGTTTAGAGGTTAGCGGTGCGGTACGACCAATATAGGTGTCGTTAGGCGTCAAAGGGTTAATAATCCATTAGCTCAATACGTTTTGGGCATCATTATGCCCATCTTCAGGAGCGCTAGACCGTATATTACTGCATATGATTTTCAGCACATCAAGTGCTGGCAACCATATGCAGTAATATACGGTCTAACGCTCCTGAAGATGGGCATAATGATGCCCGAAACATGTTAGGCTAATTGAGTATTAATAAATCATAATTTGTTGCATCCAGTTGGTCTCACACGTCGTTTCTCTTTATTGAAGTCTATATTAGAGCTCATGCACTGCTTCGTTGTATTCCCATTTTTTCTCGAGTATTATTATGAATGCCGAATATATGATCAGTAGCTGACAAGTTGCGTCGAAATCCACATTGATTATACCCAATAATTTCCTCTGCATATGGAGTTAACCTTGAGAGCAGGACGGTGGATAAAATTTTGCACGTAGCTGGCAAAACTGATATGCCTCTATAATTAATACGATCTGTTTTATCACGCTTCAGATAGGTGCAGACTTGTATTGTGTGTGCGTTCTGGCTCCAACGTGGCCGCAGCCGGCATAGGAATGCGGCCGTTCGTTTGCTGGTATATCGTGGCTTCGAATCCTGCTGAGGACGTTGATGTTGGTCCCTCTTGTTTGTTGTGTATTGTGTAAATAGCATTCACTTCGGCGAACTGATCACTAGTTCAGGGGAGTCCTACTGGTTGTGAGCGAGATCCAGAAATCTCAACAATGGGGCGGCCTAGGCTCGAGTTGGGTTGTTCAACCACACCCCCCCAAAAAAAACACAAGTGTTACAATCCGTTAGGGAGTCGGGATAACGCAGGCGGTATAGTGACTATGCTACGGCTGAACGATCCGAGGTTCGAATCCCGTTATGGGCAAGAAGATTTGACTGTTCTCCAAATCGTCCAGACAGATTCTGTGGCCCACCCAGTCCACCATTAAATGGGTAACGCTGTTTCATTACGTAAGTAAAGCGGCCGGGGAATAACGCTGAGCTTTCATTTCCGTCTAGGTCCCAGGTGAAGAATGAGCGGAGCTATACGTCTCCTTCCCCTATACGCCCTCATGGCGTGGATAGGGACAACTCCACCTTTCTTTTTTTTTAACACCCCGTTCAAATGTTACTTTTTCAAGTTTATTCTACGCCGCTGCCAGTAGGTTAAGTTAGAGTATTGGGCGAAAGAAAAATTAAGTTTATCGAAGCAAGCGGTCAATGTACATATGATGTAACATTGTATGATATGATGTAACATTGTATGATATGATGTAACACTGTATGATATGATGTAACATTGTATGATATGATGTAACATTGTATGACATTATGTAACATTGTATGGCATGATGTAACATTGATATGATGTAACATTGTATGATATGAGGTAACATTGTATGATATGACGTAACATTGTATGATATGATGTAACATTGTATGATATGATGTAACATTGTATGATATGATGTAACATTGTATGACATTATGTAACACTGTATGGCATGATGTAACATTGATATGATGTAACATTGTATGATATGAGGTAACATTGTATGATATGACGTAACATTGTATGATATGATGTAACATTGTATGACATTATGTAACATTTTATGACATGATGTAACATTGATATGATGTAACATTGTATGATATGAGGTACACATCCCTGCATTCTCATGGAGGGACTGAGCAAAACTACGAAAAATCCGATTCAGGAAAGCGTATGTTCCGACCGGCACTCAAACCCGGTACCTGCCTAACACAAATGCCGAGCGTAACCACTACATACGCGTACTGTACACATGAGAGTAGCGTTAATTAGTTTTATGGAAAGGGTGGGAATATTGTTTGTTTCATAAAACGTCACGCGCAGTAAATGGAGTGGGGTGGGGGAAGCAGAAGAGAGCGCTGGAATTCCGCAAATAGTGGTGTCAGTTTATTCTAAGTGCGGCTTGCGTCATATCATGACGACTGGCGAATAACCCACGCTTAACGTAGCCTGCTCAGTGTCTTCGGTCTTCCGGCCACAACAACGCAGCTCCGATTTTCTGGACCCTTAATACACATCTAAAAAAAGAACCTACTTGTGTTCGGAGTACCGGCGATCCTTGCGTATTTCAGATCATTAGCTATGTGGATCTGTCTATCGTCTGGTATTTTAAAACTGATAAAGGCTATAAAAAGCAAACAGTAAATGAAACACTTCGTTTCGAGAACAGGATTGGTGCCCGCCTTCAGACTAAAACAAACACGGGGCCCAATCCTGTCCCCGAACCTTACTGTTTTGTTGATATGCTCGTAATTCGCTTCATTAACTGTAAAACACCAGACATATGTCTAACTCCAAGGACCACAGACCTTCTTGAAAAGTTAACATGTTCTCAGTTTGTCAAGAAATTCCCCTCACTTTATGGAGCCCCAAGTTTCATTACCGCTTTCACAAGATCCCGCCAAAATATTATTACATGGTAACTAGTCGTTCGAAAAGTGTGTGCTGGTTGTGACCGTAAATACTGACAGATTTTATGGTTGTTACAGCAACGGGGATGTATCATATACAGATTATGGAAAATACTACACATAAGCAGGTAGAAGCATAAGAGAAATTCAGTACATCACATGGGTTTATACAGTTTATCTCGCGTTGTTATAACGAAATAGACAAAGTCTTGTCTGGGCATGTAGTAAGGACTGGGGAAATCAGAACTGTATACATACTTTTGGAAGGAAGGCATTCTGTAAGACACAAAGAAAATCAAGAGAAGGAGATGGGAGACCATGCATATCCAAGTTAGGTCAGTAGTGTATAAACCTGATGTAAAGGAATCGTTCATTTCCTTTTCGGTCAACACTACGATATCAGTCACAGAACAGAGATGGAAGATGCAAAAGAAGAAAGGGGAAGACAACCTGGAGCGACTGGAACATCCACTGCACAAGGCCTTGAAGTAAACCGTTCACTCGCGCAGCTGAACAGTAAAGAACTTAAAAATGCCACACACACACAGCACTGAGAACGATCAGTCCGACAGACTGGACTGTTACAGACGATCTTGCTTTCAAGGACGTTACGACAAAGGAAAAGAAACGCATGCGGCCACACAGCTTTGGTACTGTCCCATACTGAAGAGAATGCTGCTGGCCTGCACCATGTGGGTAGAGTTCCTAACATTAGCGACGAATGTCGGGAAGCAAACCTATAAATCCAGTCAGAACACCAGCTTCTGTTATTGCGTTACCTTCTTCCAATGGTCGTCATTTGTTAAGTGCTTCCTTTATAAAGAGCCTAAAGCCAAACTTAATCACAGCTTTAACCACACACTAACTGTATCATCCCACACACACAAAACATGACTGCAATTCATCGCAATGTATTTTTAACTGGAATACATCGGTTACTGGTCACAAATAAGGGTAACGGTAACATTGGAGAGCTTTATTCGGGAAGTCTTCGCTTTGAATTCCGGCTGGGACACCGGCCATCCAGGGGCGTGTCCTGGTTTTCTTCAGACTCTCCAGGCAAACGCCGGAAGAGCATATCGATAAGACCAGGCCCATATCCTTCCAGATCCTTCATAATCCAATCTCCACCGATCATGCCATGGAGGGGTCACTTTGACAAAGGGTAGCCCGTTGTGATAAGGAGCGATTAACTGATGAAGACCGCCATCCAACACAAATATACTTATTGTGTAGCACGTTGTTATATAAGCTGCATGTTTCGGCCCAAAACGCCCATCATCAGGCTTTGTAAACATAAAAAATAAAGTCAAAATGTGCATGCTACGTGGGTATTCTCACTGTGAGATCTAACGATACATACGTAAAAGTGCTGTAACTGGTGATTTGTGTAATAAACTGTCAACGTATAAGTACACTCGCTGAGCAACATGTTGAAGCCAGTAAAGAGCTACGCCAGTCAATTCGCAAAATGGCGTTGTAAGTCGTGCACTGAATAAGGAAAGCCCCCATTTCGAAAAGTTTTATGAATTCCGTAAGTAACAAAGCGATTTACAACGTACTTCGGTGTACATTTTAGTAACCGGTTAACTACATTTTGGGCCAGTCTGTCTTCCGACACACAGACAGCGCTGTAACAGAAACAATTATAACAAATCGAAGTTCAGTAATTTTTTAATGGTGGTCTGCTTTCGCCTCAGCGTTCCCGCCATTCAGCAGTGTCAGGTGACAACAAAGTTTCCGCGTTCCTGATGGATGGTATTTCGGTATTTCGTTTGGGAACTTCTGACCTTCCGATGCGCTAACGTCTCGAAAGCAACGGTTTCTATACGCATTTATTTTGCTTGGAAGGATTAAATATAGTCTAGTGAAAAATGCCAATTTTTACGTTTTCCATTCTGTGCATTATGGTACAACTGTCACAATGCAAACCAACAAAAAGGCACACACTAATTACAATAATGCTTTAATATACCTCAACTCCTACGTGTTTCTGGCCTCAATGGCCCCTCATCGGCGAGTGCAGAGTTCTACATTATTGCAATTAAAGTGAAGTGTTTGCATGTTGTAACATCTGTCCATTGTTAGCATTCGAAATCGGTGAGTGGTCCCTGCTGCTTGCCTTAAAAGATTCCTGTCTGCGGGTCGCCATCTGTTCTTGCCAAGGTGCCTGTGTCCTGATTTTATTGTCAAAAAGAAAGACGAACGAAAACTGCTAGTGGTTTATAAAATTGCATTCTTTATTGTTACCGAAAACTGTATACAAAATTAATTAATTAATTAAGCACAATCTAAACAACTGCACATTGACTGTATAACGATATGCTACACGTTTCGGTCCTACAGGACCATTATCAGGATATATACAACTAACTAAATAACTAACTAACTAAGTCCATGGAGCAGAGTCCTTCATGAGAAGCTAACGTGCCCTCGGTTAGTCAATAAATTCCCGCATTGTATAGAACCCGAAGGTGCATTACCGCATTCACAAGCACCCGCCAACTTGTCCAAGACCGGGCCTTGTGTAACGTTTCGTAACGTCGTACTTTTCTAAGGTGATGAGCTGTTAGCATCTCTTCCAACCCCAAAGCTGGAGGACCACCCTTGTCGACTGTCCGCGACAGGTTATATATTTAAAAAAAAACTCAAAAACTTACAATACAAATGTAAATATTATTGGGTGAGGAGTACAGATGATTAAGCTCATCATTATGTAGTTTTCTCTGTTCCCCTGTTACCTCCTCTCTGTTAGGCCAAAATATTCTCCTCGGCACCCTATTCTCAAACACCCTCAGCCTACGTTCCTCCCTCAATGTGAGAGCCCAAGTTTCATGCCCATATAAAACAGCAAAAATTATATTTCTATATATATTAATCTTTAATTTTTTGGATAAGAAACTGAAGACAAAAGATTCTGCATCGAATGACAGCAAGCGATATACAGAGGTATATATATATATATATATATATATATATATATATGTAATATCTACACGTGTACCTTCCCTTAATTTTCGCATATAGTGTGATAAGGCCTGGAAAGTTTCGAAATGTGGTGCTGGAGAATGATGGAGAAGATCAGTTGAACCGATCGTGTGAGAAATGAAGAAGTATTAATGAGAGTCAAGAAGCAGAGGAATATCCTACATGAAATAAGTAAACAGAAGGCTAACTGGATTGGTCACATTTTGCGTAGAAACTGCCTTCTACAACGGGTTATTGAAGGAAAGATAAAGGGGGGGATAAAAGTGACAGGAAGACGAGAAAGAAGACGTAGGAAGCTGTTGGATGACCTTAAGGAAAGGAGAGGATACTCTCATTGGAAGGAGAAAGCTCTAGAACGCACTATGAGGAGAACTCGCTTTGAAGAGACTCTGGACCTGTCGTAAGAGAGACTGCTGAAGGAATGAGTGAGATGAGGATCCGGCAGGACCAAACATGCAGCGTGCCATTTTACACAGCAAATATGTAGTCGTGTTTGACTTTAAGTTACTAATTAATTAACTGTTTAAACACAACAGGATGTCTTCTGTCCAGCTGGGTATAAGACGACTGTTCGAAGTTCCATGCATTCGCAAGAAATCCGTGATTTCTCTCCTCACCAAGCAACGTAACAACCTCGATGTGCAGTATGTGTTCACGCCTAAACTAGGCAGCATTATTATCAATTAAAACTGCGTCGCTTACTGGCTGTTTGCCAAAAAAAAAAAAAAATCTTCTAGGTTAAAATTTTCACGCGACGGTGGTTCTGCTGCTCCGAGGCTTGCAATGTAATTTAATTTCCTGGTCACGTTGCTGGCCTGACGAGTAAGTAGCCCAATGGCGGCGCTCTAGCCTCTGGATAAAAACTAAATGCAACATACGAGATCTTTAGGACGACTGGGGTCGGCGATTCACCTGATTAAAACCCGATAAATCTAGTTTTCCTGAGTGACAAAAAAATACTTTCCGGTTGTTGTTTATCGAAGCAGTGACATGTACGTATGTGTACATCTGCCGTGTACATGAATGCTTCACTGCCAGTTCTTATTCATCTACACACTAAACGTGACAAAAAGTGCTTCATCAAATGGAAAAACTGATGTACGTTGAAAGTTCTGTACAAAAATCCAGCGCGACTGTTACAAAAATAATCAGAGGCAAAAAAAAAAAAAATCCATTATGGTGTCTTTGTAACAGCATCATCACTACGGATGTACTAAATACAGGGTTATTCAAAACGACTGTCGGGGTACAATTGTCCAGTGGCAATACCGCATCAAATTCGGGAAAACAACCACCATCTGACAATTCCATTCGAAGGTGGTATGCACAGTTTCAAGAGACAGGGTGGGTGTGTATCCCGGAACTGAAGGTACGAATCAGAATCGCCATTGAAACCATCACCGCTGACATGCTATAAACAGTTTGGATGAACACGATTATCGTGTTGATGTTTGTAGAATCACAAAGGGTGCAAATATAGAGCACCTGTAAGGTATGTAACAAAAACCTGGAGCGTTGTTCTACTAAATAAAAAAATGCATATACTGCTATCTCAAGTGTGTTGTGTATGACACGCTGTTAAAACCCCGACAATCATTTTGAATAACCCTGTATATTAGGCTGCAAAAACGTACAGTCTCTACGCCTATTCATATGCATGTCATAAACAATAGCCAATTGCACTATAGTTCGTTTCAATGCGGGCTGACGCTTACTGTAAAAAAATTAAAACAAATTACTGAATCCTTATAGCAACTAATTCGGAAATTTTGTCCCTGTTAATTACAAAATTAATATCTGTAACATTCCACACGTATTTTAAATTTTTTTTTTTCAGCTGTGACGATCGTTCTAAGTGATCTGCCTATCCATCACATTTCTAACCCTACGATTTACGTCATAAAGGCCTACTCCTGAACAAATCCAATCCCTCTAAATCTCTAAAAGAGACAGTTTCAACAGGACAGGCAATGCACGTACAACACAAAATTGTGGCGCGTTCGCGCAACCACCGTTGCCCTGGAAAAGCAAAAATTATTAAAAATTCTGACTGTGTGTGTTAGTAGTCTTATTCAGCATGCAAAGCGCATGAGCCGTATTATACTGTCATCTGTGGCCTGTCTGGCTCTAGCATATTTTTCCTAACATTATCTCATAAACGGCACGACGTGAGTCAAAGATGTGGGTTTTGATTTTTCTCTACAATTTCTGTCCGAAATATACGTCATTCTAAGAACAATTCGAGATAACATTATTATCATAAATACACATAGGTCGTCATGTAAAGTACTCGTCATTCTTGTCACATTTTAATCGAATTTGAAGTCTCTGGACAGATTTTCGAAAAATACTCAAATTTCAAATTTCATTAATATCCTCCAGTGGCAGCCGAGCTGCTCCATGCGGACAGACGGAGAGACATCGTGAAGATAACAGGCACTTTCCGAGATTTTTGCAAGTTCTCCTAAAAACTGCAAAACACTGAATGTACTTTGATATGATCAACTTGGAAAAGTCCCCTACCGGGGACGATACAAAAAAGTCAAGGCCGACTCGCACATACAATAAACTATAAACAACACAACAACATTTCGAGTTCGTACATTCGTTCGTGCGGGGACCGCGGTGGCACAGTGGTTAAGGTGCTGTGCTACAAATCGGAAGGTCGCTGGTTCGATCCCAGCTGGTGTCACTGGAATTGACATAAAATTCTTCCCATCGCACTATGGCCCTGGGGTCGACTCAGCCTCTAACAGAAATGAGTACCACGAGCATTTCCTGGGGGTAACGGCGGCCGGTGCGTAAGGCTGACAACCTTCCCACTATCCTGTGCCGTTGTCATGAAATCTGGGAACCTTAACTACCTGGAACCCTCTGGGCCACTCCAGGCCTGTAACGGGACTGCTTTACCTTTACATTCGTTAGTATTAACACAGAGACCGCCTGTTGTGACACCGTGTGGTCGTGTGGGTGGACATCAAACCACATTCTGCAGGCGAACCGACCGCCTCCATTTACCTCTGTTGGTATCCACCTACCAAACTGCGCGGTGTCACTACGCAGAACACTAATATCAACACGGCAAACGAAATGTCGCTAAAAGAATTACTTTTGTCTGGCCCGGATAATTGAAATATTGGTTATCAAAATGCGGCTGGCAGAAGAGGGCAGCAAAACGATGAAAAGAGCGACTCCATCAACAGGAACGCCTTATATCAATTAAAAGTACTTCAGTTCGGTTGAAAAGCAAACGGAAGTCCGTCCACTCACTCGTATCAGACGACACGGTTAGGGGCTGTCTAAAACGAAGTAAATTAGATTAATATTAATGTTATCCAGATCAAAATTTGTATTTTATACTAAGCCTGATGAAGGCCCTCCTGGGCCGAAACAAGCATTTACTCCTAACAATATACTGTTATATGATAAATGGCGGTAATTACGTTAATTACTCAACAAAAAATCACTGACCAGCTGAGACACCCTCAGCTTCTACAATACAAACGTTTGGCTGTAAACGGGTGTCTGAAATTAAACTGTTGTCCCAATACGGCGGGACGAACTTCAGCCACTTGCTGCTGACACATTACAACCCTCAGACGTGCGCTGCGCCGATGCCTGTGGCTACGCGCCTGAAGGTGAGCATTTGCTGCCGCTCGCTTGCTGGGATTGCGGGTTCGAATCCCGAAGGGTGCATGCAGTCTGTATCTTGTTAATGCCTTGTGTTGTCAGGTAGAGGTCTCTGCGACGGGTTGATCACTCGTCCAGAAGAGTCCTACCGAGTGTGGCGTGTCTGAGTGTGATCGTGAAGCCTCGACAACGGGCAGGCCATAGCCCACTAAAAATTGCTGCGCCATGGAAAAATGAAAGAATACGTGCACTATGGTTATATACGAGACAGAAACTATACACATGCACGGAAAATATTTTTATGTGACGGGTCATAAAGACGTTACGAAATATCTGCAGAGCGTAACACTTGTGGCTCCTTCCCTCGGTTAAATTCGTGAATACCTGCCAGAAACGCAGTGCGTATTATTAACACACATAAGAATTATCACTATCTTATCAACATATTTACAATTTATCACTATCGAGAGGCCGGAAGCTAGGAGATTTGCAATCGATAACCCTCCAACGTCGATACTCGACGATGACGATCCATCATGCTGATGCTCAACTGTTTCTTCAGCCGCGATTCGTGCCTCACAGGTAACACTGATTGAAATACAGAACTATTTATTGGACCTCAGCATGCACCTCACACGTACATCTTCATGTAATATGTCTGTTATTTTTGTCCGATATAGAGCTAAATCGCTACGAGCCCATGAATGTTAATATAAATACCAAAAGCTAAATGCCACAAAAATCCGCCCATTAGGAATCACCCTGTAGACGCGAATGGACAGACGGACATGACAAAGCTAACAGCCGTTTTTCGCACGCAAAAGCGCCTACAAGGGAACTTTAAAACCAACACAAGTTGTCAAGTAGACTTTATTTTCGCCATGGTTTCTCGACCTGGTACAGGAGTTTGATGCAGACAACATCCTTTCGTGTTGTACTGCCAGAATCATACAAAGAGCAGTGACTGATGGCAACGATGATGGTCGGATATCCTCGCAGTCTTTTTCTTCGACTGTGCAGAGGTAGCCATTAGAAACAGCTGAAGCAGCGAATGGGCGTACTGCCAATGCTGGATGAACACACCCACGCAAATTAATGCTGTTTGTGCCAGTTTTCGATAAGAAAGAAGCATCCCTACTTCAGGCTGGTTTCAAGGCATCATAAAATACAGCGGGCGGGCGCCTCGCCAGATAATGTCAATACACCAACAACGGGCACCTGAAGGATGAATTGCATAAAATGAGGGCTGAAAATAGACACTAATACAGTAGGCATATTCAGAATCATTTTTTCGTCGAAGTACAAAATTCTGTTGCAGTTCTACCGGCAAATGTCCTTGAAGACAGCCGTAAGCAAAATTCTTGAATAGCTTCATCCTCAACCACAGGAGAACTGTATCTGTAATCTGCAATCTCTTGCATCTTGAATTCCGTATAATGAACGAAGCACAAACTATAGGAATTGCCCACTTACGACATGCCACAAAACATAATGTGACAAATATTACAACGAACATCACATCAAGCAGATACAGTGACAGACTCAAATCTATAGTATCCCACTGCTAGCCCAACAGCGCAGTGTTGTCCTGTCTGTAGTATCCTACCGCTAGCTCAACAGTGCAGTGTTGTCCTATCTATAGTGTTGTACCGCTAGCTCAAGACTGCAGAATTGTCCTGTCTGTCGTATCCCACCGCTAGCTCAACAGTGGTGTTGTCCTGTCTGTAGTATCCCACTGTTACCTCAACAGTGAAGTGTGTTCCTGTCTGTAGTATCGTACCGCTAGCTCAACAGTGTAGTGTTTCCTGTCTGTAGTATCCCACCGGTAGCTCAACAGTGTAGTGTTTCCTGTCTGTAGTATCCCACCGCTAGCTCAACAGTGTAGTGTTTCCTGTCTGTAGTATCCCACCGCTAGCTCAACAGTGTAGTGTTTCCTGTCTGTAGTATCC
>Ga0123355_10015611_pt1 | contig 11937 bp, 10 predicted proteins | sample TergutEmb28metaG_3_FD_89872 | JGI IMG/M metagenome (GOLD analysis project Ga0123355, IMG submission 89872) | Embiratermes neotenicus P1 segment gut microbial communities from Petit-Saut dam, French Guiana - Emb289 P1 | ecosystem: Host-associated > Arthropoda: Insects > Digestive system > Gut ... | reverse complement strand
TGGCACGGAATTGTAGAGGCCTGAAGATGACTAGTTTTTAGTCGAAACATGTAGCCATTATATAACTACACTATAAATAAATAATTAGATTGTGCTGACGTATACTTATGTTATAATATTTGAAAACAGGTAATGTACGCATAACATTACTCTGTGGCGCTTTCGCGTAAACATTGTTACTATGGGAAGTCAAAAATGGCTTCCCTGTGTAGTTGTTAACATACATGTGTCGCTGTCAGTAATGCAATAAATGCTGAAAGCGTTCCCATTTATTGATGCACCACGTCACTGCCAGCAATATGAAAGAGCTCTAGTCTTCATGTAAATTGCCCGATATTTTTGTACGATTTTAACAAAATTTGGATTTTTTTCGACAGACTTACATAGAAGCCCCCAATATCAAATTTCACGGAAATCCTTGCAGTGGAAGCGTCACTAGTACATTGGGCAGACCGACAGACGGAAGGACAAGACGAAAATATTCGTAACATGCGCTTTTCGCAAATATCCGAACGCTCTTAAATCCAATGGATGTACTATGTACCTAAGTACTGTCATGCCTGTAATGACGTACACTCCGATAGACGTAGACCCTGCGAGTAGAAAATATAAAAACTGAACACTGCTAATATTAATGTGTGCCGCATACTGCTATAACGTTTCAGCTAATTATAACTTTTAAACATGTTACGTTAAATTATTTTAACGTCAGTGCACCATTTAAACGGTATATATATATATAATTTATCCCCTGTTAAACAGGCTCATTAATTTACTGAAAACCCACACGAGTGTAATCTAAATATTAACATTAATTATACAAATATTAATATAATATATAGAATAACCATAAAATATTAACGATAAAAATTATATCAACACAAGTAATTGAGCGAAAAATATATTACAACGGTAACACTGAAAATCAAGCGCGGCCAAAATGCCTTAGGCAGTTACAAAACGACGGCAGCTTACAAGGCAGTTGGCTCAGTCGGCTAACATTGAATTCACTGAAATCTTAACCAACTCTCGCATACCTTCAAGTGCAGCTTCTTGTTGCCACTTCTGATTCTATTCGATCTTGTTTTAAACTATTATCCTTTTTGAAGCTCAAAATCCATATACATAAAGACAGAATATCAAGCGTTTGTAGCTATATTATAACTAGTCGTATAAGTTATTACTTGTTACAAAACGTACGTACATAGATAAACACATACATACATACATTATGTATATAAGAACAAATAAGAACCACAAAACACAGAAAAATTCATCTTTATCACCAATATCAATTAACAATATCTCACAAAAATTTCCATGAAAAACCAACGCGACCACAACCGCTGTAACAAATTACCACTACAGTTGCAACTAAATTACAAGTTGAGTAACAATTCAACGTTAAAAAGTCAATGTGAGTTATAGGCACGTAAAGATAATGTGCGAAATATGGAATGCACAAGACGTTATCTAGTTTCCTGTCGCGATCTTCTGTCTGTCAGTGAAACAGTGTCCATTCGTAATTAATGATAATACATATAACCAGATTCTGCACAGCAAGTGAACTTTCCAAATACGGTTTAAAGAAATCAGAGCCATAAATACGTCGGTGTACTTCTTCAGAAGAACGTGATTAAAATTCATTTCAGAATTGCAATAAAGTGATTCAGGTTCCAGATCAAGCCGCATGTTAATAAAATGACGTTAAGGAAGTCTACAGAACCCCCGTGAAATTACTATGGCCATTAGGAAGCATACAAGAGTCTATAATGTTGTATATCAACTTCTTAATGAGTCCAGCATTCGGATCCTCCTACCGGTTTTCGTATCATGATGACAGTTAAACGAATGCAACACGTATTCTACAGCACTACTGTGAATTATTATTACGAACTATTTCATTATTAGCCCATATACAGCCCAAGATTAAATCAACAAATGCAAACACAGGGAGATCATTCACTGACGTACCAAACTTAAAAACTTAAACATAAAGAAATCTCGCATTCTGCACTAAAAGCATCCATTTATAAACAGAAAATTTCCTTCTTTGAAAGCCCATCACAAGTTGCAAGAGTGTGCCGTCCGTCACTTATTTCAAATTCAGATATAAATAATGCAGGATACAAAGTGCCCGATTTTCGTAAGGCTCAGAATGAATAGTGGGTTACTGGAGGGCAATCAAAATGTATAGCTTTTAGTTCAGTAATCTACAGCAACATAGCTGATTCGCAAAATTCTGGGTAGTAACAAATTTTATACTTCTTAGTTTGTTGTATTGAAAACCCTACATGGCTTCTCCTTGCAATATCTGTAAATAATTCGTTACAGGCTACAAAGGACAATTGATTAAAATTATCAACATGGCCCATTCGCAAAATTCTATGGTGGAAGGAAAAACAGCAGTCTTGTCATTGAAGTTAAGTTCTCTGCTCAGGTGCATTCAGAGTCCTTTTGGTGACTTCACTTTGTGCACTGAACAAATAATGCATAACACTGCCAATGAGAAACTGTTGTAATTTTTCATTTTTGGGTAATTCCCCGGCGTCTGAGTTCTAATTGCCGACGTTTCGGAACTCACTGTCAGTTCCATCTTCACAGGCAGGTGAATGAAGATGGAACCGACAGTGAGTTCCGAAACGTCGGCAATTAGAACTCAGACGCCGGGGAATTACCCAAAAAGGAACAAATCACATTTAAAACACGGCGAAAGCTTAAAAACAAGGAGAAACTGTTGGTTTTCCTTCCCATAAGCTGGCACTGATTGCTTCACATAAATGAAGATTTTCAACAAGTTACCGTTAAGAGAAGAATGGGCCAGCTGATTACACAAAATGAATCCATATGTTAATTTTATTCAACATCAAATACGACAGGAAAATTCAAATATTTGGTTTAAACAGCCTATATTACTTACGTTTCACTTTCACATTAACAGTACAAAGCACACTGGTTACTGTAATTGCCTACCGCCTGCTTCAACATTTAAAAATTGGCTTTGTGTTCACGCAGCGTGTTTGTGCCTATCGTACAGTATGCAGGACAAATACTTTTATGTTCTTTACATGTAACAGAGAGACTGTATTGTGTATGATGTGTGAACTGAATACTTAAACATTATTTCGGTGATTATGAGGCCCCGGTGGGTTAAATTTAAGGCCTTTCAATTCGCTGGACACTGACTAAAAATCTGAATTGTCATATGTACAAAACATATTCGTATGTAATTTCAAAGAAAGTTACATAAACTTTTATTGCAAAAACACTTAGATCGGGATTCAAACATGTCATATTTCGATGCTAATTGTAAACGACACAAGAATTGTCAATTTACCTAATGGCGGGAACAATGTAAAAGCGCTGTAATACGATGTTGAGTGTTACCAGCTAGGATATTTGGGAAAGATAAATGAGAAGTAATGCAAAAGACAGGGCTGTGGTCTGTCTTAAGGTGCTTCATACAGTTTGCCTACAGAAGATCATAAAATTCATCAAAACTTCAGTCACGATAGACAGTCCGTCACCAAAAACATATCGATTTTGGGTAATGACTAATTTACAACTAATTTATACACACATAACATGACAGGATAGATCTGGAAAATAATGGGATCTTTGGAGATAGTAAGTTAGTAAAAGATTAAATTCCTATCAGCTCATTCCTGAAGATTCTAGTTTCATGTTACTTTAATCCGAAAAATATTAGAGGTGAAAATTGTTTGCATAAATCTGTCCAGGATTTTAATTTTAAATATGAGATATTTCTAAATAAACAAGCCCTATTTTGAATACAAAATTTCAGTATTCGATCGTTTATTGTAATACAATGACACTATGAAACGTCCTACCTTTCGGATACCGAAGCAGTTTATTACATGGGCACTATAAGCAGTGCACGAACTCAACGACACACGTGATATGTTACTTGGAAGAACTTTCAACTAATTTCAAGCAGGTATTACGAAACGACAAGGGTACGATATGGTAAAGGTGAAAACGAGTAAATATAAAATCTTCAGCCATTTATCAGGGAGACGCCATGAAAAGAGTACGGAACATAGGATGGAATTTGCTGTCCGCATTGAAATTCGCCACGGAAGGCGTGAAAATAAACTAGTGTTCATAATACTGTGCTCAAAGCTTGTGCCAACAAACATGACTATGCCAGTAATACGATCAGGAAGTTTAGAATTGGCAAATCGATAAAGTTTAAATTTTTTATAATTATCTTTGCCTTAGAGCCTCCATAAATGACACAATGTCTGGCATTACCAATCTGCTGAAAAATGTGCTGCATCGATACAGGTATAGTCTGCACATGTCATTACAGAGCTTATTTCACGACTACATTACTCATACCTTACTCTACTCTTTTTGTTTTATACCTGGAACAACTTAACCTGGCTTAGGATAAAATGAAAAAGCTACATATCCGGGAAACGTGCCGTCCGAAATTTCTCTGCTATAACAAGCAGGAAACACCAGTAACTTATGAGCTTCACTTACTGTACATTTTCTGCATAGTCTCGGCATACCGTATAATGTACTTTAAAATGTATTATTTTTACAATTGTCGTCTCTTACTATCTTGGAAAATTAAATGAGTAGGTTGTAGATACATGAGAGACTTAAACAGATCGATATACGAAGCAGTGTAAAACAGACAAATAAGCACGACGGAATTAAGCGTGTTTTCAGAAAGTCAGTTACTAGAAGACATCTCACCTCTCCAAATGGATGACAATAGAAAATTTAAAACTCAACCAAAGTATATCAAGATAATGAAGAAATTTTGACATGCAAGTAAAATATAGCTTGATTAGGACAACTGTAATGGCAAATACGGACCTGCTCCGTTAAATTAAGGAGAGTAAGAAGTAGAAGAAGAAGAAGATGAACCTGATGACAATAAAGATGAATATGATAATGAAAATTGAGGAGACGAATAATAAAAAGAAGGAAATGAAGAAGATTGTATAGGTGGAGGTGGTGGTGATGGAGGTGGTAACGACCCCCCAGGTTCGTTGCTAAAGGTAAAGGTAAAAGACGAAATTTAAGCTTCCTTAAAACAGATAACTTCTTGACAAGATGAAAGCAAAATTAAATTACAATTAAGAGGATAAATAAAGCGAACCGTACGTAGACATCTCATTTGCATACTAACAAAATATTTCTAAGATTATGAATGATAATGTCAAAGAATACGAACCGCTTAAAGTTGATAAATGTGTCCGGGGAGAGAGGTGAGGGACAGGAAGATGATATATACTATCGCGGATTAAAAAGAACATGGCTATCTGTTTACCGAAGGAGCAAGTTCAGTACGGGATTAAGAGCTCAAAATGACGCAAAATATGTTTGGGGGTTGGTAAATATATACTCTTTTACCCCTTTTCAAACTAAAGGATCTTCAGTACTCACGGCGCAGGATACATTGGAACCTGTACTTAATACAACATAACACGTTAATAAATTATACAGCTAAACATATGTTTATATTTTGCATCTATTTATGCTCGAGGGAGTACTTAAATAGAAAGCATTGGTCATCTTGCATAAACTGTCTTTTAATATCATTATATATAGAATATAATAATTATAACAGTAATTCTAGGAAGTCCTTAAAACAATATGTTTCGACCTACGTGGGTCATCGTCAGGTTTTTCCGTGACGTAATAACGTTCGATTTATTTATGTGCAGTACGTACACGGTCGTAGTTTGTCTGCTTGGCGTGTGTGTTGGAATGTGATTCGTGTCCAAAGGGTCTGAGGTTTGGTGGCTTGCATTTTAGCTTTGTGTAAGTACTGTCTCGAAAATCGCGTTGTTGATAATGGAGTGGTTGTCTTGTCTGCTCAGGTTCTGTATGTGGAATATTTCTATGGTGTTCAAGTTTTTTCCCTTTGTGTGTGATACGCAATACGTCCAGTGTGTTTCCTATTGTGTGCTTCTCTCCAAACACTGAATGTGAAGTGATGCACAGTTTTTGCATCTACACTTCCAAATTCTGTTGCTATGCCACAAGAAACAAGTTATTCCATTACATCAAAAATTCAGTTAATTATGTTAGGGAAATATTTATCGTTTATTGTCTTAATGATGCGAAGCACTGCGCCCTGCGGGGAATATTAATATTATTTAAATATTCGAGTAGTGCGCTTGTAGGTACACATGGAGTAAACACTGTGCTGTAAAGGTTCACGCTGACCATATTGTCTCGAAGCAATCAAATGACAGAGAGAGGGAAAGATTTATCATTTACGACACGACCGACGTAAGATCAAAAACTCAACTTTAACCCTTATCCTGCTAACGTGGAGAATATGGTGAGCTCCTAATAATGCCAGCAGTTGGCAGGTGGGATTTAATGCGGCGTTTAAAGGGTTAAAGACTTCTGGGATGTTAAACTGTTTCTTTAGGGTCACTGTTCCTCCTGTTTTGTATGATCATAGTGCCTTTTATATTTCGGGTCAAGCTGTCTGAGTGATATCTTCTATGACTGTTTATCACCCTGAAGATAAAGGCACTATGATCCTACGGAATGCCGGGAATTTTATACCCAGCAACACTGAGTAGCAACGCAGGCGACTTGAACTTTCAGTAACATCACTGTGTGAACCCCAGATCTCTCAGGTAAAAAATTACCACACAATAGACTTGCGAATTATAATGTTGATGTTGTATAAACCGTGCATCGTGTTTCAAGTTACTTTTCATTTAACGATAGTTAATGTACACATTTTATAAGGTAATCGCTTTTCAGCTGTAGCTCCGACGCGTTTCGGCGCTTATCTACAACATCTTCAGGGAGTTCTAGACTCTTTTTTAACACATTAAATTGACAATGAGATTTGGGGTCAGACCTCAACTGTTATTGTAAAGTGTGGACCCTGTGTAAGAATCGTACCCGTAAAATCAGTAAGTGCTTGTGTCAGTTTGATGTGTTACAAAAGACAGCCAAGAACTCCCTTAAGGTGGCGTAGATAAGCGCCGAAACTCGTAGGAATTATAGTTAAAAGTGATTATCTTAAAAACTGTGCATTAACTCTTGGTAAATAAAAAGTGACGTTGAATTTATAAATTTATTGTATTGAATGAAACATTCCACATAGGTACCCGAATACATACATACAAGCAATACTCGTTGACTGAAATACCAACCATCGTACTGTGTATTTTAACGACTTTGTCCACTGGAGACTAGAATTCATAAGGGTGAAGAGGAGGACCACTCGGGTAGAAGTAACAAAGTAATGATTCATGTAGGGTGACAATCTGCTCATGTATCGTGTGGGGTAAAAATAATGTATTTTATGCTCTAACCCTCCTAACAGCAACAACCATGGAGAGGGGACTGGAAGAGAAATATATTGGTTTGAAATGGACTCTAAAAAATGTATCTTAATTTCGTTTGTTTATCTGACGTTTTAATATTTACAAGCGCAATGTGTACCCATTTATCAGTTGTGCGAGAGCATGTGCTTCCACTACTTTCAAGTTCAGGCTGTCAACTGATGTCAGAGAAATACTCGTTATATTTCGAAATTTGGTCTCTCTCCCTTGGGGTAAAAAACAGACTGAGAGTGCATGAAAACACAGCGTTGGGCAGAATATTTGACCCTAAAGCAAAGAAAGTAACAGGATGATAAAAAGTTGCAAAACTTTAAATCTTCGCCAAATAGCATACAGTTAACGAAATGAAGAATGGGAGGAATCGTGCATGGAAAGGCGAGCAGCACACATCAACTTCGAATCGTAAACCAGTTTTATGTGGTTTCTTTTACGACGCAGTCAGTATCTCTGACTATATGGCGTCGAATGATACAATTTCTGATAAACTGCAGAGGGTCTTGAAAAAAAATTCGGTCCCGTACAAATCGAGCTACTATCCTGGCAATTATCTGCAGAACTAATAATTTAAAAAAAAAAAACCACACACACACACACAAACACAGTTTCCAGGCCCAGATTCGAAACGGGCATCTCCACAATAAGGTTTAAAACATTACGCCTACACCAGCCATACAGATGTTTTGCGCCAACCCCGCACATTTCACTCTCTCCACAAGTTTCACTAACAAATATTCCTAAGTCCCACCACTGCAAGACCAATTTTTGCTTCACATATACGCCACTAGATCTCTCAGTACTGCTGACTGGGAGTGTCGCGGTGATAAGGCAGAGACTACATACGACAGCACACCGATCTCACCCAGTTTAATAAATATCGCTCTAGCAATGATTAGCACGCCATGACAGCATAAGGAAGGAAAGAAGTAGGCGTGTAACACCACTCGTTATAAATCGCGGCATTAGATAGAGGTGAGTGGTGGATATCACGCCTCCGCGTTTTTACCCCCGGTAAAGAACCTCGGTACCCACGGAACAGGAAGCTAGGTGGAGTTAACAGACGGTCTGGACGCTTTGGAAATGAGACAAATCTCATAATCCTTGTCGGGATTCGAACTCCGGATCGTCCAACCTGTAAACTAGTCACTATACCACCATTATATAGATGTCCATAATTTAATCAGAAGATGGCCAGACCGACCGACTGACAGAAGGGCTGACACACAGGCACACAGACTGTTAGTGGGATGTAAAAAAAAAAGCAAGAATTGATTAATATTTCTTAGAGCAAACACAAATAAATGAAGTTAAAAAAAGCTTTAAAATAATCACGTGGGAAATAATACCAGCAAAGAAATGCTTAAAGTGCTGTGAGTGGTTACAATTGTTGTTAAAAATAAGTTGATATAAATAACTAAATTTTAACGACGAAAGTGGACTTAAATTATATTTAAAGATTAAGTTCGTACCGCACAGTAAACACTCTTTCGCTTATAAAAATCAGTCAGTTAATGTTGAATAGGCAGGTAATCTCTATTTGTTCTGAGCTAGATACACCACTTAAATGCACCTCGTGGGCCAAATGTAGAATTTCTTTAAAGTTAAAACTGACGGAACATTGCAAGAAAAGACACAAACTTTAGTCGGCCTGTAAGACCCACCATTCTGCGAAGAGCAGGATGTGTCTTGCAAACCGCTGGAGGCTATCATGAAGTTAACAGAATTAGATAAGGACATGTAACTTCGTTCAGTAATACAATTAAAACTTACCGCGGTACTGAGTTTAGCTCTACAATAGCTGAAAGTCTTTACTAGATGTGAGTGATCTGCCTCACACTTCAATCATATTCTCTTTCATTATCACTGAATGGAGAACTCAAAGCGCTCTAAAGGTGTACGAGGTAAGAAAAAAATTCGTGCCTTTTCCGCCCATTGCTTAAAAACGGTCTAGTCGACGGCCAGTCGCTATAATTACGCATCAACGCCTCACTGATCAGCGTACTTAACAGAAAACAGTTACAAATAAGAAATAACAAGACAGGCAATGTACATATAACGTAACATTCAGGCGCATTGGCGTAATCACTGTTGCCATTCAAAAGCAATTAATATTACGCACTTTAAGTGTGTGTCTGGACAAACTATCCTGGTTATCCAGCAAACAAATCGCATCTTTCCTGCGACCCATTATATTGTCAGCTGTGGTCTGTCTGTCTCTACCATAGATTGCCACATTATCTCACTAGTGCCTCAGCCTGCTTACGGATACCACACCACCACAGCCAAACCACAACGTAACACCAACACACATCAAACCAGAGCAATACAACCCGTGAAATAACTCAACAAATAAGTCGCAAGCTCCTGAGGATGGATGTATTAACAACCGAAACACGTTGAGCATTAAATAAAGAAATAATAAAGCAAGTGACATCAAGTTGGTCTCTCTTTACTCAACTATCAAGAAGATGCACGGTCCAATAAACATAAGATTATTATAAATGTATGTATGTCTACACGTCAAATGCCCATCTTTCTTTCAGATTTTGATCAAACTCGAATTTTCTCGACATATTTTCGAAAATCATCAATATGAAATTCTATTAAAAGCCGTCCAGTGGGAGCCGAGTTGTTCCATTAGGACAGACATACGCGTAACAGAGCTTATAGTCGCTTTTCACAATTTTGCGAACGCGCCTAATACCCCAAAGTTCGCTTTATATTGGAGTTCATCTCATTTGTAACGACCCTCATTAACATAAGATCCACCAAACTCAGTCACTGTTACGGTAATTTATCGTAACTACAAATTTAGATGTTTTTATGCACAGAATGGTGGCAGTGTTGGCAGCACTTAGGAGTGATCTTGGTGAAAACATCAACATTACACTTCATATAGGAAACTTATTAAGACTTTCAGTTTAGCGTTTAGGCCTGCTATATATGGTCTACTACACGTGTTTCCTACGAATTTTGCTACAGACAGTGATAATTCCCCTCACGAGAGTTAGTCCATACATCATCCATAGTTGAGAACACGCTGTTTTCTGTGTAGTAAGAACTGAATTTTTATACATATAACATATACAAATTTTCTTCTTTACAGGTTAAAAGTAGCAGATGATAACGGTCAGTATATTCACAAGAACACGGGAAAGGTAAATCAGAGAAGAGGCTTGCTTCTGAAGATGAATTCCCGAAACAGTAATGAGAAATTTCGTTAAAATATTAAAACCTACTGAAAAAGTGATAATTTGCATATGATGTGGCATTGATCAAACAATTTTCTTGGAACGTCCAGCAGCCGTTATACGCATTGTGTTACTTCTGCCAGCCATTAGCGTTTCGAAATATACATTCCCGTCATTCTCAGTGTCTAATTAGGCAAATCTAATTTGTATCTGTTTTGTACAAAGGTTGTGCTAATATTACTTCAGACTTTTCTCCTAACACTATCTTTGTTATTATTAGCTGGGCCTTTTTATGACGACTAAAATGCAAGGATTCTGGTACGTTAAAATTGCCCTTTCAGTATAAATAATACTATGGCCCATCATTCATAGCTGGACAACACAGATATATCCCGCCTTCTAAATTCTAGCAATTACCATAAATGTGCAGAACCTGTAATTATTTATTCATTATCTAACCTGTGATTGTTCATCCATACATAACTTATAACCGTTATAGCTAGTTTAAGTTTTATGAGATGTTAAAGTTTTATATTTGATAGACTGGATGAATTTTTTTAATTAGTAATTTAGTTTGGGTGCTATGGCGAGTGTAACGGATTTGTATAGCAGCTTATAGGGATAGAGGGTTAGAGGGAGTGAGAGGGTTACAGAGAGAGAGAGAGAGAAGAGCAGTAAGACACGGGGAGATTATGCTAGTGCGATACGGGAAGTGTTACGTAAGTGAGCCAATAGAAACAAAATATTCAAATTTTGACCGTTGATTCTATTAGGAAGTAGTGGGATTCAAACAGTTAGCCAATTGGGAAGAGTAAGACTATTTAAGGGGGGTGGATTTGAACTGTGCGAGTTTGAAACCTTAACGTAAGTAAGAGTCCGTTTCCTATCCAGGATGTGAAAAGCTGTGTACATGATACCGAGGCTAGCAGTGCATAGATTTTCAACTGCGCCTCTGTACAAGCAAACATCTGTAGACTTTGATAATCTGGTGAATAATACGAAGAATACTTTATGGTGTACAGTTATTTAATCCCGATTTGCTACTTAGAACACTTAGATTCCGTGAGATTAAGACATGCGAAACGACTGATGAGCTGGGTTAGGTTATAAACTTCTGTATTTTCTGACGCACTATTACACTGTTTGGATTCGCGGTACTCCCTAAACACCTCACCCCTCTTGCACTTCAGACTACTGGTTCTCATAATGTTGTGTCAAAAAGCAGAATACATTCATAAACATTACTTATAAAGGACTTTACTATGTGATGTTAAGCTATGAAATAATAGCTTCGCTTTTGATCATGGTGGTGGGGGGTGGGGAGGGGGGGCGGGGGGATGGCGCCCTACGTTGTGGAACACAGCCTAAAAAAAGCAGATGCCGGGTTTATCTGC
>Ga0123355_10015610_pt1 | contig 11938 bp, 6 predicted proteins | sample TergutEmb28metaG_3_FD_89872 | JGI IMG/M metagenome (GOLD analysis project Ga0123355, IMG submission 89872) | Embiratermes neotenicus P1 segment gut microbial communities from Petit-Saut dam, French Guiana - Emb289 P1 | ecosystem: Host-associated > Arthropoda: Insects > Digestive system > Gut ... | reverse complement strand
TCAGAGATTCCAAAGTTTGTCCTGTTTGTCTAAAGTTTGATACCCGACGGTAAATCGTTTTCTTATCAGGAACAGCCTCCCGTCGACCAAGCGCAAAGCGGATGCGAAATGCACACTGTGTTGCTACCGGCAGCCCGCCATTTTTTATAAACTCCTCAACAATAAAGGCTCGATGTTCTCCCAACCACGCCATAGTGTACACTGAAAACGGTACGTACACCACTGTTCGACGACGCGCTCCCCATCACTGTATGCGCCCCCCCCCCCAAGCTATGCCCCTCCCAAATCGGGGTGTTCTTTCTGCCGCACCCTGTATATCTTACTTCCAGAATACGGTACTGCTTTCTGAACTGATGTTAAGTTTGTAGAAGGTAAATGAAAGTTGTGGTTGAAACGTGTATTCAAATCGTGAATTTCAGAATTACATTGGAATAGACCTCTATTCTTGTTAACAAAAGCAAATAAGGAGAAAATGTATTGAGAAGAAAGTGAAAGTATTTGTAACCGTTTGAATAGTTGATGGCATGTCAAACACATACTTACTGTTGAAAACAGTGTATTTCTTGGAGGTTAGGGGATCAACAACCTCATCCTGTTTAGTGTATGAATATAGCACTAGTGGACATATGGACCTGTAGAGTATATATGCCCTGTGTGTACATTTGTATATAATATATTTATTTATTTCTAATTCAGTAATAATGTAAGAGACTCACATCCATGGTATTTGGTATGGTTTATCCTGATAGGACTGTTGTAGTCTTGTTATGCAAACAGACAGTCCCTGTGTATGATTTTTGTCATGTAATGTTATCTAAACACTTAGAACACTTTCTTTAATTTTATCAGCATTATTAGAAATTTTATGTACGCTACTATGAGCAAGTCTAACATTATGGTGTATGTCAACAGTTTGTTCACCTTTTCAAGTCGGCTCATTGCGTCTAATTTCTCTTCAGTACTGATTGTCTTTCACCAATTTTTTACTTGGATTGCACTAGATGATATACCCTTACAGTTCTCATTCATGTTGGTACGAAGAGCCAGTGCTATTGAAGAGAAAATTAATTGCGCTGTGCTATTCTATCGCCAACGTAATCAATCCGTACATATGACTGAAGGCATGATAGTGATGTCACTTTCTGCTAGCCTCCTAAAGAAGATAAGTGTGACCACGGATTATCTATGCCAAATCATGTTAAACTCAAAATTATCACATCAATTTTAAAAGTGGTGTAAATATTCAACTCGTTTTAAAGTGAAATTGAATTGCATAAACTGAGACCTTCCTCTACTGCAGTTCATAAAAATAAATTGGATACATTGCAGTTTTGAACTTATTAAATCTGAAAGAGAACTGCTTTCTTAAGAATGGATCTCTCTATTTGCAAACAAAGGTATAGTCATTCACTTTTTATTGGTCTTTATGAGACTGCATCTTTTTATGTTTACATGCGTTATTTTTCCTGTTCTTAACACATAAGAAAATGTCTGTAACCTGGATTGAAATCTGCCAGAGAGTTCTGACACCTTCTGTGAGTTCTGTTATTCAGCTTTGTCCCTCCACATTTTATGACCTTACTGTACTGTGTGACGGTGTTGACAGAACATTTCCTCCTCCAAAGGTAGTCAGAAAACCATTTCTGTCCTGACTAGTAGTTGAGCAGGTAGCTGCTTGTTTGAACACCAGTATTCATCAATTTGCTGGTGATACACCTGGGAAAAGACAAAGTGTGTCTTGCTGAACCAAGACTCAGCTCCAGACAGTGTTTTATTTCATATATTGTAGCTGGTGTTACTCTGTTGGTACAGGTACCCACTTGATACCATCAACAGTACTTGGACACAATTTTGATGCAATTCATCCCATTTTACTTATAATAAGTCATTGATAATTTGTATTTCCTGTCAAAGACAATTTATGGTATTCAGTAATGCACATCAATGCTTTATTTTTGGTCCATGTGACCACCTACAGGCATAAATCTACATGATTTTAAAAAAACAAGTGAAATGCACTAAAAATATGTTGGAATTTGTGAGATCTCATCAATTTTACAATTATCATAAAATTGGTATATTAGATATCTTATTTGTGTATCTTTTTGTTCTTGGTACCATGCTACATTGTTTCATATTAAGAGTGCACTTGGACACATTACACAACGGACCTTCTCAGTGCCTGTCTGAAACATATTTTTCTGGTTATTGTTATCGTTATTAAAATGGGACATGGCACATTGGACACCCTGAAAGACTATTTGACTGTGACTAAACAGTTCCTTACACCATCATGCAACAAAACAATTGTATGTGATGTGTTCCTAAACATTCTTGGATATGTGCACTTTTAAAACAATTACAGTGCTACTGACACAATAGTGACCCAAAATTTGATAGCCTTTGGAAACTGAGACATACTTTTGACATTCCGAGTGATGTTCATGCAAACTTTTACAGTGCTTCAGGGCATCTGACTCTGGGCAAAGTTACAGTAGCTTCCAAAGGAAGAATAATTTTCAAACTTTATATACCTAAGAAGCACAAAGTTTTTAGAAAAAAAATTTACACTTTGTATGACATGAGTGGGTTTATGCATAAATGGATGTCCACCTAGGGAAGGGCAGGACATTTGCAACTGCAGAAATGACAGCAACCAAAGTTACTGCACACATGTGGCAAGAAAATTGGAGGGATCTGGACAGGAACTATGTATTAACAATTTTTTGTGTCCAACTCATTCAACAATATGATAAAAATGAAAAAATAAGAGTTATAGTAGGACAGTGAGACCTAAAATAAAAGGACTTGCTGTCACAGAACAAATAACTGCGTGAGGTAATATTTTGTGTAAGACTAGAGATAACTTCACAGCAGTGGTATAGACAGGTAAATGAGATGTACGCATAGTGACAGTTGTGCACAGTCCACAGACAGTGTTGATGTCTTTGGTGGAATATAAATGCTCTGAAGCTAACATTCATAACAAGACTACAACAAACTGGGTATGTTGACCTAGAGGACAGGATTATCAATAGTTATTCAGTGCAACATCAGACATGAAAGTGGACAAAGAAATTTCTTTTGTTCACTTCTTAAATATGAATATTCTAAACAGCTTCCCCCTCTTGATGCTATGTAAGACCAAAGTGACTCACAGAGCTTTCTGACTTGTTCTGGCATGTAACTTCATTTAGAGAGTGGAAGTTTACCTTTGGTAGGCTGTGTGTTTCAGATAAACAAGATACATGACACGAAGTATGAAATACAGCAGTCATGGGTCATTTCACTCTCAAGACTGTATTGCCATATTTGTTCTGTGTGAGAAATAAAACAGATTTCAAGTAAAATTCAGTAAGTGTGATATGTGCGTGTGCACTGGTAGCTTTTCAAAAGACCACTACATAACAATGTTTATAATATGTCTGTCAGTGGATGATGATATGCCTTCATAATCACAATACATCTCACCATGTAGGTATGTAACAACAAGATAGGAAATTCTGATTTCAAACTTTCTCTGTGTTCTGAATGCTGTATGCTTTCTTCTGGGTAATTCTCCGGCATCAGAATTTTATATGCCGACATTTTGGAATACTCTGTCTGTTCCATCTACATAGGCAGGTGGTTACCTTCTGTCTATATAGGCAGATAGGTACCTTCCATCCACATAGGCAGGTAGGTACCTACCTGCCCATGTGGATGGAAATGTTGGCTTATAAAATTCTGATGCTGGGGAATTTCCCAGAAGAAAGCATACAACTAGATAGGAAATGTCTATAGAGCATAATACTTGTGCCACATTTGCTGTGGTAATATCCCCATACCTTTACTCCATCTTTACAATTGATTGTGTTCAGTTGTTTAGATCATCACTTGGTTCTTCCACTTCAGCTCATACCTTACAGAGGGCAGTATCTTGTTTTTACATTGCCATCTGTTTCTTCAGCCTTAGCGCATACCTCACAGAGAATATACAGTTTCCGGTATAAAGCCCAGTCACATAAATTTGTGTAGGTCTTCAGGTAAAGTGCTTGTTATTCTTGTTGAATTCTAACACTTTGAGTTCCATCCCTTTAGCATTTTGTCAGGTCCAGAAACCTAGGTATTTTTGACATGTTTTTCCTTGTGACTGAAACACAATTTCAATGGGGGGGGGGGCTTGAGCTTCTAAGTGTTAACCCAACTTGAATTTTCTTGAACTATTTTAGTAGAAGTCCCCATTATAAAATGTCATGAAAATCTGTGCAGATGGACAGACAGCAGTGATACAGCTGCTAGTCTGATTTCAAATTTTTTTGCAAACACACCTATAAAGATATTGTAACACAACAAACAAATGCACATAAATGTATAAAAGTATATTATTGACAAGGAATTCCTCCTCCATGTTTTGGCTAATATTGTGGTAATCTCAGAGAGGTGTATTACAAATGATGGCTATCACAACGTTTTACAGATGTTTGAGGACCAAGGAACAGCTGTAAAGTACTAAGCCCTAAAACTTAGAAATACATCTCCCAGAGGATGGCCACAAGAGTTCTCGAAACATGTAGGATGAGTACTATGTTGGTAAAATAATTGTATACATCTGTGTGCATTTGTTGGTTATGTTACCATGTCTAATTGCTCTATGGATTGTTTAAAGTTGATGCATGCCCAGCAGGCAAAAACTACATATGCCTATAAGAATATGAAGAAGAAACTACGTAGAATCAATGCCACCATTTGATTTAACATTAAAACTTAGTACTTTACATTTGTGCGTTAGTTCACAAACTTTTATAATGTCTTTTCACATCCGTCCTTCATACTATACTTCCCTGAGAATGGCTACGAGAATGATCGAAATATGTAGCAGTAATACTGTGTTTATAATATAAAATACTATTATACATTTATGTGCATTTGTTGGTTTCGTTATCATACCTAATTTGCTCAATGCATGTGGCATGGATTTTTTAAAAATGCCTAAAAGATTGATTTTGCTGCATTTTATGCAGTACACTAGTGAATGGATGTACGGAAACAAGGATATGGCATGCTAGGCCATTCACCACTGTATTCTACAGACCAGCATATGGTCACACAGGCCTGAAAAGGTTAAAATACACAAAATTACATTTTCATACCTCATATCCAAAAGGAAGAATGTAGACTGATGATATTTGAGAATCAGGTACTGAGAAGAATATTTAGATCTGAGCTGGAGGAAGTAAGAGGAGGATGGGGAGAATTTTGTAATGACAAGGTGCATATTTTATGCTGTTTGCTCATATACAGAGAGTGAGATGGGTTGGACAGGCAGCACACCTTTTTGCCAAACATATACATATAAATTTCAGTCAAGAAATTGAAACAGGAGTGGCTTAGGTGTAGGTAGGAGGATTACAATTGAAATGTATAGTAAGAAATTGAACTTAAAAATGTGCGCTGAATTTGTCTGGTTCAGGACATGGTGCATTAGCCTTGGTCTGCATATTGAATGTTGTAATGAACTGTGGATTCACTAGTAGATAGAGGCTTTTGGGAAATGCTAAGTGATTGTTTCTTAAGAAGAACTCCCAGGTAATACCACAAAACCTCCATTTAAGTTTTTTCAGAATACAGTTCATGAAGTGTGCATATGAAGAAGGAAAATCTTAACAATATTCATGTATTGGAATTCTGTTGAGAAGCTGATAGTTTCTGAGCTAGTCAAGAAATTCTATGTATTTTATGAAACCTAATAGGTCATTACTGTGTTTGCAACAGTGTGCCACTTGTCGCTATTCATAGATTAATCCAGTCCACTTCCACCCTACTTCTGTAAGACATTTCAAAATTATTCTGACGTCTATTTCCTTGTCTTCCAAGTGGTTTCTTTTCTTCAGGTTTTTCCCACCAAATATGTGCCATATGCCCCACTCATCTTATCCTTCTTTGTTTGATCACCCTGGTGGTATTTCATGATTAGTACAAATTGTTAAAACTCCTCGTTATGCAGTTTTCTTGAGCCACCTGTTACTACTTCCCTCGTAGGCCCAGGTATCTTCCTTGGGAACATTAGCCTGTGTTCTGTCCTTAATGCAAGAAGCACCTTCATTCCTACAAATTTGATTTCTTAGTGTCATTTCCAAATGTTTGAACTTTGCCACATTTTAGGGTTGATTACCTATCTTTATGTTGTGATTTTGTCATTCATACTGTTGGTGAAACATGAATTCAAGTATATAAAGTAGAATTCCTTTATTCCAATACCCATGGGACTATACAGGTGTTGGACTGACAGACTGCGTGTACTGGCCTAATTTCTTCCAAGTATTCTTTTTTTGTTACTGCTCATAGAGAATGTGCACTTGTTGGTTATTTTTATTTGACAATAATGAGACTAAGCTTTTTAAATTACCATAGGCTAAGTCACAGGTTTGCCTTCAGAATGAATTGCTGTAAACCACTTATACAACAGCTTGTGCAGTTGCGCTAATGTAAGCTCTTTCAATGTGTGTCACTTGAAATGGTCCTTCACACTTTCACTTGATGCCATGAACGAGAGTAATTATCCTTCCAGCTCTTTATGTCTTAGACAGCTGATGTCCAAGTGTTACATGAATCCATAATCTTTCTTTGGCCTGTGCTAGTTTCAAGCCTTCTGATTATTTAAGGACACTTATCATTGACGTTAATGACTTTTGGTCACTTAAATTTATTATTAAACTGAGGAAAAAGAAACAAGGTATATTAAATGAGGGTTTCGTCATGTAATGTGATGTTTGGTGTTTGTTTTAGGTAAATCCTTGGAACTCATAGCAAAACTTAAGGGCAAGAAACTGATTGCCCACAAAGAAAAGGAGCAGTCTGAGAACTGGGATGAAAATAAAGAAGAGAAAGTTAATGAGGTATCTGAGGTTCAGATTTCAGATGACATTGTGGTAAAAGATATGGATAACATTACACAGTGGGAGGTAGTAATGGAATTGAATAAGTTGACCATTTGCAAGTTGGTTAATGAGTTGCTGAATCTTCCTCCATCATTAACATTGAGGTTTGAAATAGAATGCTCTCGATTGCAACTTGGAGCATCTCTGTATAATTTTAAGAGTATTGATGACTGTGTTCATGCCTGTGATGATCAGTCTGATGAAGGGTCTTCAGAACCAATTACAGACGATGAGTATGATGATGATGATGATGATGAAGCTAGTTGGTTTTCAGGCTTCAGGAGTTCCACTGATTATGCTGATGACTGTTTTTATTCAAGCACTGAATTGGAAACAGATGAAGATAACAGCTCAGATGATGATGATGATGATGACGACGATGACAGTGATGACGATAACAATGATGACTATTGTAAAAGTGAAGATGACATGCCTGATACTTTGAAGATTGGTATGGATTCTCATAGCACAAATGTTGTGGGAATGGATGTTGAAAGTATTCTTGTTGGAGATCATCAGGGTATACAGAATGCTGATTCTGATGAACTGTACACATTGCCTAGTATTTTTGCTGGTGATGTATCAGGGGGTAGTGCCACCAGTTCTGGAGAATGTGTGCCTGTAAACGTCCACAGGAATAAATATGAAGCTTTTGGTAATGATCCTTGTTATGATACAGTATCTTCATCAGAGAATTCTGCAGATGCTATGACAACAAGTGATATTTCATGCATGACTGAACATTAATTTGTTTATCCTTATACAGTTATCAAGGGCTGCTCAGAAAATGTGCTGATGTGACTAGTCCCTATTTCCACAAGCGAGGTTGTGATGAGGAGCAAGGTTATGGACTTCATAAAATGGCTGTGATTTGTATATAGTAAATTTATTTGTTCAGAGAATAAATATCCTGTTGTGTATGTACATATTGAGCAGGAATTTCTAGGAGAACAGATGGAGTATGTGTAACTAAATATTTTAAGTGACAAATTATTTAATTCTGTTAATTATAACATTTCTCAGAAACTAAGGTAAAATGTTTTCTTACTTTTATGGGAGATTTTGTTATGTTCTAGTAATGGTGTTAATTATGAGTTTCACCTGGAATAAATAAGCTGTAAGAACTCGTTAAAAACTGCAACCAAGTTTTCTTATTTGTCCTTTTACTTTGTGTTAAACAAATGAATAACTTTAGGTATTATAACACTTGTCAGTTTCAAGAAGTAAGTGTATTGAGTAGCAATGTTCTGTCTTTAGTGTAGGATGGATTCTGTTTTTTAAAGTATGTTACACTTGGTGCAACAAAAATCAAGTGCCTAAAATTTTGTAAGTTTCAGACAGCAAGTGGTGCCACTGTTCAGCTGCTGGTGTAATTTCAGTTACAGTCATCCCTTGCTTTTCATAGATTAATTTGTGGTTTTACAAATTTGCAGCATCACCCCAACAATAAAAATGAACAACTTCCCTGAAATTTTCAAAATATTCCAGAAGGTTCTAGCTCCACATCATAATGTTTCTGCAAAGAAAAACTCTGGCCAGGAAAAGTGAAAGAGTCACAAAATAAAATTAAAAGTGCATAAAAAGTAAATTAAAATGATTTTCATTATTTTGTGGTTAAATTACTAAAAGGCATTTAATCATAAATAATATTAAAATGCATTGTTATAATGAACAGCACCAAAGAAATATTAAAGCATTGTATTGGAGTCCTTCTTGTAGATATAACCCTCTTATTTAGGCTTGAAATATATGTCTGGACAAACTTTTTATGGATTCCAATGTCTGGGTTTTCAGCCAATAGTACTGAAACAATAAAAATATCATTGGCTGGTGAAGGAAGGAAATAATGCTGTATACTATATCCAAACTAGTACCTAGTGAATGCAGAGTGAAACTCAGTCACTGCTGATTGGGCCTCTGTGGATGACAACCAACTGGCGCCATCTGTTAACATAGTGGTATTCCAACATTCAACTGAATTATTTTGACTCTTGCTGAGTTCTGAGTATTAACAGGTATTAGACAGTGGAGAAAATGTGTTCTTTTTTTGTACAGTTTGGTATTAAGTCCCACTACAATTTAATTATTCTGTTGTCAAGAGTGTGTAAGTTTTAAGTACAAATTTACAGAGGTAATTAAAAAGAAATATATATGTTTCTGGAGGGCCTGTAAAGAATTTAAAGCTGAAGACATGGTGTGCAATTCAGGAATGTTAGTACATATCTGTTACAAACAGAGGATTGTTAAGATATTGAGACACACTTGGAAACAACAACACAAATGAAGAGTGTTTGAGGTAAGAGCAGTTTATTTAAAATCACTAACTTCTTCATGCAGCCACATTCAAATGGAGGTGTAGTGCATGCAGAAGAGGGAAATTTAGCAGTTCACTTTGCAAAACAACACTACAGTTACATATCTACAGATTGACTAGTAATTTATAATTAAGAAAGCCTTTCCTGATGTAGAAATAGCTTGAAAGCTGGCAAGTGCACACAAAGAAATGGGTGCAGTTTTAAATGGTGTGATTTCTTCTAATGCAAAAGAGAGGGCATTCATGACAGAGATTGGCTTTTATGGAGTGGCATGGGATGCAAGCAGTCAACTTGTGTTAAAAATTTTCCCAGTCTTGATTCAATATTTTGAGTAGGCAAAGAGTAGATTACAAACAAAATTATTACATGTTCATCGGAATCCTAATGAAACAGCACAAGCTATTGCATGGTATGTTCAAGGGACATTACAAATAAATTATCTTGTCTGAGAGTGTACTGCATTTTCAGATGATAGTTGTAATACAGTGTTTGGAGGGGTAACACTTGCTTCCACAAAGAATGTTTTTGCAAGATTGAAAGTTTTATTTAGTCAAAGACAAGTTAATAGATGTGGGTTGCCCTGCACTTATCCTAAATAACTGTTCGCAATGTAGAATGGATACTTTATACTTGGATATTCAGTCACTTGTTTTGTAGATTTATAATTTTGAAGAAATGCAAATATATTCAGTCCAAACACAAATCTATTTTACATATACAACCAGCTGCATGCTTTGGTTAATGACAGTAGCCATCTCAGGCTTATCACAAAAGTATTTACAGCTGCATTAGTGGTTATAGATCTAAAACCTTACAAACAGAGTGTTTTATAATATATACAACAAGTAAAATATGCAGCTTCAGGAATAATAATCTATAAAATTGTATATTTGTATAATTTATGGAATTTTAATAACTGTAGGTATATGTTAAATATATAGTAATTATAAAATTTAATATCTAATTGATTAAAATTCTGTTAGTGATGGTGAATTTTGTAGAGACAGCTGGTATGTTTTTATTTCATTTATACATTTTGGGTGGTAGTACATTAGAAAACAGTTAAATCTGCTCAAGGAGTATAGTGTCAATTAAGTTATTGTTTTACATATATGAAACTGTTTCAGTCTTTATGGCTGAATTAATTTATTCTTATTCTTGTATTGAGCAGGTTTCTGTATACACCTTATAGATTTACAAGATTCATTTCATGCAAGTTCTTTTCTTTGATTTTCAACATGTCTTGTTTGTTGTGAGTTTGAAGCCCTCAAAGCTTTCAATCTAAGAAGCATTAAATAAGCACTGATGAAATTTTATATCATTTTATGTCATTTCAGACCACTGAGACTAGAATATTTCTAGTTTCTTGCCTTTGGTACTAAAATTGTGGCAGGCTCACAAACTTGGGAGGTGGGAGCAGGGGTGTTGCCAGTTTCAAAATGATAATAGTAGTAACCATAGTTATGCTAAGAACAGTCACTCTATCTTCACAGGCTATTTGGAATGTTTAGGGGCATTCAGAATACCAAAATGAAAAGAATGTATGTGTAACAGGTGTATTCTGGTACAGATTCCATTTTACTAGTCTTGTTTATTAAGTGCATGTGAATGTAATAGTGTTAACATAATGAATGCTGACTGTACAAAAGAAAAGAAGGTGACACTGTAACATAATTACACAAAAAAAACTTTCATTGTGATTTATGTTTTGTACTGATTCTGTTTTTGACTCTTTGAACTATGTGGCAATGAACTGTGTTGCCAACATTCAGAGGACTGTACTGCCTGCAACTGTAAGGTTTAAGACAAAGAGACAGAGTGTTAAGGGTTCATAACAGACAACTCCTTAGATCCTTGGGTGAAGGAAAATGGGGCCAGTGCACAGTCAAGGCCAGTAGGAACGCTGAACAGGGATTTGTGACAAAACAGCTACTTTGGCAACAGCATATGAAGTAAAAGATTTTTTGTCACATTAAACATTTGTTGGTAACTTTGTCAATGCTGTTGAGTAGCCTGTGGGTTATTTCTGTCATGGTGCTTTGCTACTTAAATGTATGGATGATCTTCCAGTTAGGGCTCTTAAGCAGCCCCCTTCTGTACTGGATATAGGTTGAGTTTGATGGCTTCATGAGTGACTGGTGATTTAGTTTGTAACTTTAGCATGTGAGTTATTAAACTATGTTGGCTGTGGTTGATTGAATGGTGTGCTACTGATGAATGTTCATGTAGAAGCAGGGGGTCTCTCTGATGCTCCTGTGTGCATTCTTCTAGTGCATAACCCAGTATGACATTGTAGACAGCCCTGCATTCACACAGGATCTTGTATATTCATGTAGCTTTTAGACCCAAGCTGTCTGACCATCTGTCTTGGGGAAGTAGGAGATGTATTATTTTGCAGTTGTGCCATGTCAGTGTTCTGCTCATATTGTTGGTTTAGTTTTAGTATATATGGTATAAAGTCTGTACTAAAGTGTTTTGCTTAGTTACTAGCTGGGTATTTCTCCTGTGGTTCTGCTTCAGAGGTTACACATTCCCTTGAAAGTCCTTCTGAGTTGAGCCACTTTGTTTTTGGGCTGGCTCTGTCCGAGACATTTATCCTGTGTATTAATGTGGTGAGGCTAGATGGTGCTTTAAGGTGGCATGCAGATGCTGGTTGATCTTTGCCAGACACAAATACACAGTGTTGCTGAAAAATTCTTTTTT
>Ga0123355_10015607_pt1 | contig 11938 bp, 10 predicted proteins | sample TergutEmb28metaG_3_FD_89872 | JGI IMG/M metagenome (GOLD analysis project Ga0123355, IMG submission 89872) | Embiratermes neotenicus P1 segment gut microbial communities from Petit-Saut dam, French Guiana - Emb289 P1 | ecosystem: Host-associated > Arthropoda: Insects > Digestive system > Gut ... | reverse complement strand
CGGCGTCTGAGATTTAATTGCCGACGTTTCGGAACTCACTATCGGTTCCATCTTCATAGGCAGGTGAATGAAGTATCATTCACCTGCCTATGAAGATGGAACCGATAGTGAGTTCCGAAACGTTGGCAATTAAATCTCAGACGCCGGGGAATTACCCAAAAAGGAATAAATTACATATGCTAGTTGCTTCATGTGCTCCCGTTACTGAGGGAGGCGTTTTGAAATTCCTTCGGGAGACGCAGCACTCAGTCCCGAATTGTGCGTGTGGTTGCTTCACTTGTTAGTGTTACAACATTTGGTAGTTAAAAATGTGAAAAAGAGTAACACCAATTAAGAAGTTAAAGGAACACCCATGCAGTTATGAAAGAGGCTAGGACGAGGATCTGATGCACACACTACAAAGTCGACCACAGTATTTACATATTTCTTTAACCGCAGTGACTACCGTACCTACTGGCAAGAGGATACACTAAATTTCTGAATATTTTTAGGTGTTCTGTCTTAGGTATGTTGAAGGAAGAAGGAACCAAAGAAACAATGTTTACACTTGCATGCATATAATAAATTGGACTTAACACTTTAGGCCAACATAGTGTGTTTGATTTGTAGAAGTGCATTATGTTTCTTTTTGGAGTAAAAATGAAAATGATTTTAGAAATTTGTGCAATAATGTAACATGAACTAACAGAACTGTAGTACATACTAGTACCACCTGGGAATTAATACATGCTTCTACAGCCTGAAGTTGCTAATGCTGTTACACAGTTTTTGTAATTAAAATGTAATTTATTACTAACTAATGTATAATATAGTGTATTAATACTTAACCTTTACTGTAAGCAGTTCCTCTGAAGTGCTGGTTACAAAGGGTGCTGTAGTATGAACCTCATATATCATATTAATTTCATGCTTGGACAGCAGTGAGCTACATGTTCATTGTCCATCCATTTTCCTCCAGGCTGGTGACAATGTTACGTTAATGATTATATGAAGGTCAACTCTCCTCTCAGGAAGAATGAACCAAACTGCCCCCAAGGCTATTATTTTAAATCTGATTCAACATTTGCTACTTAGGTGAGCAAGAAATAAAGCAGACTTTTTGTATTTGTTCTTTCGTGCTTCTTGTATCATCAAGATGTGTTATAATTACTGCCCCCAAGACTATTATTTTAATGTATTTGTTCTTTTGTATTTCTTGTATCATCAAGATGTGTTATAATTTCTTTTGTTTTACGGTTGTAGAGGGAAATGATTTGAGACAGGACAAATAATATGAATCACCAACTTATGTCATTATAATCTAGATTTTGTAATTAATCCAGTTGCTTTTGGTGTCATCACTCTTGTCCTGTTCACGTCAAAAATTTGATTGAAAACAAAGGTTCTGCAGTGAGCACATGGTTGGCAGATGGCAATATTTATATATTACTTATTACCACAATCTGTTTTAGTGTTTCTCAGTTTAGTTCGGCCAGGGACTGTTGCGTGCTAGTTTGCATTTTACAAAATTTCTTGAGACCTTTTGGGTCTTCATTTCATTCATGGATTCTTTGTGCAAGTAAGAGAAATAAATATGTAAATATTAATTCATGTTTGGAATAGATGCGATCTGTAGTATGGTAACTGGTTCTTCTGACACATTTTAGGAAGGACTTTTTTTCAATTATCTTATTATTTCTATTTTTTTTTCAATCATTAATATAAAATATGTTACTGATATGCATAATTTTACATCAAACTAAGGTGTATCTGTTGGTAAAATTAAATTATAGCTGATACATATATTCTGAGATATTTATACTATGATGTCCTTCCTCAGAAGACAAACTGAAAATGCAGAAACAAATTTAAATGGCCAGAAGGGTAATAAATAACTGGAAGCAGGTAACCAGTGAATCTTAAGGCATAACTTTTTGACATTTTATTGTGGTTATGAGCCAGATTTACAATTCAAAATAGTACATATAAAGTTTCTAAATATCTCTTAAAAATTTTATAAAAAAAAACAGACCACATTCCAAAATGCTGCCTTACTTTCTCTTTTAATTATTTCTGAGCAGACAAGTAAAGATACTACCAAAATTTTTGTGCGGGATCACAATATGCCACATTGTGAGAGCAACTGTTTTATTTTACAATAATTTGACAGTATCCAGGGCATGATAAGAGAGCTGGCTCTGAAGTTGATTTTTTAATCACAATGTCAGCAAGTTTCCTGTGCCATGTAGCTCAAAGATTTACAGTCAAACTCATCAGACTTATCACTGGAATAAATGGCTTAAAAATATATTCAAGAAAAGAGAGAGAAATTAGACTTTCTTTTCAGTGTAATATTTTAAATTAGGGACTTTATATGAAAAGCCACAATATGTTTCAACTAACTGTATGCCACTTCCTTGCTTCTTCTACGTACAGCTGCAACTTAACGTAATGTAACATGTAAGTATAGTACTGCATGAAATTTTGTTTTTTAGGTGGAGAGTAGAGCACAGTAGGGTAAGCGCAGCAGTGACCCTTCTTTTTTAGGTAAAATTCGGACAGGAATAGCCATACTGGGTCAATAATCTACAGTTGATGCTCCTTGTACTATGTCCCTCTACGCATCAGAGCTGTTTCCAGTAGCATTAAGAGGTGTGGCCACAGGCCAGTGCAGTTTTCTGGGTGAGGGTAGAAAGTCTTTTGACTTAGCAGCTGCTGTGTCTGATAGGTCTTATGTTGATTCTGTACCTGAGAGCACAAAATGATTCATTGGCTGTGTATTAATCTGTTGATGCATGTCATGCCATATAATTTAGTAACTTTAAATATCCCTTACTGCTCTTACAGACTAAAGTGTAGCATAATACCAAGATATTGGAGACATAAATAGCATATTATCAAATTGCTGTTTGTGAGAGTTGTTATTTTATGCGTGCTGTTACTCTTTGATATGTTTGCGATGACAGTTTAAAGATGTACCTATTAACTTTGCCCTGTCTGTGTGTCCATCTGCATATAGCAATTCAAGAAACACTTAAATGATTTGCATTGAATTTCGTATTGAGAAAGTTGAGAAGACATTGTCAACATGTTCCAATTTTCGTGAAAATTGGACAGAAGTGAAAGACACTTATCAAGAAAACCCGTGAACATCTCGAGTCCTAGTTGTTACAGATAACTGGAGCACTAAATGTTTCAAACAAAAGCTGCAGAAAAAAATTAAATGAACATGTAATGATGGCCTTTACCCTTTTTTCTGTAAGTCTTACAGATTTCAGAATGAACAAAATGAATAGATTAATCAGAACTGTTACATTTTATGTTTATTTATTTATTTATTTTCATCTGTATTTTTGTATATGCAACACCATACTTGTCCAATTATGTTACAAAATTACAATACATGTACATATTTTCAAACTGTGACAATTATAAAGTAGTTATCCACCTGAGGCAATAATAACAGTAATTACAATATATGTTCCAAACCAATAAAATAATAAAATACATGAAAATTGCTGTGAGAAAGTTGTTTAAAATGGCTAATGAAATTATTTCAATTTCAAATTCTCTTTCAAACTAACCAGTCATGCATGTGACCATGGATGCATCAAATATAACACAGTTCATTATACAATACACTGTCATTAAAATTGTTAACACAATACAATCCTGTTTAGTTAAGTCTAATATAAAAATTATATAGCAACCGATTGCCAATTGTGCCATATCATATCTATGACCCCAATTTTTTTTAACTGTCAAAATGAGCCTAGATTATTTCCTGATTATTGCAGTATGAAAAACTCGAACTAATCCCGGCTATAAACAATTACTAACAGTGTCTGTACACTAGTATAGCCTGCAAATATTCTTCAAGCATGTAAAATTAGTTATTCAATAGAATGAACTTCACTTCCCTTCTGAATCGGTTAAATTTATCTAGTTTTTTAATCCTCAAAGGCAAGTGTTTATGTTAATTTCCTTGTTTGTTTCTGGTTTTAGTGGACACATCAACAAACAATAGACTGTAAAGGGTTAAATGCTTTATCTTACAATGGCTTTATTAGTAAGAGATAACAAATTGAAATGTTGAAATTATATAGGTAAACAGTCATGACTTCCAGCCCACTAAGGTTTTGAAGAGGTACCAATGTTTTATTTTTCTGTTTGTGACCATATACAGTACAGAATTAACTAATATTTTGAGTTAATTACTTGTTCTAACTTTGTTATCATGGTCAATGATTTGATAATTCAGTCTAAAGATTTGATAAATATAGAGTGTGATTCAAAAAGATGGACTCAATTTTATATGTCTATACTTTGTGAACTATACAAGATATGTGAATGATCTACATAACATTTGAAAGAGAAGATTCTAAACTTTAAAATACTGACGCTAAAGCGCTCGTCTAGCGCACAGCCGTTCAGTAGCGTCAGTTGAGAGCAAAATGGCTACTATGCAGCAAAAGATTTTTTGCGTTCGTGAGTTCATTACACTTGAGTCGTCGACTGCTGTGCAGTGTGCGTTTCGTCTTTGTCAACCCATAGAGCGAGAAGAGAACTTGAAATACCGCAACCAACTGTCTGGCTTGTGTTGAGGCGCCGTTTATTGTTCAATTGAGTCTATCTTTTTGAATCACCGTGTATTTCCAGTTTAAATGCTACTAAATTCCTCAATGAAACTAAAGTTATGCTTAGCCATGTATGCATCACATATGGGCTTATAGTAATTCGATTTATTATTTTGTGGGGTGAACACACATTGCCAGCAGTTCCACTAGAGATCATTGGTGTTCTGAGGATGTTGGAAGGATCGTCAGTGCTTGTCCTGCCTGACACATTAAGACAGAAACTGCTTAACACTGTGGTTGATCCTGAAATGATGGGCAGAAATAAACACCAAATTCAGAATAAATTGAAAAAAACACTGGGACTTTACAGTTCTTGTGCTTTGAGAACCGGTTAAGAGAAATATAATCTGTCTGGCAATAGCTGAGTACCCAGTTATATTGAGTTACTAGAAGAAGTGATTGGCTTTGTCCAGGATTTAGTTGCTCTTCTTGTAAAAATAAATATATATATATATATATATATATATATATATATATATGTAGTACCTAAAGCAGTAGAGGAGGAATAATACAGAGAATAGGCACTTAAATTTACCCTTGCCATCACAAGAAGAAAAGGAATTGGAATTAAAGATCTACAGCACACCCTAAAACTCAGCCAGAGTCCTTGTACAGTACATACAACACTGGAAATAGCTTTTACTACAATAAGTGCAGCCACAATTAAAAAAATAAATGTCCAGCTTTTTGGATATTCTCTGTTAATTTTGCTGTACACAAGAGAACAGAAAGGGTACCTTTATGTATATCACTTCCTCCCTTTGGACTTCTGAATTTGATGGATAGAGTTGAAGTTGTTTAGGAAAGAGGATGGTAGTTATTTTGCATTCATCACCTCAGCCAACTCCTGGATGCTGAATTTTTGCTTGAGTTTGAAACTCAAACTCAAGCATATAGTAAAACCTGTCACTTTTCTTTTTACAGGAATTGAACTGCCTCTTCTAGTAGTGCTGCTAAGGGAATTCTGAGTTGTCAGACCAAAACTATGTATTATTAGGTCAACCTTGTCTATCAATATCAGTGTAAACTGCAAAATGATGGCCAGCGATACAGCCGTAAGGAGTTTAAATCAATGACTTACCTAAGACCATAGAACACAAAGCTATTCCTTTCTTATTTGCTGATGACACCACTATATTAATTATAAGCCCCAATAATATTCAGTTTCAAAGTGATCTTAGTGTAGTTTTTGGACAACTAAATAAGGGGTTCAAAGCTAATTTGTTTTCCTTGAATTTTGACAAAACTTATTTCATTCAATTTACTAATAAATGTACAAGTACTTCTGACAAACAAATTATGTACGAGAATAAACAAATTCATACAGCAATTGAAACAAAATTTCTTGGTCTGTTTGTTAATAATATTCTTTCTTGGAAAACACACATAGAATGTATTAAGTCTAAACTAAGCTCACCTTGCTATGCTATGCAGTCAGTCAAACCATATGTATCACTCAGTACTCTGAAAATGATTTACTCTTCCTATTTTCGCTCTGTAATGACCTATGGTTTATTGTTGTGGGGGCACTCCTCAGACCATATAAAGATTATTAGGTTGCACAAGAAGATTATTAGAATCACGATGGGCTGTAGAAGTAGTGACTCTTGTAGAAAATTGTTTTTTTAATTTAGAAATCTTACCACTCACTTCCCAATACATTCTTTCTCTTCTTTTGTTTATGATAAGAAATAGGAATCAATTTCTGGTCAGTTCTGAGATATATCACATTGACACTAGGCAACATGCTAATTTTCACCAGTCACCTGTGAATTCGTCTAAATACCAGAAAGGAGTGTACTATTTAGTTGTTAAGGTGTTTAATATGCTTCCTTCTTATATTGAAATAGAGTCTGATAATCCCAAGAAATTTAAATTGATTTTACAGAAATTTTTATAAGAAAATTCCTTTTATTCCATGGATGAATATTTTGAACTTCAAAAAATTTAAATTTATTTATATATGATCTAAATTAGCATTTGAAAGTTGAAGACCAACTTGATGTCACTTGCTATTTTATTTCACTTCTTATGTGTTCAACATGTTTCGGACATTAATATAACCATCATCAGGAGCTTGCAACTGTTCTGTTGAATTACCACATTGGTCGTAATGTTCTTGGTTCGATGTGTGTTGGAGTTTCAGTGTGGTTGGTTTGGAGTGGTATCCGTGTTGCAGGCTGAAGCCTGCAATATGGATACCACTCCAGCCCAACCACACCGAAACTCCAAAACACATCCTGCTTGCAACATGGATACCACTCCAAACCAACCACACCGAAACTCCAACACACATCGAACCAAGAACAATATGACCAATGTGATAATTCAACAGAACAGTCGCAAGCTTCTGATGATGGATATATTAATGTCTGAAACATGTTGAGCACATAAGAAGTGAAATAAAGTACCAAGTGACATCAAGCTGGTCTTTTATTCTTCAACTATCACAATGATGCACGGTCCAATAAACATAGTATTTGAAAGTTTGGCACATAAAACAGCCATACATTTATGCTTCTTTTTTCTTTAACTAGTAATCTGTATTTGAGATATTGTTGTGTATAAAAGCATCTACATTAATTTACAAATCTTTATGTGTTATGCAGTGATGTAGTAAATTATTTTTAGTCCAGTAAGTACTGTATCTTTTTAATTGGTATTTTTATGTTATTATTTGTTATATTAAAATGTTTTGTATTATGTTAAATCCTCAAATATTGTGATAGGCCTAGTAACTAAAACTGTTGTATGCTTTTATATTGACTTCACTTCTTGACTTCTTAAACAAATATGAATATTTCCATATCCATACAGATTTTGTAATCCTGTAAGGATCTACGAAATGAAAATAAATGATATGGTATAAGGATGCTGGTTCAGGAGAGCTGGAAGAGGTTTTTCCAAGACTGGATTGGAAGTGAAATATCCGGTTTTAGTTCACATATACTCAGGGGTTTTAAATGTCTTGGTTTTATTGTAGTGAAGACTCTTTTTTACTTTGTTTCTCAACATAACCCCAAAGTTTCATTTTAGTAGGTTAAACCCATTTTTTTTTAACTTTGAAACAAATTTTGGCTCAACAGTTCATAGAGTTATCCCTTGTGTCAGTTAACAATGAACACATTATTACAAATTTATATAAAAGTGAGATAAAACTTTGAATGAATGACAAGATATATAAAAGTAGGAAACATAATAGGCAAACATAAACAGATTTTTTTATAAATTAAAAACAAAGAGATGAATGTTTAGAATTGAAACATGTAGCATGAATAACAGAAGCAAAAAAAAAAAAAGTATAGAGTGATATTTTGCCCAGTGCAAGTTTTAAGGGGCATGAACACGGTATACTGGGTAAAATGACGCACAAACTTCTTACGGGGAAAGAAGGGTTGCATGAACACAGACACATATGAAGCGCCTTCCCCCTCACATTCCACTAGCGTAAAATACATACATACATTTTCGAGCACTAATCATTTACACAGTACTTGGTTAGCTTGCAGTTGTTGAGTACCTACCCGAGTTGGAGTGTGTTTAAACTTTCCAGCATTCGGAAGACATTCCCCCCCTATATTTCATCATTTTTAACCGCGTTGGGCGAGGGGCTGCGGCATAGTTGTGCTGTTCATGTGTATCTGGTTACAGCACAACAGGAAGCCTCAGATAAAGTCAGTCTTTGCTGACTAAACTGACACTCGTCATGTGCTCTTGTATTAGACCAACCAACTAACTGCAGGAAACAGAGGACTTTTTGAGAAGCTGATTGTCACTCAGCTGCTTGAGGTGTTCGCCGTCGTTAATTGAACCTGAAGGGTCTTTATTATGTTGAAGAGGCTTCCCATAGCACCCTATTCATAGCCAGCTGAATCAAGTCCAAACACTCTCATCGTATTTCATAAATATCTATGTTAATATTGTTCTCTCGTCTACTCCTGAATCCCACAAGCTACACAATCAACGAATCTTTGCAATTCCTGGCACCGGAAAGAAACTTTTCTATTCTCCAAAATGTCCAGACCGGTTCTGGGGCTGGCCTATCTTCGTGTTCAGTAGGTACTTGGAGCTCTTTCCCTGGACCAAGTATTCGAGGCCAGAAGGTGACCTTTTACCTCCATCCAGTGCCGAGCTTAATAATACGTGGAGTTTACCTTCGCTCCACCATACGCCTTTATGGCATGCACAGGGACAATTGTGCTCTGTGATCTTGCAAGAGAAGGTTTCCTATCAGGTTTTTTTTTGCAAAGAAAGTTTTGTGCTAATCTCTTAATTTTCGTGTGTTCGGCGCCAGTTCCCTTTACGTCCACATGCTGAATCTTTAATGGAAAATCGCAGAGAAGCCTGGAAATTTGAATCCAAGTTTTGATATTGTAAGGCGGTTTTAGATATGCCAGCTTTTGGAGGATGTTGATGGATTCCTCTAAGTTGACCAACCAGAAAACGAAAACGTGTTTCGTCATATGTGGATCGCGAGAGAGAGAGAAAAAAAACCCCGAGTCTGAGTAAGGATGGATGTTCGCGACATGGAGACAGTCACACAGAGACTTTAAGAACTTGCGTCATAGATGTGGAGTCGTAACAAATTTGAAAATCAACATCAGATCTAAAGACTAGGGAATCCCAAAATTAGTTAACTACAAAATTCCAAAGCCCTTTTGCTTCCACGAATACTAAATTAAATGTAGAATTCAGATTAATATGTGGCAGGCAATCGTGATTAATTTCATAAATCAAGGCTAACCAGAACACTTGTTGCGTGGTACGGTGAAATATCACGTTCTTCGAGAAGGGATAGTTTTGAAATCTGACAGGCCGTTTCAATTTTTTATACTCTTCGGTCTGTACTTACTTCATGGAGCCGAGTTCCTCTTGTGAAGCTTACAGGCCCTCAACTAGTCAAGTAATTCCCCACATTATATGGCACCTGAGGGTTCACTACCTGATTTACAAGAGCCTGCCACATATTCTTATCCTGCATCAGATCAATCCAGCCTATGCCCCCCATCCCATTCTTTAAGATCCGTTTTAATATTATCCTCCCATTTAAGCCTCGGCTTTCCAAGTGGTCTCCTTCCCTCAGGCTTCCCCACCAAAATCCTGTATGCACCTCTTCTCTCTCCCCTTAATTGTTACGTGCCCCATTCTTCTTATTCTTCTTGATTTGATCACCCGAATAGCATTGGGTGAGGAGTACAGATCATAAAGCTCTTCCTTATGTAGTCTTCTCCATTCCCTTGTTTCTTAGTCCTTGTTAGGTCCAAGTATTCTCCTCAGCACACTATTCTCAGATTCCCTCAGCCTACGTTCCTACGTCAATGTGACAGACCGAGTTTCACACTCATACAAAATAACAGGCAGAATTGTACTTCTGTATGTCTTAATATTAATATTTTTGGATAGCAGACTGAAAGAAAAAAATCTGCAACGAACGACAGCGGGCATTCCCTGAGTTCAATTGTTCTTGATTTCTTCATTAATGGAACTTTGGCTTGGTAAGACTGTTTCCAAATTTTTGAACTGTTCCGCCATTACAAATGATTTATTTGTATTACCTATCTCTTATGTTGTGATTTGGCCCTACATTCTGATCTCGAGACATGATCATGTACTTAGTAATTTGTTCCTTTTTGGGCAATTCCCCGGCGTCTGAGTTCTAATTGCCGACGTTTCGGAACTCACTATCGGCTCCATCTTCATAGGCAGATGAATGAAGAAACGTCGGCAATTAGAACTCAGACGCCGGGGAATTACCCAAAAAGGAACAAATTACTTTTAGAACACGGCGAAAGCTTAAAAACAAGAATCATGTACTTAGTTTTCTCAGCATTTACTTCTAGACCAGTCTCCTTACTAGCGATTACTAAAGCTCCTGCGTTTTTCTGTATAGAATGTATGCTTCCACCCAGTGTATGAATATCATCAGCATAAACCAGCAGTTGTCGTATACCATTTAAACTACAAACCCTCATGGTTTACCTGAACCCTCCTAATGGCATAATCTAAAGCCAAATTGACAAGACCGTTGCATATATAGGGTGCTCTTTTTCCCGCTTGACAGAAAAGCACCCTCTCGACGTTCCTCTAGCGTTACATCATACGCCGAGTCTCGCGAGGTTTAACAGTTGGTGAAGGTAGCAAGAAAAAATTCGCTCTGATAACAAACTGTATAAATTTTATTTGTTGCTGACCGTGCATACTGGTACAGTACAACTCTGGGTAAATGACTAACTTTATGCACAATTAAGTTATATAAAACGTCTATTATTATAATCCTCTACAAGTTTCGAGCAGCACTGTGCTCATCATCAGGAGGTCGAATTGTATTCATACAGCATCTGGTATAGTAAACAGTAGGTGTAGGTATCAGTCAATAACACAACAATATCTAAAAAGATGTTTAATAAAGGATGATAGTAACTACATGTTTCGGCCTATTGCGGCCATCATCAGGTTTTCATCTGAAAATATGGTGGTAGTGCTTTATAGGATTGGTATAGTGATGTCACGGTGGTGAGATCTGTGATGCTTGTTATATGTTGTTGTTAACAGACACGGGAGGGTATCTGTGATGTGCGCTATCCTGGGGTGTACAGCTCAAGTACGTCTGCTCACTGCTGTCCTATGCGGGTCTCCAGATACTGTTTTTCCATTCCGGTGTCTACTGCTGGTGGGCTTTTGCTATGGGTTGTGTGTGCTCTCTATCCTTTGTATCTGCGGTGATCTCTGTGTCCAGTCCGTTATGTTGCGTGCGTGTACTTGTCATCCATCTAGGGGAGTATGTGCGTTCTACTTCATTAGTGTCGTCTTTGGCGGTTTCTGTGACCGGGGCCCGAACCTGTTTGGTAATTGTCGCTTGGCACTGTGTTGGTAATTGCCACTTGTTAATGTGATATTTCGCTATTGGTTTTATCGCCGTTGGTTATATGTCCGTAGTCTGGTGTGGTCTCTTGTGTGTCACTTGTATTCACTGGTTAACGTGTGGTATTTATGCAGGTTCTTCTAGTTCCTTCGATGTTTATTGTGTGAGGCAGCGTAACTCTGGTATAGTACTCTCTGTAAGTGGCAGTCCGGCGTACATGCCGGACGGTCACTTACAGAAAGTACTATACCAGATGCTGTATTGGGGGACCACAGTAGCACAGTGGTTAAGGTGCTGTGCTACAAATTGGACGGTCGCTGGATCGATTCCAGATGGCCATTGGAATTTTTCATTGACAATCCTTCCGATCGCACTATGGCCCTGGGGTCGACTCAGCCTCTAACAGAAATGAGTACCAGGAGTATTTACTGGGGGTAAAAACGGCCGGTGCCTAAGGCTG
>Ga0123355_10015606_pt1 | contig 11938 bp, 5 predicted proteins | sample TergutEmb28metaG_3_FD_89872 | JGI IMG/M metagenome (GOLD analysis project Ga0123355, IMG submission 89872) | Embiratermes neotenicus P1 segment gut microbial communities from Petit-Saut dam, French Guiana - Emb289 P1 | ecosystem: Host-associated > Arthropoda: Insects > Digestive system > Gut ... | reverse complement strand
TGACGTTTTGCTGACCGTGCATCTCAGTATACTTATCTCAGTAATTAACCAACTTGATGCACAAAATTTTTGTTTTACAATAAGTTTATTTCATGCCTCTACATGTTTCGAGCACATGTGCTCGAAACATGTAGAGGCACGAAATAAACTTATTGTAAAACAAACATTTTGTGCATCGAGTTGGTTGATTACTGAGATAAATTAAGGTCACATCTATGCTGTTGTGCCTGCTTGTAAATGCGTTACATGTAAAATATTAGGAATGTTAGATTTATGACTCAATCGCTAATTGTATTTACTTTAAGAAATGTGGATATTTAAGTAGATAAACTTGTTACAGAAAATTAACATCTTTAACAAATTCTCAACAACACTGTCATTAAAAACCACCAAAGGGCTCCAAATTATTGATCGCCAGACCTAAAACAGAAAGTACTACAGCATCTCCGTGTTTCATTTCATGTAACTGTACAAGCAAGACAGTAGAAAGGTCGTTAAATGAAGGACGATACCCTATCGAACGTGAAAGTCAAAACTTTAAACTCGATGGTCGTTATTCGGTCGCGATAATAACTGACAGCTTATCTCTTGTCGCGTGAAATAATAAAACCATATCAGGGCTAATAAAGATGAATTCAGCATAAACCCGTCGCGAACTACATTAGGCATATAGCATAGAAAATTCAAAGGCGACATTTTGTAAAGCGCCTTTCCATGAAGATGTCAGTAATGTTTGTTTGTTTGTTTGTTTGGGATGCGCTGCCTTCACCATGTTTCCTAATTATTCATTCATATTCACCTGTTTCTATTGCTATATGAGCAACTTAAATAATACTTCTATACATAAATAAAAATTCTGTATAAATTTAAATATTGGACCTTAAAGCTTAGCCGACACAAACCACATCTGCTGTCAGCAAGCGCCGTACATGACCGGTGGCGATGCCGTCTAAGGTATAAGATTGCTGGGATCACGGGTTCGAATTCCGCTAAGGGCATGGATATTCGTGTCTTGCGTTGGTGTAGAGTAGGCAGCGGCATCTGTGAAGTGCTGATCACTCGTCCAGAGCAGTCGTACCGGCTGTTTGTGTCTAATTGTGTGTGATCTAGAAACCTCAAAACGAAGCGATCTAGGTCTAATTTGGGCTCTAGTGACAGAAAAAAAAGAACGCCGTAATTCATGGCAATTTGCACACGTGAATTAATATGGCGGCGGTATAATTTAGGCTGTTCGAAGGAAGGCAGGTGCGGAGGCCTGGTTGCATTCTGTTTTCCTAGGGTCGGTGTTTCTTAAAGGGGGCCTGAACCCTACATCGGGTTTCCTTCTTTTACCAAAATTCCTTGCTTGTTCCATTATATTCCATTATATTGTAACACTGATAGACTCGACCAGCTAGCACTTAAAAATCTTGGTTCAGGAGTTAAGGTTGCACTTTTTCCCTGGTATCTGTCAGCATACACAACTCAACTGATAGTTGTAAATTCGTCTCTGCTGATCGTCTTGGGCAGAATAGAAATGTGATTATGTGAATACATTTTAAGCCACGCGTCTCACACTAAGCTGGCCCAAATTCCATATATTTCTGTGGTTAATGAAAACCTCCATTTCTCTGACTAAAGTAGACACGACTTTTTAGAAAGGAATGATTGTAAATTATGATAATTTCTTAAGGAGGATACAGCACTATTCAAATAATTTTCTTTAAAACAGGTAAAATTGAAGTGACCGACTTCTGGCTGCTAATTGGGCATTTCCAAGACAAGAGACTTTTATATATTTTTGAAATTGTCCCACATATTTCTTTTAAATTTGTAGAAGGTTGCAAAGAATAATATTAAAATGGTCCTTAAATTCGTTCTGGAATACAATGAAATGAAGCCCTGGTTAACTACATCTGTCTCACTGAAAGGGACAGAAGATGACACCGCCCCATGTTGGGGCTATGTTTAGCTCTCTCTCTCTATCTCTCTCTCTATCTACCTATATATAATGTATATAAAAGCCATTTATTGGGATATTAAACTAAACTTAGGCCTGTGCTTCAACTGAGATATACCAAAGACCAAATTCGATTTACTCTTGTTTTCATTTTATGATTAATTACAATTATTTTTACCTCTTACTAAGTTAGAAAAGACTAAAAACATAGTCTTGCTTGACAGGCTGAGCGAAGTGAATATCTCAGAATTCTGTCAGCTGAACGTAAAAAGTACATTTTATTCCTCGACAGGTCCAAGTAGAGGCCAAGTTTGGCTGACTGCGCAGTGTAGCTTAAGTCTTTGGCTAAATCACATTAAAACGAAGTATTGTGAGTAATAAGGACTATCTTAATCTTCCAAAGATTTCTAAGCCCTTGACTTAAGTTTTTTCTCTCTATCTTAAGTGTCTTTTGAAACAAAGAGCTGCTGTCGATGGTGAACATGAATTTTAATCCTTTGCACGTTGGGTTTTTTTCAAAGAATACTCCTATAGTGGAACTACTGTATGTTTCCATGGTAGCGTTAATTACCATTTCTACACTTCAAGAATCGCAATAAAAAGCGTCAAATACGTCAAGAAAAAGTAGTCATCTTAAGTAGGACAGAAAGTGTTAAACTGACAAATTCCTTATTCAAAACGAAAAAATTGACTGTTATCTGTTGAAGTTATAACATTGGTATATTTTTATACTTAGAATTTAGAAAAATATAATTTAGGAATAATACATAACTGTAAAATCTCTAGCTTCTGGCATCCTTCAAACAAATTTTACTATGTTTTCTTCTTCACAATAATGAAAAAACTATGACAGCACGTTTAACTTGTATTGATATTAAACACCTCACTTCGCTCTGCCTTTCCTTCATATGACTTTAATTTGTATGAACTTAAAATTTCACTCCAGCGTAAGCATCAAGACATGATGACGTACACGTGAGCTTAGATAAATTTCCACGCATCCTCAACCATTGATATCGATGGAGCTGACGGTCTACCTTACGCTTTTGTAGTTTAACACGAAAGAAAGGTCCAATGATCTCCTGAAGAGGATCAGTGGATCACGCAAATGACGTGTCATGGAGGCGACGGAGAAAAATTTTTGCCCTGCCGGAAGTATCGCCAAAGTTTTCCAGTTTGTAACCAGGTATTTTACTGCCATATATATATATATATAAAGATTTGTGTTCTTTTCTTCATTGCATAAGACGCTTTAAATATTGGTTTTTTTATTTGCAAAGAGGCCAGTGAAATAAGATTAACAGATTATTCAGTTTCATGTGTCTTCGGCAAAATAACATCATATTCACTCTTCGATGAAATTTTACCTAATTTTTAAGAAGGGCAAAGATTTAAATGTTTACAACCATTTAGTGTTTGTTTAGAAATCGGAGAATTTTATACATGGAAAAAAAAAAAAAAAATACGCCCAGATGGCTTGAAACTTCCAAGTGCAGAGCAGTGCCTATTCTTTGGCTATCCTTTTTTTTTTAATGCTTGTATTTACAGGTACAGTTTCATTGGTTACTAATACAAATGACCGTTACTTTTCTACACATTACTAATAGACTGATGTTTGCGAGGGTTTAAAGCATAATGCATGATTTTCAAAGCAATCTGTTCTACTGTTTGACCTTAACATTTTACGAGATGAAAAGAAATTTACCAACGACCGAAAGAAATTGATATCCAGAATGATGTAAGTAAACTTAAAACACATGACCACGACTATATAGGGCTGTGCTTAATCTGCTGTGTGGAGTGAATATAAACTTGAAAGAGATATTTTGCGCTAGTCAAGCTACGTTATAATTATCCGATGGTATTTAACGCTGATTTGCGAAATTCTTCACTCCGGTTTTATTCACTATACAAATGATTATGCTGCAAATTATGTCGGACATTTAAGATCGTCCGATATATTCAATGAAGTCGGTATGACTGGGCAAAACGGGTGGCCACCCAAAACCCCTCTCTTCAAGAGGTTTGAAAACTTTATTTAGGCCCTCATCTTAAATGGCTTATATAAAAATGGGTCACAGTTTCATAATGCAACATACTGAAGAAGTACCTATTTTTATTTCCATACTCAATAACAATTGAATCCTTATGCACCAATCCGACAAATATTCCATTAAAAAGCTGACATATAGATATATTAGCGTGTAGTTGAGATTCTGAATTGTTTTTATAACTTATCTGCCTGTCTGGAGGAAAGTTTTGGATATAGAGTACAACTTTCGCCAACAACCCGCGGGGTTTCTTCTGTTTCATTTCGTATAATGTGGCCTCGAGTAATGTGCAAATATGTGCAAGAAAACTTCACGGTTTACGTATAGATGGTAAAAAAAGAAAGGATTCACTCGTCTACAACCTGTGCAACTTGTGTGTGAGGGTGTTCTTTTTACGATATTGAACACGAGCTACTCATACAAATTCGTAATGAGCTGTTATTTTGTAACCGTATCTATGCGACGGCTAGGCGAGATACAGGTAGTAACTGCCAGAAGACGTAAGAATTGGATAGAGTAGCCACTTAGAATACGCGTAGCTTCAGGCTGCCGCCGAGGTATGAGTTCTTCGATCTTCTGGTATGCAACACAGCTTAGATTAATAGTAGTTGCCGACGTTTCGAGACAACTTATCGGTCCCATCTTCATGGTTCAAGCAGACTGCTTGAACTATGAAGATACCAGGACACGTTTCAAGTTTCAGTAGGAGAAGTCGATTGGTTGCATAGTACTTGTGCAGAAGAGAATTGATAGACAGTAATATCACTAGTCGAAATTCCTTCCACGGCATGGAACCTTGATTTATATGCATTTTCTGTGCTCGGTTATTATTCTTGTCCGTTTACAATGGATGTTTTCTGTGAATCGTGTCCGTGTAGAACTGCGAGATTTTTCTCTAGATTCGCAAAAATTGACAAGATTTTTCTGTGTGATCCTAACAGCCTGCTGTATTTTCTTCTACACTTAAATAATATACGTCTGTTTTAAGTATCTACGTTTTGATGATCCCCAAAGTCTGGTTAATCGAAAAAATCTACTGCAGATTTTTCGTAAATGTGCTTAGAACTTACCGAGCACTGGCGATGTTTGATGTTTTCTGGTTTGTCTTCCCCACACAAACAACACTTTCGTTCTTGTCGACTACATCACCATTCCTTTCACAGGTACTGGCCAACCTATTTCTTTGCAAAATTTTTTGAAGTACTCAAAATTCACTATGAACTTTAATATCAAAATATCGCAATGAACTTCAATATCAAAATATCCCCGTCAGCCTGGTGACGTTTTATATCCCGAACACACAGTGTGCAAGTTAATCTTAGTTTTCTTCATCACATGCATTATTTGTTACTTATATTCTGTCTACATTTTTCATACAATGCTTTTTGTCAATATCAGGAATTCCAAAATTCCAAGCCATAATTTAAGCAGTACGGAGTCGGTACTACATACAGAAGGTCTGCCTGCTGTACATGCACGTTAATATTAGCGTTGGTTGTCGCACAAAGCGTTTGTAAACTCTGAGCACAAGCGTCTAGAGTATCACATTGGTCCACTGCTGTCGGTCAGTAAGCAGCACGCTAGTAATGGCAGCACCGTGTCGTCTGAAATTTTCGCCCGTTCCGGGACACGTAATGGAATTCGGATGGTGTGTTGGACATTTGCACTGCGAAGAAGAATTTTCCGACCCCAAAATTTGGGACTTTTCTTGGGGCGTGTGCAAAGTTGTACATTTGAGCCAAACCTGTTTTTCTCTGTTTTTTAAAGTAAATTCGGAAAGTCATCACAACCAAAAGCGCTCTGCCATATTTGTGTTTCAGGTTCGTGTTGACACTGGTGTAGTATACTTCGAATATAGTGAGAAATTTACTGGCGAGACGCCGTGTTGTTTTTTAGGTGGATGTAGGAAAAGTCTTTCGTTGTGGCTATTGGGTGTTGTGTGTTTTCTGTGATGTGGTTAACTGATTTACTTCTGTGGTTGCTATCCATAAAAAAAAATGATTTTTTGTTTAAAAATTGAGTAGCTTTCCTTTCATAGAACTGGCCCAAAGTCTTGTCGGCTTTTTTTATCATCGATATTGAATCAAACCTTTTCTTTACCAGTGGTTTGTAGGTAGTTAATGGTACGTACAACTTAAACTCACTATAACATGTGACCCAAAAAAAGTTTAAAGTAAGAAGTTTTAATTGTTAAAATTAAAATCATGAGTAACAACATAAATTGTCATTACAAAAAACGCCAAGAACGTGGCTCGGTTTAAATGGGTGAGTGTATGTGAAATAACTGCAGCAAACAAGACACCTGCAACAAGTTTTTAAATCATGGAGCCAAGTATTGAATTTCCTTGTGATATTTCTACAAGAAAATTCGGTAAGTGAAACTTCATTACTTTTAATCTGTGTTTGTGTGGAGATGACCTGCATTTTAGGAGCGAGCTTCGAATTCCGTAGCAGACAGGAAGGCTACCGATCTATGTAGGCCTCAGACTTGTATCGGAGAAAACCATTAAGTGTAATACCGAAATATCCTCCCTGTTTACTTTTCTGAAGAGTAGGAATTTGTCTTGAATATTACTTCACGTGGGACCAAACCATTTTTCTTTTCAATAAAAGGTTTTGTGGTGTGAAATTCAGAGATGGAACTTACAGAGATAGCGCTTCCATTTTATAATTTATTACAGATTAATAATAAAATTTCTAACGTGTTTATTTTATAAGAATGTTTTCAGAAATCCTTGGAGAAACTATTTATTTATTTATTATAAATTAAATTATAAACCTTTAATATTAACAGAAAGAAAGAACAAGAAGGGTTTAGATGGATTAAATATTTGCGGTGCCACAAGTTAAATACCTACCTGATTATGATATTTGAACAACCATGTACGAAGATGCACGATACTATAAATCAAAAGACCACAAAATTAAGAAAGGAATTTCCCGTAGAAGCTCATTATAAGGTCCCCTGCTGCTATACATCATGCCCGCCGTGTAGAGGTCTCCTCGAAGCAGCTACATTTCCTTCAACATTAAGTGTACGGACTCTAACCTGTAGCTGCCCCGTACCCATTTGAATATGTATGTTACGGTCAATCACTTTTATTAGTCTGCCAAAATTCCCTTTTTCCTCGAGCTCTAAAACTGAGTCAGTCTTGTGTGTGTGTGTGTGTGTTTTTGCGAGGTTTTGTTCCCTTCTTTCAATTGTTCGCTCCATTTCTTTCCATAGCTTAGCTTTAAACGTAACACACCAATAATATTAGGTGACCTACATTTTTCTAACTTTTTCGTTCTTATTAGACGTCGCCCTGTAACTGCTGCCACTGACATCAGAAACCGCATTTCGGCTGCTTCAGTCCTGTTAATATTACTTCCCGATTTTCTTATTTCTATGAAATAACAGAGTTTACCATTCCCTTATACAATTTCTATAATTTATCATTAAGAGTATTTTATTTTTTATTAATTATGACACTTTGCACCTAAGTGGCTAATATTCAGTAACTTAACCTCTTATTTGCCGATCTCAATGGCCGCGCGGTCCAAGGCGTGGGACTAGGGCCGCTCGCCTGCTGGGATTGTGGGTTCGAACCCCGCCGGGGGCATGGATGTTTGTTGTGTGTGTTGTCAGGTAGAGGACTCTGCGTCGGTCTGATCACTCGTCCAGAAGAGTCCTACGAGTGTGGTGTGTCTAACTGAGGGTGATCTCGAATCCTCGACAGTGAGGAGGCCTTGGCCCACTGGGGCTGTTGCGCCATGGGGGGGGGGGACATTATTTTGATTCTGAGCGCTAGGACTAAAACGAATTATCTCTTAATTCACTATTTTTTTTCTTTACTCAGTACGACTCAACAGGGGAGTTGGTTTGCTAGAATGGTGCTTGGTGTATTTATTTCTCTACAGATGAATTTACGAAAAATTTCTTAAAATTATCAGAGGAGAAGTGGTAAAAGAAACGTTTTATTTAGACAGCTGCAATTTGCTAAAGTGGCAGTGGTACATGAATGAAATATAAACATTAAGCATAAGTGGAATGATACCGACAGACGACGCAAGGAAGCGCAGTGAGTGATACACAAATGCCACTGCATCCGCCGCATTCCCACACGTACTGGCATCCATCTCAGGAAAGTCTATGGTAAATCATGGGCAAGAATAACTTCCGAAATATAAAAGAACTATGTTACAAGAAACATTTTCTTCTTTTTCTTTCTGTTTCTTCCACCAAATTCCTTGGTGCTTGTAGTATGACAAATAAGCAACATCTCGTCCACTACAGCCGTGCATTAAATAGTTTCATCCGACAGAGCGAGTTTTGACTGAGGATGTTGAATGAAATTCTTTTCTGCAGATTGAACTATTATGTCTTGAACAGCTTGTAAAGTATATAGTCCTATTGTTATCGTTGCACCGTGCATTTTGTGGCTTATTTAAGTAAAACGCCAACAAATCTAATATTTACATTAAAACGCTCCTACATGTTTCGATCATGCGATCATCCTCATTGGGCTTACTTTGTTCCTTGCTAAAGTAACAGTTTAAAACACTCAGTTATTTACTTCGTTATATTAATTTGGTGCTGTGGCAGCATGTCGACGTGCTGCCACAGCACCAAATTAATATAACGAAGTAAATAACTGAGTGTTTTGAACTGTAACTTTAGCAAGGGACAAAGTAAGCTCCCTGAGGATGATCGAAACATGTAGGAGCATTTTAAGTGTTTTAATGTAAATTTTAGATTAAAAGACTATGTATGTGCATTTGTTGGTATGTTACTTAAATAAAATATATAGTCCTATGCTAGTGCTCTCCTGTCTTTGTCGTATATATATACACCCTTGTGTTGGAATCCATTCCTGGTAAACCCACTGTAATGACAGGTTACATCTAGCACTGTCAATACAACTCTTACACACTAAACTGGCTGAAACATTGTCTGTTCTAAGCAGGCTGCATTTTTTAATGGGAGGAATCCTGCGAAATATGACGTCGCAAACTGTCGATATATCTAGATTTCTTTTGCGATGGAAGGCATTTCTGGTGTCCTTTTTATTCCACGGATCGAAGGCTTGGGTGGAGCCGTGTTTCATCTTTTTTATTTCTCCTTCAGAGGCTTTGAGAGTGTCGTGACACCCTCCTACTTCATCCATCACCCCCTACTGCCTAGAGGGTGGCAGAAACTTTGACAAGCTAGTGGAGTCCAAGGCTTAAGAAAAAGAGGGAAGAATAGAGAATAATGCAATGCGTATTTTCCCCCTTTACGTGCTAACTCCTCCCAATACCCCCATAAAGCTGTCCAATCAGATTTTATCCCCCCCCCATCTTCATTTACCCCTTGTCTGCATCGTTCTTTTGTGTTCCAAGATTTTTCTCTAAGTGATTTGAAAAGATATGTTTCCTTTAAATACAACTGTGGAAAATAGTACGTTCTTAACACACGTGTCAGCAAAACCAATTCACCGCTTTCATTGCTGACTTCGTCAGTACAATCGATTTGTGCACGATGTCTTTAAAAGTGATAGGATCAAATATTACTTAGGCTTAACTAAGTTGTCGCTTCGTAGAAAGCCGATCCCACATCACGCCGGAGTTAGGTGAAAGTTAACTGCGTCAATTTCAATGTAAAGATGAACAGCAACTATTTTACTTTCTTATTTCAGTGTTAGAAGCGTCGCATGCACTGGTGAAACATACATCCTTTGTTCTGCACCAAACAGATATTAAGATTTGAGAGTTTTCTTCAAAAATAAAAGCAAAGCGATGGAAAGCGAAGGGTACTCATTCTGTTTTCTGTCGCAAGAGAGGCAGCAGAATGAATAAATGAACTTTAGGTTTATGAATTTTATGTTTATAGTTCTGTGCATCGCTGCTCTATATTAATAATTGTCCAACGAGATGCAACACAAAGCAGTCTATTATTCTGCAAGTTCAGTCGGGTGTCAACCACACTCATCATCAGGAGTACACAAAACTGTAATTATTGCCTCCGGTACTGGTCATATTTTTTGTGCAGATTCCTCCCCTCCGTGGCAAAGTTTGGCCACGTTGGAGGGAGGTATCTGCACAAAAAATATGACCAGTACCGGAGGCAATAGTTACAGTTTTGTGTACTCCTGATGATGAGTGTGGTTGACACCCGAGTGAACTTGCAGAATAATAAATAGACTGCTTTGTGTTGCATCTCGTTGGACAATTATTAATATAGAATAAAGGAACATCGTTTTCTTTACATCGTTTCGCTGTCGTTGAAGAAAACTCTCAAACTGTAATACCTGTCTGGTGCAGACTGCTGCATTTATTAATGCAGTTCAGCAAATTCGTCAAAAACCAATTACACAGCTGCCCGATTAATCAGTACAAGTCAAGCAATCTTTATTTTTGAGAGGGGCTACAGCTACATGTTTCGGCTAGTGTTAAACTTTCTCAAGGCTATTCCATACATTTGATGCAACGCAATGAATGGAACAGTCCATTGTACAATTAAATACAGCTCAATACTTGGAAAGAATGAGCACCCTTCATGATTTAGCACAAACCGAGATGTTTATTTGGTGATATCACTACATAAAATTGCTTACTATTGCAGACTTTGCATTTTGTTAAATTGTTTTATCAATCAGTTCTGGAATTGAGATGGTGAGAAACTTAAAACTGAAAATAGAAACTTGCAAATATATTAATAATTTGTGGAATCATATTTTGTATCAGCGTTTCCTAGTATGGGACCAAGAGTTCTCTACTGAAAAACGCATAGAACCAGATTTCTGTACTGTTAAATGCTAGTATTGTAGGTGTTGACAGTGGTAAATTTACAGATTGTGGTCTCGGTTGGCTATGCCACTGAGTAGCCTTGGGTCGTACTAACAGACATTTCGATGAAAACCGCTGCCTTCCATCTTCACTCAGTATTCTGCATTTATTTCTAGATCAAATTCCAAGCTACAATTTAAAATTGTCCCTCACTTTCCTTCGCAGTTATGTCACTATCCGGCCTGATAATCAGTATGATGCAAACCACGTGGTTTTCGCTCTCACTCATCGAAAGCAGAAACCTACTTCCAAATTTCTATTGGAAAACTGAGTTCAAAACAGGTGACTCTCGCTGACAAGTCGAACGAATAGCCGAAATACCTACAAAAGTGATTTGATGTGTGGTTGATCGTGCATCGTAGTTTAATATGGAATAAGAAACCAACTAGATGTCACTTAGTATATGTTTATTTCTACTTATCAGTTGCTCAACATGTTTCGGTCCACCATGTGCCCATCTTCAGAAGCTGACGACTTAGTGGTATTTTCTCTCACGTGTGGTGTAGTGCTGCACTACACCACACTGAGAGAAAATACCACTAAGTCGTCAGCTTCTGAAGATGGGCACATGGTGGCCCGAAACATGTTGAGCAACTGATAAGTAGAAATAAACATATACTAAGTGACATCTAGTTGGTTTCTTATTACATATTGACCTACGAAAGTGTTATATCAGAGCTACCAAGATAGAAAATGGGAGGTCAGTAATTAATTATATGTGGTCTTCCCTCTTTAAGCATAAAAAATTTCAGACATAAATTCCTATGTTTAAAAACCCAAGGTGTGAAAAGTCGGATTTTGTTTATCCCGTCCAAATCGGATTCTTTTGAACATTCTAAGTGAAACATCCTTTTTCGTGGAGGCCACTAGACTCTGGTGAATGTGGTTTAATAATCCGTTGAATGTGGGCATTTTCGAAAGAAAAGTAATTAGACACTCACAAAGAAAATAAAGGGCTCGATTTATAATATTAAGTAACGAGGAATTTCGAAGTATGTATTGGGACATAAACGAGAGGAAAATTTTATGTTTATGGGACCGTGCATCATCTTTATAGTTGAGTAAAGAGAAAACCAACTTGATGCCACTTATTTTATTATTTATTCAATACTCATTCAATGCTCAACATGTTTCGGCCGTT
>Ga0123355_10015605_pt1 | contig 11939 bp, 7 predicted proteins | sample TergutEmb28metaG_3_FD_89872 | JGI IMG/M metagenome (GOLD analysis project Ga0123355, IMG submission 89872) | Embiratermes neotenicus P1 segment gut microbial communities from Petit-Saut dam, French Guiana - Emb289 P1 | ecosystem: Host-associated > Arthropoda: Insects > Digestive system > Gut ... | reverse complement strand
TGGGCCGGGTAGCTCAGTCGGTATAGCGACTGACTACGGGCTGGACGGTCCAGGATCGAATCCCGGTGGGGACGAGATTTTCCTCCCGTCCAGACCGGCCCTGGGGCCCACCCAGCCTCCTGTACAATGGGTACCGGGTCTTTCCCGGGGGTAAAGTTCGGCCGGGGCGTGCTGCTGATCACTCACCCCCTTCTAGTACCGCGGTCATGGAAGAGTAGAGCTATACCTCTACCCACCTTCTGGGCCACACCGGGCCTGTAACGGGATCACTTTACTTTACTTACATGTGTATGATACATTTTTCGCCCATATGGCCGTACCTGATGCGATAATCGTGATTTTGTTTGGTGAAGAGTGGGCACACACACCTCATCGTGCACTTTCCCACGTCGAACTGTCCCAATTCGACAGTGCGTACGCCAGAACGTACGTTATAGTAGCGACGTTTGTAACGGCATTTTTCGTTTAAAGCGAGAGCAGTTAGCCGCTAATGAGCACTGAATAGTTCTGAGGATGCTGTCTCTGGTAAAACTTAGAGTAAGTCTTAAAGTGCAGCGTTGTACAGGCACTGAGGCTCTGTACAGGCCGTACGGCCCACAGGGGGAAGTAGAGGTATAGCTCTACTCTTTCTTCACAACGGCACTAAAAGGGGGTGAGGGGGTCGGCGTCACGCCCCGGCCGCTCTTTACCCCCGGGAAAGACCCGGTACCCATTGTACAGGAGGCTGGGTGTGCCCCAGGGCCGGTCTGGACAGGTGCGGAAAATCTCGTCCCCGCCGGGGTTCGATCCCGGACCGCCCAGCCCGTAGCTCAGTCGCTATACCGACTGAGCTACCCGGCTCACCGATGTCTCGGGTAAGCGTTAATGAACACGTGACGTAGGAATGGGTTGACAGAGTATCTGAGTATCTTGTCGTTAGTTAACGGAACACAGAAAGTATACTAGTATTATTCCATTATGCTCACGTCATTACGTAGTCTGTCTTGTGGCGGGTCCCATGGCGTCTGTCAAAACGAGTTCTGCAGAGGGTGCGATCTAGTGCTACGTCTGTCAAATCTCTTTTTCTTAAGGTCATCTAGTGGCAGCTTACGTTATTTGTGTTTGCATATTAAGTGGAAAAGTTTTGTAACTTAACATTCGCGGGTCTTACTTTTACGAGGGCTGTCCGGAAAGTATCCGGCCTGTTTGAATATCTCGAGAACCGGTCGCGTGGCCTTGATGTAACTTGGCGGCCGTGAGAGGAGACCTTACTCTGCATCCGTGAACAGTATCTCCCCTGTGGGGGCTAGTCAGTCGGCAGTGAGACGCCGTTAACTGAGCTTTTGTACTGTGTGACCGTCGCATTTACAATGACCGAGCAGGCAGATCAGCTTCATCACGACATTGCGCCTGCCCATTCTACAGCTCTCGTGCAGGATTATTTTTTTTCGGCAAAGCATCACATCACCCAGGTCTGTCAGCCCCCCAACAGCCCAGATTTGGCTCCCCGCGACTTCTGACTTTTCCTAAAGCTAAAATCGCCGTTGAAAGGGGGGAGATTTGTGAATGCTACGGTCACACAGTACACAAGCTCAGTTAACAGCGTCTCACTGCCGACTGACTAGCCCCACGGGAAAGTGATTGTTCACGGATGAACAGTAATGTCTCCTCTGACTGGCTGTCAAGTTACACCAAGGCCACGCGACCGGCTCCCGAGATATTCAGAATGACTGTATGCGTTTCGGACAACCCTCGTAGTAATTTATCATGATCGCAGTTTGGGACCGCGATAGCTCAGTCGGTGTTGTGACTAGTGTATGAACTGGGAGACAGAGGATGCGGGGCTGCCCGCAGCAGGAGGAAGAGAGTGTTCTTTTGTTGATAGCGTCCTTACCGGCCCAGGGGCTGACCCAGTCATCTGTTCAGTGGATGCTGAGGGTGAAGTGGACGGGGTGTAGGGCTGAACGTTCTGTCCTTCTAAAGGCGACAGTAAGAATGCCTGGATGTATACCTCCAACCCCCCTCCTGGTGTGCCGCTTCTTTAAACAAAGGGACAGCTTCACTTTCACCATTTTGACGTGGCTACGAATGCTGTCTGCTTGTGAAGCCATGTCGCGTATTTCGCGAAGTGACACTTCGTTTACATTAACTTCCGTTGGAACCCACCCTCGCAGAACAGCGCGGTATATTTTCAGACAGTTTCGTTGTAAGTTTGCCGACTCGGAAGGAAGTTCTTTTTTTTTAATTCTCTGATATAATATTTACCTAGATGTCGTTGTTGAAATATTCTGAATTTATGCCTTCCCATCCTGCAAGATAAATATACGTGTTCTGGAAGCATATAGTTGTGAATACGTCACGGAGCACATTCAGGCGAATTACTACGTAATATCGCTAAACACACAGCACACCCCGCTGTACACCGATTCTTCCTGTTCACCTGAATTTTCTTTATTTTACACCGTTTAACACACTGAAGCCTTAAGATTAGATGCAGGGAGAAGTGCAAAAAAAATAACAGTAGAAGCGCACATGGAAAGGAAACTCGTCGGGGAGAAGTCACGGACAGTTTATATCGAGGAGATAAAGCATCGCAGTATGAGAAGTATCCCAACCTTCGCCCGCTCGTCCTTCGTATCGGAATAATACTAAAGCGAATAAGTTAAAGTGATAAATAGTGGCTTCAAATAGGGGAGAGGAGGGTGCGGGTTTTAGGCGCGTTCGCAAAATAGTTAAAAGGGCACTGTTAGCGTCGTCGTGATTCTGGTCGTCTGTCCGTCCGCATGGAGCAACTCGGCTCCCAGTGGACGGATTTTAATGAAATTTGGTAATTGAGTATTTATTTCTTCGAAAATCTGTGTGGAAAATTCAAGTGTCACTAAAATCTGACAAGAATAACGGATACTTTACATGCAAACCTATTTACTTTTGTGATAATAACTCGCTGATTTGTTCTTGAGTGAGAATTCTTTTTAACAAGGATGTATATGAACTCAAAACACATTTTGTGTTCAGTAATATTTTCCCGAAAATTGTGCCGTTTATGAGATAATGCGAAAAAAAAAAATATGGTAGAGCCAGACAGGGCCATAGAAGACAATATAATACAGCGCGTGCGCGTTTCACGCTCGATGACTGAGAATACAGACACAAACTCAGAATATGTCATACTGTTTTTCCACGGCAACAATGGTTACGCTAACGCGCCTCAATATTACGTTATACGTACATTGCCTGTCCTGTTGTAGTGTCGGGTAAAACGCGTAATTTGAGAAGATAATTTTATAACCTTCAGAAAGGAGTTGAAGTTTGTTGGTTTTCAATCGAGAGGGCTGTCTGTAACCGGGGAAGCATCTCGACATACGCTTGAACACAGAGGAGCAAAGCAGCGTGGGTGGCGGTGGCCGGTAGCACGCATACGGACTTCTAACCAGCGGTTGGGCAAACCAAGCTGAGATGTTGTGTAGCTCTTCCAAGCGGCATGGTGTGTTGCGCCATTGATATTTTAAATTACATGTCAACCACAGGTTACTGATAATTTGAATTGCATATAAAAAAGTACAATAGTACATTAATATCTGTTTCCATGTGTACTAATTTTCGTTCGTTGTGTAGTAGGAGGCTGCAGTGTGTGTGCAGTGTTTAATGAACCATGTCCTACCTCATTGTGAACAGCCTCTTTTTCCATTATAAAGACAAACCGGTTGATGCTGTTTGGTGAAATAATTGCTCTTTGTTCCGGGAATTATACAGGGTACACAAATACACTGTCAGCAAATTGCAAAGTGTTTTTGTTTTTGACCATTTAAAGACTAAGCGCAGACTGCTTTATTTAAAAACCCAGTCCATACCGCGCTGTAAACACTTTCCATCTCGGTTGTAAAAACCAGTCAGTTTATGATGCAAGTGGCACAAGTCGCTGTTTATTCTCAGATAAGTACAAAACACATGAATACAGTGTGGGCAGAACGTACAGTTGTTGAATGTTAAACTGGTGGTGCATCACGTGACCGGTAAGCTTTAAAAGGTTTAAATCACGTGGTACCTATCGACATATCTGACTGTAAAAGTATTGTGTAATGTAAGGTTTAGTTTTTGTTTCTTATACCATTCCAGTTACGAATTAGCATTGTTGTCTGTAGGAGTCTGGATACATTGGGTGTAATCTCATTCTTGCACCTGTTTACTCTGTACTGCCGGGAGGTGGAAGAGAGAGACGCAAGAATAAAGACAGAGAGGCGCAAACTATTTAGAAGCTGCTGTCTCTTGTTTACTAGCAATGTATAGCAGCTCTGCATAGCGCAAAAGTACAGGAAGAACGCCGGAAATCTTTGCTGCAAATGATATAGTGAGAGTTAAGAGAGAGCTAATGGATAGAAGGAGAAAGAGTGGACTGCTATAGTTAAAGAAGGACTATGTCTGAGTAAAATCTATACAGATGATTGTTCGTATCACTATTTATTAACCAATATTTATGCACCGCAGTGTGTATGCTAAATCACACATTAATTACTGCTGCGACGCGAGAATAATGTGTGATTTATTATACTTAGCGTGGCGCATAAAGTGTTGGCTAATAAATGGACATGTGAAAATGATGCACGGTACGTGGGACATTAAGATAACTGATTGTTTTGTTATTTTTCTGTGACTGTAAGTTTGTGGACGAAAATTTATTTGGACATCATCTAGAGCTCAGGTTATCACGTTTATTTGTTGTTAACCCTTTACAGACGAAGCGCAGACCGCTTTATTTAAAGACCCAGTCCGTACCGTGCTGTAAACACTTTTCATCTCGGTTATAAAAACCAATCAGTTTATGCTGTAAGTGGCACAAGTTGCTGTTTGTTCTCAGATAAATTCAAAACACATAAATACAGTGTGGGCAGAGCGTACAGTTGTTGAATGTTAAACTGTTGGTGCATCACGTAACCAGCTGGCTTTGAAAGGTTAATGTTGTTCCAATTTGGGGAGTTTTGAGCGTTTTTATTGTTAGTATCACTTTACCCTTGTGTTCGATGCCAGGTTTCTGTACAAAGTGGCAACACGGCCCACTTTCACACAGTGCCGAATTCCCAGAACCGGACCAATGCTTTTATATGGCATTTTGAGCAAAAATGTATCAGTTACAGTCTCATCATAGTTGTTAAACGCGCAATTTAATTAATAATTAACAAACATAGGGTATAACTAACGAACACGATGGAACAGAGTCCTGCCTGAGAAGTTCGGCTAGTCCATAAATCCCCCTCAGTTTATGGAAGCCGTATGTTCGTTACCGTCTTCACAAGAGCCCATCATTTGTCCCTGTACTGAGACAGATAAATTTATTCGAAGCACTTCCAACCAATTTCCTTAGGATGATTCATTCTAATGTTATCTTCCCATCCACGCCTAGGTCTGCAAAGTGGTCTCTTTCCATCAGGTGTTCCAGCAAAGAACCTGTATGTACCACGCCTCTCCCCCATACGTGCCACATTCCCTTCCCATCTCTTTTTTGTTTTGATCACCCGAATTATATTTGGTAAGCAGTATAGATCATGAAGCTCCTCACTGTGTAATTTCCTCCAGTCCTTCTTACTTAACCCTTCTTACAGGTACCAAATAAATGAAATTAATTACAGAAGTAGGTTGGGGTTTTAGACGTCGTCTTTACGGGTCGAACCCCCTTGAAGGAAGGAACGACCAACTCTTTCTTGGAGTTCGCGCTTGAAAAGAATTCCCTATAAAACACTTAAAGTGAACATTAGTTGTGTATAAAGCGTGACCTGCTTTGTTTCTTCCAAATTTCCAGTACTGGAAGAATCTGTAGATTGAATATACTCTCTTTCAGCTAATAGAGGTACGGAGGAAAGCCGTGAAAGCCTGTTAGAATATTCAGTTTACGTGCTGAGAATTGAACTCTGTACCTGTCAGATACGAGACAGGAGTGCGGCTGCCTCGACCATGACGTAACGAGAGGGGTCACTAAAACTACGTAGTCACGTGGCTTTACTCTGCCTTCTCACGAAAAATTACATTTTCGCAGTCTTTGCCCGGCCTCAATTTAGACCGTTGAATTCCGTGTAATGTAAAACCCATGGAATAATTTTCCGCAAGCGCTAAATACGATTGTGCTCCTTTTTATATAAATTCAAATTTTTATTTTAGTTACAGATTGTGGGGAAGTGGTTTGTGTGGTAAGTTGGTTGATTGGATCGATGGAAGAGAGGAAATTGCAGGAACAGGGGTAATGTACACGATAGGGGAGTTTGGTTGGGGGAGGGAGGTGTAGCAGTTGTGGGGTATACCGTGGGGCGGCAGCGGAGGCTGTGGAGGCGGCGTCCGTGGCGCTGGTAGGGTAAATCGATCCTTCCGTTTAGTACAGCTGCACTCGTGGAGTCTAGACTCGCACCGATCGATGGCCAGCCTGCCAGCCGGCCTGTCCTAGTAGTACTACGCTATCCATGTTGGTGTAGTCACTGATCGTAGCGGGGAGGGCGGGTGGTGAAGTTGCTGATGAAACTTTACTTCGACTGTATATCTGAAATGAACAGATAATGGAATTCACTTAACTTGCGGCTTGAAGATTGAAGTCGTCTTGGAAGTGACATCATTCCAAGCAGGATCGCGCTGTACAAGAAGATGGGTAACACTTCTTGGGCCGCCCGATCCTCAGTATGACACTAGGTGCTTACGAAACGTCGTTAAATATTTACCAATCGGTGTAGCGTAACATGCGCGAAGACTGGAATCGCCATCGACATACGTGTGAGAATGTCTCGCACGTTGCTTGTTTAACGACGCTGACAGATACCCCAGACCAGGTTTAACACCCATTGATAGGATTAATAATGAACGATGAATTGGAGACGACGTGGTAGGGCGCTGTTTGAGCGAGATTGACCCCACAAACGACGAACAACGTAAGGTTTCGGATGAGGGGGGCTCGAACCGCGCACCCCTAGAATGAAAATCAAAATCATTAACAGCTTGCCCCAATCCCCTGAGCAGTCTTTTGTTTGCGATGTTTGGAAATATCGTCAGGTCGTTGTCTGGACTGCGCATAAAGAAGATGGGTACCGGCAGTGCTGCAAGGTGGAGATATAGGTCTATATTTAACCCTTACCATACTGAGTTCCCAGTTTCGGTTCTTGGTCAAGACACACCTGTATACCAGGGGTGGTCGCAACATGGCTCGAGCCCATCATTGCTGCGTCTGACGCAGTTTGCCTGTAAAAACAATGTTGAGGTGTAAATAGTACATTGTCCATGCATTTGATAAACTTGTGTGTGCATGATATTCAGGCAGTGACGTGCGCAAGAGGCTGACGGCGAACGGCGCCTTAAAAGTTTCTCTAAAGAAATGAGGTGGATATCTGAATGAAACTAACCTACTGTAGAGGGATTAACAGAAATAAGAGGACATTGAATGACGCCAAATTTACCTCCTCAATTGCGGCTTCCCTAGCTGATGGTGCTGGTAGCCTTTGCAAAATACCGAGCGAAGATAGTCCTGTTCGTGGTTTGCCTCAGTGCTTCTTAGACACGCTTTTCTGATATATCCGAAGGGCTGCCATGTCTTGTGTCTATCTCCTAGTTCAGTCATAACGTCTACCCCCCGCCCCCCCATCACCTGTTTCTGACAACGTATACATTGAAGGTAGTGGATTTACGTGAACCTAGAAGCGCGAAAGGGAAACGCTCTGGCTTTGTTTAGTGGAGTTTCCGGGTTCAAATCCAGAGACCAACTGTCATTACTAACGCTTTTATACTGTTTCTGTCTCCAGGCATGATGGCAGGATATCTCGAATCAGGTGACTGTACGGACTGGAGATCCGGATTCCAATCCCGAGTGGGACAAGAGATTTTTGTATTGTCCAAATCGTGCAGACCGGCTCTGCGGGCCCACCCAGCCTTTGTGATGACCTCTAGCCCTCCACTTAGCACAGAGGTTAAGAGAGTGTGTGCATCGTACATTGTCCATTCTTTGTTAATAACAGTCTGATGTTAAGCCCATAATCTGAGCTGTTGAAATGTTGCTAAACGCGCGCGTGTGTGGTTTTATAGAGGTCATGGGTCAATTTTTGTTTTGCCTCTGTAAAAATCCATGTATGACTCCATAGTTCAGCCGACTGTGAAGTTAGTAACCCGGTTTAAGATCAACAGATATTTAAATCATGCGAACGAAAACAAGTAATATTTCGAGTTTCCCAGCGGATCGTAGAAATTGATAAGAGTATTGCTGACGTAGGGATGTGGATTGTGACAGGGGAGAGAGTCAGTGTTGGGTGGCTTATTTATAGGCGTTCTTTACTAAGCAAAAAGACGCCTAACGTGGAGAACACTTGAAGAAGCGTTATCCCCGTTGTGTTGTGAGAACATAAGAACATGCGGTAATAATTCTCTAAGGATATAGGAGTCATAACACAACTATATTATCAAGCATATATGACTTATCAACTACATGATGGCCACAGCAGCACTGGCCGAAACGTGTAGTTGATTAGTTATATAAACTTGATAATATAGTTGTGTTATGACTGCTGTATCCTTGCAGAATTATTACCTTCTGTGGAGAACACGTCCTTCTGTCCGTGATGTGGTGCCTGTGATTAAAAGGTTTGGCGAATATTCATGAAGTTTTGTTTTGTTTTTTTTTTTTACCTACAGTATTGTTGCAAACGTGAATTTTGTGAAAACTGGTTCAGTAACAGTCCTGTTTTGACTTACGGGCGTAAATGATTTTCTGGCCATACTTTCCATATTTCTTGTTCGCTTCTGACGATTTTCGTCATAGCATACGGCTACATAGTATTCTTGACGAACTGTGTGTGTGTGGTGAAGATCTACCCGGTGTAAGCTTCGTTATCCGAGTGGGATGCAGTTTGTTGTAATAGATATGCACATAGTGAAAATCGGTGCAGGAAAGGCGTAACTTTTATTGACGTAATGAAATTGTATGAAAGCATGTGCCGTTAAACCGTATGGCGTTTTGGAAGTAAAGAACGTCTTGGTTAAGTTAAACAGAATTTGATCCTACAAATTGTATTATCAGTAATACAGAGTCTACTGCTATAGGAAAGTAGGGAAAATTGTACAAGACAAACTCATCTATATAAAGTAAAGCAATCCCATTACAGGCCTGGACAGGCCCTGAGGGTTCCAGAAGGTTGAGGCTTCCAGATTTCAAGACAATCGATACATGAAGGTGGTAAGGTTGTCGGCCTTACGTATCGGCCGCCTTTACCCCCCAGGAAATAATCCTGGTACTCATTTCTGTAACAGGCTGAGTCAACCCTAGGGACATATTGCGGCCGGAAGGATTATGTCAATGAAAAATTCTATTGACTCCATCGGGAATCGAACCCACGACCTTCCGGCTTGTAGCGTAATGCCTCAGAACTCATCTACATGGTTTAGTAAAATATGCGGAATGAATTAAGGCAAATGAGAATTAACGGTTTGTTGGTTGCAATAGAAACTCTAAGTGTTTACTGTGAGGTTGGAACTGAATTGTTGAACATAATGTAGATTAATTTGGTGTTAAGTGATATTAAGTGTTTCGCCAAGGCTGGCGGTAAACGTGCCAGGAAATGATCTAGCGGACTGGTACATGATAAATTAGTTTGTAGTGGATCCATGGTAATTAGTAAGGATGAATCTGAATGGAAATTTAAAACGCTTGATAAAAGTAACTTGCATGATTGCAGTCTTCACCCTTACATGTTAATTGTCTGTCATAGAGACGGACCGTTACAGTGTAATGAGATTTGGTGGCAGCAGAGAGAAGAAATTTTGTAAGTTGAGAGGGAAGTGGAGTTTATTACTGGAGCAGTGTGGCCAGCTGTAACGGAGCGAAACACACGTGTGTATGTGTGTATGTGTCTATGTATTATTGTGTGTATGTGTGTATGTATGTATGTATGTATGTATGTGTGTATGTATGTATGTGTGTTTGTATGTATGTATGTATGTATGTATGTATGTATGTATGTGTGTGTATGTATGTATGTGTGTGTATGTATGTATGTATGAATGTATGTATGTGTGTATGTAAGTACGTACGTACGTATGTATGTGTATGTGTGTTTGTATGTATGTATGTACGTACGTATATATGTATATTGTGTATGTATGTGTGTATGTATGTACGTATATATGTATATGTATGTATGTATGTATGAACGTGTGTACCTAACTAGTCCAATCGGTTAGACTAAACGCAGAACTCGTGAAGCAAAGCGTGACAATAATTGTACTGGAAATCTGGACAGTAATAATATGTGAGCAGTTGTGCTTTTGTGTATGTGGGTGTGAACTTGTTTATTTGTACGTAGTACGAAAGATAGGAGTGCTTTCGAGAACTGCGTGTTGATGAGTATGTCGGGGCGTAAAGGGGGTGGGGGGTGCGGGGTTAACAGGAGGGTGGAGAAAATTGCATGATAGAGTTCGTGATGTGTACTGCAGGCTGGGTTCCAATTGTGGGGGTGGTGAAGTGACGTAACATGAGATAGGCTGGTCATGTGACACGCATTAAGGGAGAAGATAAATTTGATTGGGTTTTTGGTGCGTAAACCCAATGTAAAAAGACGACCATTTGGAAGACTCAGGCGTACGTGGGAAAATAATGTTGGGATATTACTAAAATGGACGTTATAGGAATTTTATAGAACGGCGTGGAGTGGATTCATGTAGCTCAGGACAGGGACTAATGGCGGCCTGTTGTCAGAAAGGCAGTGAACTTTCCTATTCCGTAAAATGCCGTGAGCTTTTAGACTAACTGAGGAACTTTTTAGCTTCTCAAGAATTTCTGTCCTTCGTGTCCTTACTAAGAATGACCCGCAATGGAACTTCTTCAGTACGAAGACATTTAAGCATGCCGCAGCCAAATGACGTAGCCTGTCGTTCCAAATCTTTCCGAGAGTGGAGACAGCTCCAAACCTGAAAGTATTTCGCAGACCCAGCAACGTACGAATTGTGCTTGTCTTCGTAAATTGCGAGATGACAGAATTTGTTATAAACTTACTAAGCGTTGTAAATAACTTTTTCTTTTATTTTTATCTTTTACTGTAACCAACAAATGCACAATTATATAATTAATTATATGTCAGTGTAGTTAGTATCTTTGTGTAATCTATACTCGTACATGTTTCGACATTTTCGTGTCATCGTCAAGGAGTTTACAACCAATGCCTTCCAAAGTTACATATGTTCTTCAAATTGCAGCTGTTCAAAATACAGTTTATAAAATTAATATGTGGAACGTATGTAGTTGAGGAAGGCTTTGGTAGTGAACTGTATGATGAGGACATGAAAATGTCGAAACATGTAGCATTGTAGATTACACAAACAGATTGTTGTGATGCATAATTTATGTTATAATTGTGCATTTGTTGATTGTAATAAAACAACAATAAAAGCTGAACTGTACATGTATTAAAACAATTGTGGCCCAACAAGCAACAATTTACAACAAAAACAAAAACACCAGGCAGAATTTACTAAACATGAATGCAGATATTTGAGTTAACAAAATATGTAACACCAAGCAACTGACGCCAAAATACTTCAGCATCAAACTCAACGGAAATAACAATGAAACGTCTTAATTTTCTGTATTGTATTTTCAATAGCTGCGGTTTAAAAAAGTATGTAACTTAGCAAGCCATTAGTTGTAAACTGTCTGATGGTGACACAAAAATGTCGAAACATGTAGCAGTATAGTGGAAGAATAAAGACCAACTTGATGTCACTTGCTATTTTATTTCACTTCTTATGTGCTCAACGTGTTGCGGATATTAATATATCCATCATCAGGAGCTTGCGACTATTCTGTTGAATTACCACATTGGTCCACTCCAACACACATCGAACCAAGAACAATACGACCAATGTGGTAATTCAACAGAATAGTCGCAAGCTCCTGATGATGGATATATTAATGTCCGAAACACGTTGAGCACATAAGAAGTGAAATA
>Ga0123355_10015603_pt1 | contig 11940 bp, 9 predicted proteins | sample TergutEmb28metaG_3_FD_89872 | JGI IMG/M metagenome (GOLD analysis project Ga0123355, IMG submission 89872) | Embiratermes neotenicus P1 segment gut microbial communities from Petit-Saut dam, French Guiana - Emb289 P1 | ecosystem: Host-associated > Arthropoda: Insects > Digestive system > Gut ... | reverse complement strand
TTTGTATACCAATGTTACTTCCAAGTCACGGCCACATTTTAAATAAATTATGGAATATTGTTGAAAAAATCTTTCATTTATGTGATATTAGATTAAAACCACTGCTTAAAATTTGAAATTCAAATTTTTCTTGCCATATAATTAATTTGGTATATATAGGGTTAAATTAACAGAATCACCCACCTCCCCCCCCCCCCCTCCCCAATCAAAAGACTGGTTCTTCAATGGGAAGTAATTAAATTGTTTTGAAATTCATGTAAAATCAAACTCAGTTATAGGTCATGCACGGGACTGAGTATATTGTGTTGTTACACACAAGTGTTCAAACTGAAGAGTATAACGTTACTGTTGGCAGTGAGAAATTAATTGGCACCAAGGAACATTTGACACTACAGATGAGTTGTCACATAAAACAATGTCATTATGATCTGGTTTGACTGTACACCACAACAGACCTTAAGAGGTGTCATGGTCATAATCAGAACACACAATGAGTAAAATGCAGAATTATCAGTAAACAAACAATGCAGCACACCTACTACATCAAAGTACTGACATACTCAACCGTGCCCACCTCTAAATACTTTTTTGTAACCATGCCTTCTGTAAGGGATGCTACCTGAACATAAACTGAATCTGGCTGCTGACATGTAACAGCATGTGCCAAGGTGGCACAAAACTGGCCCATTACAGGATAGGGTGAAGACCAAATTGTTCTGAAGCTTACACTCAAATGCTGCCAGATTTTTCAGATAACGAATCTGAGTATGCAATTTTCATGTTTTTGCAAAATGGTTTTCTGAATGCTCCTTCCTGTTCTGAAATAACTTTTTCACTGAACAAACACTAAAATTGTCACTAATGTATTCAATCTTAAAAGAACAGACATTCACATACCAATACAGTTTCAGTATCAATGAGTAATGCACTAACGGGTGTGCAGATTCTGACCCAAAATTTTTCAAAAAATGAAAGTTTTTATATATATTTTTATATGCCTTCATGAAAATTTCAGGAGTGATGAGCTGATCACAGCTACATCACAAATTCCATGAATGACATGCCCTTACGTTGTCTCAGTGATCTCCAAAATGGCTCAGTGTTTTAGCCTCCACATTCTCTGTTGTCAGATGTATAACAGAGCTGTGTATGAAAGTGTCTAGAGCTATGGACAACTGCCATGTTACTAAGTCATGTCCAATTTCTGTCCCCACAGCAGTTTGTCGCCTCTCTTCCTAATTACTGTCAGCAGGTAATTTGCCTCCACCATCAATAATATTATAACATAATTACCTGACATGATCTAACCCAAAACGGCAGCACTTACCAACCTTGGTGACATAGTCCACTGACAATGGATTATGAAAACAAAATATGTTATGAGATCTGAGAGTCTTATAATGATGTATGATCTTCCAGAATGTGACAAGGTACTGCATCAGAGAAACCTGCTGCCTTCTCCTTCAGAGTAGAGGAGTGCCACTGAAGATGGAGGCAGCTGATTGCCATGAAACATTCGTACCATAACTACCAAACTACACATCAACAAGCTTGGAAGAGTGTAATTTCAAACATTTACTTATTTAGGGAATGAGAAAATTCCTTAATCAGGTCATATGGAATGATAAGCAGCACATACCTAGCATTCTATCCATAGATGTATGTAAAAAAGCATTTATACTTCAAACTCTTTACATTTGTGTCCCAAAACTGCACATCCAAAATGAAACCAGCAACACCTATACAATAAAAGAAAGCGTGTGCGCGCGTGCGCCCATGTATGCAAGCGTGCATGTACATGTGTGTCTGTGGCAGCCATAACTTATCAGACAATAACAACAGTAGCTTGAAATCTGTGCAGTAGTTTTACAATAATTAAGGGATGGTGGTGCCATATGTGATCTAAACTGGCCCATGGACAGCTAAAATGCTTTGTGGCACGAGTCACATTTTACTGCCATGGTTACCGTTACTGTTGTGTTCTCTCACAGGTACAAGCTTAGGCTGAAGAAACAATCAAGTACTGACAGACCACAACAAATAAGCATTACAATAAATTATACAAAACAACACTACCAGAGGGCAGCACTCTGATATAGGATACAATGTTTGGTTTGCTCTAGGAGTAAGAAATGACCAATTAAAGATGCCACAGAAAACTCTTTGGCAATAATACTCAACACTAGCTGACCTTAATAATGTGACAGAGCACCACCAGACCAAAGCACTTAACTATATGAAATCAAAATTGGTGTGCTCTAAGTAGAATGAAATGACTGATGAAACAGCCAATGTAGTAGTGTGTCAATAATATCACAATTTATGCTAAGTGATAACAAATGATAGTAATTTACAGTACTAGATGATAACCAGTAGCAATCAATAATCACAGGACAGGCACATGGCTGAACTCTAGTATATGTGATTAACACTTGGTTTGCTCTACGAATAAAGAACTGTATGTGGTGTCTAGTTCAGAACATAAGGTGCGTGTTTTCTGTGTATATAATGCGGCAGCTATAACTCATAAGGTAACAAGAGACAAGAGCTTGAAATTTTGGTAGTAGTTTAATGATGATTCAAAGATGCGCCATACCACATATAATCACAACCAGTTAAATGGGTTTATTTCCAACAGAATGATGGTATAGTAATGGATGCTACTTACAACATTTAATATCCTTCTGAAAAACAGCTTTTAACAACTGAGGAAACCTGAATAATTTCCATGGTAACTGCATTAACTTTTATCTTACCAGGGTAGGTATGTAAATTTTACCACATGGTTCATGAGAAACATATTATTTGAACAGAGAAAGATAGAATTATGAAAGAAAAGGTATTTTGTGGAACATAAGCACCATGTCTTAAAAATGCATTAAATATCCTTGTTGCCTAAATATAAAAAATGAATGTCCATGCTTGTTACTCTATGTACATTTGCATACAGGTCTTCGAAGGGTTAATACTTCAACTACGAAACGAGCTGGCAACATTTGGAATACAACTCCTGTTATTCTGTGAGGAACTAAATGTGATGAACTGCAATATTCAAGCACAAACTGTTGGCAATATTTCTGGTGGTGAACTCAGAGAAAATATCTTAAAATTAGGTAATGGTAACATACATGAGTACTTGTGAAAATTTCAGCAGACAACTTAGATCTACAAAACCTAATATTTCTGAAAACTATATAAATCCAAAACATTTTCATAAACAATTTCAGCACCCAAACATGATGTTGATGAACTAAATGAGGTCATCTTGCAGAATATTAGCTGCATGAGGACTGAAATCAGTAGATACAGTGATAAATGCCAATTAAATACCATGAAGGATAGGTAAAAAGTTTCTGCAGTTTTTCTGGTGGTCAATGATATAAGCCTGAGAGTGTAACACCGTAACTGGTTATGTGATGTGTCAGGACACTGATGGTTTGACATTGCTCTGTGTGCGTGAACTGCTATCAAGCAGGGCACATGGCTGTGACATGCAACAGAGGAATAACAGACATGTGGCATTCTGTTGCTGAAATTCGTCAATGCTGTTTCTCAGAACAATAAAAGTACACAGAAATATTCAAGAAAGGCTGGACAAGCGCAAATGATGCCAAGTGCTCAGGATACCCCTCTCAACCAATCACCACTGAGAAACTGCAAGAAGCCGTAGCCATAGTTCTAAGGGATGGAAGTTATTGTCACAGAAACTGCATAAAAATTAAACATCAGCCAAGGGTCACCATATTCAACAATGTATGACAGTCCTGAGTTCCATTAAGTATGTGTAAGATGGGTGTTTAAGTAAATGAGAGAAGAGCACATATGCCCTTATACAGATGCTCCCACCACTCTTCAAACATGGAACTGGGAAGTTCTTGACCATCCAGCCTATATTCCAACCTGGCTCCTTTTTATTTTCATCTGTTCTGACCACAAAAGACGGCAATGAGAAGCAGACAATTTGCAGATGATTATGAGGTGAATGAGATGGTGCATGCATGACTGGCTTTACACACAAGCCAAAAAAAAAAAAAAAGCCTTTGTGGCAACTTTCTGAAGATCCCTTATAATACAATGCCCAACTGAATTCTTCAGTTCTTTAGAAACATCTGGAAAGTCACAACATATTTAGAACTTAAAAATGGTAATCTGCACTCTTCTGGGAAATTATGCAGTGTAATATAGTAGCAATTCTTTACCAGTGTTTTGGGACAACCTATGTCCCTTCTGAAAGAGACCAATAGGGTGTCCACAAATGTCTGCAAAGAAGTACCACTAAACACTGCATAATTTCCCAAAACAGCACACATTTCATCTAATTTGTGGTGGAAACCTAAAATCATGCACTAATAATATGCTGAAGAAATATGAATCTACTGATGGTACTAGGGAGGTGGTGAACTAGATCCTTCAATTTCCATCACAGAATCCAATGTTCTTACTGGCCACACAGGAGAAGGGAATGTACTGATTTCAAGAATATGTATAATACTACTGGAATATCTTTTCACATTTAAAGAATTCAATTTACAGCAAGTTTACATTTCACACAAAATACCAAAAAAAATCTCACAAGCAGTCACTAAAATTTGCTCGTCTTGAACCAAGAAATCACATGGTTTGCACATGTACAGCTGTTACATATAGTGTCCAAGGGTGCAACACAAGATGAAATTCTTCACTTAGCTCCAAATGAGAGAACAATCCACATTGTATACAAGGAGGCATGAACAATGACTGTGAGTTTTTAAGTTTCAAGCCTAACATCCCCATCCTCTTCACTGCCATTCCACAACATATCATCATCAGGCTCATCCACCGCATTAGATATACAGCACCTCTCAAAACCCTTCACAAGCACTTCAGGTGAAACGATATACTGCCATGCTGTCATCATCTACAGTGGCTAAATACTACATTTTTATTTCTTGGTATATAAACTTACTTGAACCCATGAATATTAACAACTTTCTCCGCAGATGATGTTAGTGGCATTACTAATTTAAATGCATGTGTTCTTGAATTCTGTGTTGTGTCTGTGGTCTGATCAGTTTCAGTTCATGGCTCTTTTTATGGCTTTTAAATTTGTGGATTGGTCCAGGCTTTATTTTTGAATCTTGAAGTTAATTTTTAATTTTTCAATAGCCATTTTCTTGTTACTACCCTCAGACTAGATTCATTCTAAGGTACAAGTTACTGTGCCTGTGGTGCCCAGTGACTGAGAATAGGTTAATCCACAAGGTCCACCAGGTTAGGTGCTGCTTTGCCTGAAAAGAGAAACAGAGCTGGCTTCTGAAATGCTATGCGTCTTTAAGAAATCAGATAATGGACAAAGTCCCAAAAAGGATGAATGTGTCAATTAACTTCCTAGATGCTTTGTTCTCTCTTTTGGATTTCCTGAACCTTGAAGCTGGGACCGCCAGGTCGTCCCAAAATGCTGCGCAGTCTCAGATGGGCACAGATCTCAAATGATATGGTGATGCAGGCCTTTGTTTGGCTCCACATAGTCCAGTTCTGAGTGATCTGGTTTGCCGCAGTCCAGTTTGGCATTTCATACATGAATTTAAGACAACCCCGCATACTTAAGTGCCAAAGTTAAATGAATTTAAGACAACCCCGCATACTTAAGTGCCAAAGTTAAAGGGAAAAACCTCATCTTGCATTTGAGTTAATACAGTAATTAAGCTTTATGAAAAGCTTGCCAAAGGACATAATGAAGCACATTTCCAGAGCACAAGAAGTTCCATGAAACTTACACCACGTGCCTTCCAGTGGGCTGGCAGAAGGCACATGAACGGACATCTTATAAACTGTTCTAAAAGGGATAAATGCCACTGGATGAAACACAAGAAACAGGTTTGGTAATGTTATCACAGCTAACTGCAAAACTGTACAAAATCTCCCTTCTAAAAATTTCAGTTCTCAGCACAACCAATGCATATTCACATCAGACATGAACTTTCGATTTCTCTGTGACAGACAAACAGCTGGCACCTTTCTGTAACCCTTTCCAACACCACAGACACAAGTGTGATAAAGTATGATCACAGTCCACAAACAGGTCCAAAAAGCACAGAGAACAGATAAGTACAGATCTCTGTAGAAAAGAAGCATATTCATTGAGTATATGCAGAAATGGCCAAGCAAACAGGATGTGTTGTAACCAGCATACACTCTTCCAGTTCAGTAATGATTTAGTCAAAATACACTAATACTGAAATACCAGCATTTTGCAATAACTTCAGCTAACTGCCCTGGAGATGTTAACTGCAAAGCATGCTGAAAAAGTGGAATAGGTTCAAAGGACAATGCAGCTAAATCGTGAAAGGTGAAATTGCACATATATTGAAGACAGTGTAGCAATCACAAGATGAAAAACTGTCAATCAGTTTAACAACTATGTTCACTTACTCCAGTAAATCATTGTTAACTTCAAGTTCCCACATTAACATGATGTGTCACAAATTAAAAAACAACTTTTCTGCTGAAAACTATAAACAAGAAAACATAGAAGAGCGAACCCAGTTCCTAGAAGGGTAAGTCATCATAAAAGGGAGAAAGAAACAGGCCAATACAAATTTAAAAAAACATGCATGTCATGCTCCACAGACAGTCCTTCCTTAATCTGGTTCAAGACAAAAAACCTTCAGGGCCCAATAAATATAAACAATCTAACTCACTGAGCAACCACCAACTTCTTAAGTACTCTACTCCATACAGTTAAACTGACAACCGCCCTTCTGTAACACACTGTGACCACTGACATAAGTATAATACAAAAAATACCAATTAAGTGCACTTTTAAAATATATTTTTTGCAGATCCATCATGATTCAGTAGATTGCCATCATCATTATAAAAAAACACACAGACACATTTTCAGACCACAGATGATCATCAATACTATAAGAAGAGTCACAACAATGAGCAACATAGGTGTTCATACCAATTAATTTCACAGGGGAGGATCAGCATATTACAAGAAAGATTACACTGCAACATGTTAGTTGCGCTAGACCCTGTCATACATTTTAGAGTAATTATATAATATAACTACTAAATGATGAATGATATACTTATATACACAACCTTGACATGGCTCTTGTGTAATCAGGTAATAACTGTTTGACATACTTTTTAAAAACTATGTGTACATATAATATGTCACAGTCTAATCTACCTTATTTATATTGTATTTCACCTTAAAGTGTATAGTCTGAAAATATGTCCATATGTATTTATATTATCCTCAAAGATGATGACTGATCAAAAATATGGTGGATCCATAATTAGTTAAGTACAATATTAACAGCGGACTTAGTTGATATTTCTTACATTATTATTACAACTGTCTTATTGCAGCTTGACCATTGTGACAGTGCCACAAAACTGTATGGCTGCACATGGAAGATGCACCACCCCAGCAAATGGTTCTGTCTAGTTATTACAAAAAGCTCACATCGCAATATCAACAGCAGTTACAAACCTTAATGCAAATTAGTTACAAATTAAAATGGGAAATTTTGAGGAATGTGACAACATGAAGTCACAAAGGATGGTAAAGGGTATACCTGTTAGACAAAATATAAGGAAACTGAAGTACACAATTTATGAGACACAGCACAAATTCAGAATTCACAGTAGTTTAGTATATAAGCCATCTCCTTGCATGCAAGAACCACACACAACCTGGCCTTTCTCTAAGGAACACAAATAATAGTTACACAAGCAACTTTGGCCTACATAATTTTCTGATATAATTACACAGCACATGTGAGGAAAATACAGATAAATTTGTTGGTTCACATATGAATATGCTTTCATATAATTTTATGAAATTATGCGGGGGGATGAAATCCAAAATAATGAGATGGGTTGGGCATGTGGCATGTATGGCGACTAGGAGAGGTGCATATATGGTTTTGGTAAGGAGACCTGAGTGAAAGAAACCACTTGGAAGACCTAGGTATAGATGGGAAGATGACATTAAAATTGATCTTCAAGAAACAGGATGGGGAGGCACTGACTGCTTTAATCAGGCTCAGTACAGACCAGGCAGTAGGCGCTTGGGTATGCAGTAATGAACCTTCAGGTTCCATAAAATGTGTGGAATTTCTTGACCAGCTAAAGACATGTTAGCTTTTAAGGAAGGACTCTGTTCCATGGGGTTAGTTATTATTTCATCAAATCAAAACCCAGTAACAAGTTAGTTTTGTTTATCCTGGGACAATGAAACTTCAGGGATAATAACTTTACACCAAAGTGGTAAGAGAGAGGCAAATCGGTGGGTGCAATTTGTTCATTTTTGCCCACCCTACATGGTACTGTTGACGCCACAAGCACTTTTTCACTAAGTAAATGCTAAAATATCACACATCTTTTAACAGCATTAGACTTTAATATTCCTCCCCTGTAATAAACTTGATATTTTCTCATGCTAAGTAAATACAGGGATTTATAGTTTCATAATTAGCTCCAGTTCAAATACTGCAGGATCAAGCATATTAATGCCCAAAAAAAAAAAAAAAACCCACCCTTTAATATAAAACCCAGAAACAATCATGAAAGGTAAATATCATGGCAGTGAACATTTACCATATAAACTCTTCCTATGACATACTACATATAATTTGAGAAGATCAGTACATTTAGCTTACACATCTTTTCTGTGAAATGTTAGATGCAGTTTAAACACAAATTTTACGACTTCCTGGGAGAATCATGTATTATCTAAAATCCGTTCTGCAGCTTATAAAGGATAATGTCTTACAACATAAAATGAACTTACATTTTATCTGTCAGCTACATGATGTGAACTGTAGACAGCCTGCAGGCCAGTCACAGCACTCAATCACTACTCATACGAGGTCCAATGCAACTTACTTTTTGGCCGCAGCGCTGATACGTGTCCAAGAGCTTTATGGTGGAGGCGCGTATGAATTGCTGTGGCATTCCCCCACTAGGGCTCTTGTGTTGCACATTATTGTTAGTGTTCTGAGTGCGATGTGTGTGGCGCTGCACCACTGACTGACTCACGTTATTAACCACGCTGCCAGCATTCAGAGAGTAGAGATTATCCCCGCCAGAATAGTCAACCTGTTGTTGATGTTCCACTTTGCGTTTCTTGTGACCGTGTTGCAACGCCACCCCACTACTGCTGTTGCCACTATGCTGGGATTGGATGAACATGTCATGCATTCACTGAAAATGAACCAAGTTATACTTATGATATAATAATCAAAGGTGCCCTGGAACAAATCCACTGTACCATCACAGAAAAGTACACACAATATCACTCTAAAAACATAACCTGCAAATGTAATGTCAACATAGAAATAAAGGTTGCCCTACAAACATTCACCAGGTAGAAGGAGTGCATTATTTTCAACCTTCACAATGTGCGCATTCTTTAATCCTAACATACTGTTACTTAAACGCTTCTCACAGTTTATAAAACTAAAATTTGGAAATATATGTACACTTACACCTAAAAACTTGTTAAGATGTGCGGTCTGGAAAGGGCTATACACAAAAATACAGACAAAACGTAAATGTCACTTTCTTACAGTTTGTGAATGAAATATTTACTACAAAATGTTTACCTCTCTCTCGCCTGTTCCGTCACGAAGGACTCCTCTATCATAGTGACAACATCCGGAACAAAGAGGTCCTTCAAATTTCAGCCATCTTGAAATAGTGACGGGCGTTTTGTGATACTGTCCTCCGCAAATATCACTAAAACTTCAGCCTCAGATACTGCACTCGAACCATGTACACAAATACATGCACTCCCCAGTTACACGAAAGGTGTTTTGAATGGGTAAACAAAACATTTACCCAATATTTCTGAGGTTTTCACTTCATACCGTTCCACATACGTCCAACACAACTTCTACATAGCTCGGCCACCCAGACGAAATATTGGGGTTTCAAGGGGAATAAAGAAACCAGGATTGTAATTACACTAGCGGATACGCTTACTTCAATGACAGTAGCAATGTAGTTAAACAGGCTTCTTCACAAGAAAAGTTAGTCATATTACTACATATTTCAGTACAGTTCTCTCATTTGTACTGCAGGATCTTCAAATAACTCCGATTCCGACATTCTCCATGATACTCATAGTGCAACGCCATCTGTCAGTATAAGGCAAACGACAAAACGAAATTGTTTCTGCGTTTTAGGTGCTTTTATTTTAGAAAGTAAATCCAAATTAATAAAGCTACAGCAGTGCATACAAACTAAATCTTCATTTATAAATCGTATTTGGAATGTGAAAATCAGCTTCTCAGGTGCACGAGACTTGGCGTAACGCTTCCTTGTGTAATCGATGTGGGAGAAATGTTGACACCACGTGTTGAAACACTCGCACCTTAGTTCCATTATTGTTTTACAAAGTTCAGCCCATGAAGGACACTGTGACAGTAAGTGTGACCCGGTAAAGAGACGTTTAAAATACTGTGTTTGAAGTAATGAGTTTCGATATCGTTTGCATTGACCTAGTTTCCTGCCGTCGTGTGAATCTGCACTGATCATGGAAGAACGTGGTGGAACTGTTTCAGTCAAATCCCTCAAAAGCCGTCTAAAACAACTCAGCCTCACACTAATGGAACGAAACAAAACGTTTTTAGTTCAGTCGTGATGTTAACCGTTTCAGGTGGCTTGCACCTGTGCCCTCTGTCTGCATGTGGCTGCCGTTTTATTCAAAAGCGTAATAGGTAACTAATTAGGGCGCATCCTGTGTAAAAGAGAGTGGCAGATAACGTGATTTTCGTTTTGTGGAGACATTCGACAACATAAAAACAAGGCCACAACTATGCAATAATGACCAAAGAAATCTTTTATCATTACTGGACCTTGTTGGCCCAGCGGTTCAAAAAAGAAGATACAAATTTCAAACATGTACTACCCCAGCGGATAAGTTGTTCACACTGAAGTATTTTTTATACCGCGGTTAAGCGCAAACTCATAAACACACGCGTTTTCTACAGAAGTGAATTAAATAATTCAAAAGGGAATCATTAAAACCCTCATTTTTTAAAGTTAATCTCTGCATTTTAGGTCACTTCCTTTTCCAGTTCCATGTGATGTATTCACAGAAACATGATACCATGCACAGTCCTTACCATTTCTATATATTTTCACGAACATTGAGGTCTCCTTCAAAAGATGCTTTATCAAAGCCAAACTGCATAGTCCTTATCATTCTATATATTTTCATGAGCAGTGAGGTCTCCTTCAAACGATGCTTTATCAAACCCAAACTGAACCCATGTGCATTGAACACAAACTTATTGCAAGCCAAGGGCAATCTCAAACCAAACTGCATAAAATCAAACTGATTACATGGCTGTCCAAAGTCAATCAACAAGAGACTCCTACAAGAGGTTTTTAGTAATATAAATGTATAGTTGATTGTATCATTATAGATATGCTCAAGAGTATGTCAAGATAGACTCAAACTGCATTCCAGAAGAGTGGGATTGAGTCTTTAGGTTTTCATGGTGGTTAAGGACTCTGTTCCTTGTATATGATGTTGCATCGCAGGGTGGTAAGTGTCCAGCTTTTTGAGACCAGAAATTTTTTAAAGTGCACAATAAGTGGTAAGGAAATGTGTGTATATAAGTTTTATATTTTAAATGCACAGTAAGTGTGTGTTACAGGGTCTTAAAAAATCTGGTAATATTAACACATTGGCGTCCGACAGCTGTGAACACTGCCTACCCCTCGTGGACCGGACATTTAAACTCTCAACCGGACCTTTAACCTTACAACTCCATAGTACCGTACGAGTCCCTTTACATAAACATAACTTTTCTAAATATGAACATATTTAGTTAAAATTTTATTTCTGTACTCAACAGGTATTCTAGTAGTATTTCAGAGTATGGTATCTCTCGAAACATTCTCCATTGTGTAGAGGCACAGTGCAAAAGGAGC
>Ga0123355_10015602_pt1 | contig 11940 bp, 12 predicted proteins | sample TergutEmb28metaG_3_FD_89872 | JGI IMG/M metagenome (GOLD analysis project Ga0123355, IMG submission 89872) | Embiratermes neotenicus P1 segment gut microbial communities from Petit-Saut dam, French Guiana - Emb289 P1 | ecosystem: Host-associated > Arthropoda: Insects > Digestive system > Gut ... | reverse complement strand
CGTTAGGGGACGCGGTTGAAAAGGCGAGGGATGCTGCTATAAATGCCCGGAATTTGGGCAACGCCGGCTCGGCGGACCTTCTTGACGGACTTCAAAAAGAGATATATAAAGATATATTAATCTTGTCACCTGCGTGCGCAAGCTTTGATATGTTTAAAAATTTTGAGGAGCGTGGAAATGATTTTAAAAAAATCGTTGGAGAACTTGATTAAAGAGTTGACTCAAATTGATTGTATAGCTGGGTTTGAAGGTTTATTTCCTGAATTTTTGCGAACAAAATTATCACCTGTTGTGGATGATGTGAAAATCAATAATTTAGGTAATGTAATTGGCGTAAAACGTTGCGGAAAGCCTAATGCTCCCAGGCTTATGCTTGAAGCGCACATTGATCAAATCGGGCTGATTGTCGCAGGTTTCGAGAATGGCGGGTTTGTTAGATTTACAAATGTTGGCGCGGTTGATTCGCGGATTTTGCCTGCGAGTGAAATATATATCGGAGATAACAATATATACGGTGTTATCGGACATAAACCGCCGCATTTATCGAGCGGTGAGAAAACTGTTACAAAAGTTGAGGAAATGTTGATTGACACCGGAATTCCAACTGAAATACTACAAAATTCAATAAAAATCGGTGATAAAATCATATTTAAGTCAGCTTTTACAAACCTTCAAAACGGACAAGTGTCAAGCGCCGCGATGGATAATCGAGCAGGAGTTGCGGCGTTACTTGATGTTGCACATCGTCTTGCGGATATTACGCTTGATGTCGATTTATATTTTGCGCTTACAACGCAAGAGGAGCTTGGATTTGTTGGCGCTTATGCCGCCGCAAATGAGATTAAGCCTAATGAAGCAATTATTGTTGACGTTACATTTGGCGAAACACCTGATACAAAAGGAAAATCAGAAGTTTTTTCCTGCGGTAGCGGCGCGATGATTTTTCGTGGTCCAAATGTTGATTATGAAAAAACTTTGAAGCTTATTGAAGTTGCAAAAATAAATGAAATTCCTTATGACATTGAGGTTTCAGGCGGGAGCAGTGGAACGAATGCTGTTGCGGTGCAGACAACAGATGCGGGCGTGAAAACTATGATTATATCCATTCCGCTAAAATATATGCATACAACAGTTGAAACTCTTGATATTACAGATGTTGACGCTGTTTCAAACTTAATTTTTGCATACCTGACAACAGGAGGTGAAAGTAATGCTTAAAGAACTTTGTGAAGCATTTGGTGTGTCGGGGTGTGAATTTGAAGTTCGCGAGGTAATTGAAAATGTAGCAAAACCTTATGCAGACGACATTTTCACCGACAATATAGGGAATTTAATAGTATTTAAGCGAGCAATCTCTCCGTCAAACGGAAAAACTATAATGCTTGCCGCGCATATGGACGAAGTTGGATTAATTATTACCCAAATCACTGATGACGGATTTTTACGATTTAACACCGTTGGAGGGATTGATGCAACAATTTTACCGTCTAAACGTGTTAAAATCAATAATATCAGCGGAATAATAGGTGTAAAACCAATTCACTTAACACCTGTTCCGGAACGCGAAAAACCATTAAAAATCAGTGATTTATATATTGATATAGGTGCGAAATCTTATGATGATGCAAAAAAGCATGTTACAATTGGTGATTATGTTGGATTTGAAAGTGATTTTGTCGAGTTTGGTGAACAAATTAAGGCGAAAGCACTTGACGATCGTGCAGGGTGCGCAATCTTACTTAAAACGCTTAAAACTAATTGGAATTTTGACCTTTTTTGCGTATTTACCGTTCAGGAAGAAACAGGCTTACGCGGCGCAAGTGTTGCGTCAAATGTTGTAAAATCTCGCGTCAAAGATATCGACAATATTTATGCATTGGTGGTTGAAGCCACGACATGCAATGATTTACCGAATGTTCCGGAACACTCGCGAGTTACAAAGTTAGGAGACGGACCGGCAATATCGATTCTTGACAGCGCAAGTTTCGCTAACCGCAAGTTGGTTGAAATACTAAAAAAAGTTGCCATTGAGAATGAGATTCCATTCCAATTTAAGGCGTCAACCAAAGGCGGAAACGATGCCGGTGCGATTACAATTCGTCAAATCCCTGTTGCGTCAGTATCTGTGCCCTGTCGTTACATTCATTCACCTGTTTGCGTGATGAATAAACATGATTTTGAGCATACACAAAATTTAGTTTCTCAATTTTTGCGTAAGATGGCAGATGAGGATATGGAGGAATAATAGTTATGAACTTGCAAAAATTTTATGAAACACCTGCTGTTAGCGGATTTGAGTGTGAATTTACAGAATTAATAATGAAGGAATTACAACCTCATGTTGACGAAGTTTATATCGACACTTTCGGTAATTTGATTGCACGAAAAGGACAAAAAAATAACCGAAAGATTATGTTTGAGTGCGGACTTGATGAAAATGGCTTAATGGCTGTTACAATTGATGAAAACGGTAACATTCGAGTTAATTCCATCGGTGATTTTGAAGTACAAAACAAAGTCGGTCAAGAAGTTGGATTTATTAATACTTCAAAGGTTTCCGGTATTTTACGGTGTGATAAAAATTTGAGTGATAACATTACGGTAGATAATTTATATATTGACATTGATGCAAATGATAAAAAACAAGCTGAAATCCTTGTGAATATTGGTGATTTTACGTATTTTAAAGGCAATTTGATAGAAAACGAAACAACAGTAAAGTCAAATCACTTAACAGACAAGCTTGTTCCTTATATTATGGCGAATACGGCAATTTTTGCAAATAATGCTAACCTTGATTTGTATTTCGTATTTTCCGCCCAGCGTAAGCTGAATTCACGTGGATTAAAAGCGGTTTTATGTGAAATTTCCCCGGAAATCCTTATAACGCTTGGCGGAATTAATACCGAAAAAGATATTAAACTAGGGTGCGGAGCCGTTATTTTAGCGAAAGATAAATCAACTGTTACAAGTGAAAGTGTAAAAAATGATTTAATACATGCCGCAAAGCAGCATAAAATTTATGCCGGTAACCATGATTTTGGACTTGCAAATTTACGGGTAACAGGCGCAAATTGCTTAATTGGTAGCGTTTTGTTGCCAGTAAAGTATAAAAACTTAACATTCGAAAAAGTTAAAAAAAACGATATCGAAAGTGTACAAAATTTGCTGTTGCAATATATTGGAGGAGATTTGCATAATGAATAAACAAACACAAGAGTACCTAAAACAGCACTTCGGAATAAGTGATGAAGTTCTTGCCATTGCCGTGACGGCGGAAGAAGAGTTATCCCCTCAGTTCCGCGCGGCAGAAGAGGTTGCTGAATTTAATCAACTTAAAATTTTGAAGGCGTTCCAAGATAACCGCGTATCTTATGCACACTTTGCTGAAACATCGGGTTATGGTTATGATGATCTTGGGCGAGATACGCTTGATAAGATTTATGCGCAAGTGTTTGGGACGGAAGATGCATACGTTAGAGTTAATATAATTTCGGGAACACAAGCGATTTCGACTTGTTTATTCGGTGTTCTGCGTCCGGGTGATACGCTTTTATCGGTATGCGGCAAACCTTATGATACCCTACATGAGGTTATAGACTGTGGTAACAATAATTTCGGTTCTCTTGCCGACTGGGGCGTGAAATACAAGCAAGTTGATTTGCGCCCGAATGGGCATCCGGGGAATTTACCGGTCGCCGGCTCGGCGAACCCTAATGACGGACTTCATACCGAGCGAAGCGAGACATTTAAAAAGGTAGACCATAATAATATTACGTCAACTATTTTGAGAGACAGCTCTATAAAAGCAGTTCTGATTCAACGCTCAAAAGGTTATGAATTGCGAAAGTCGTTGGATATTGATGAAATTGAAAATATTATAAATACTGTAAAATCAGCAAATCCCAATATAATTTGCATAATTGATAACTGTTACGGCGAGTTTACAGAAACCCGCGAACCGACTGAGGTTGGCGCGGATTTGGTTGTTGGATCGCTAATAAAAAATCCGGGCGGAAGTTTAGCTCCGACCGGTGGGTATATCGTTGGAAAGACTGAATTTGTTGAACTTGCCGCCAATCGTCACACTGCTCCCGGACTCGGAAAACATGTTGGCGCAAGCCTTGGATTTAATAAGCAACTTTATCAAGGTTTGTTTATAGCATCGCATATTGTGCTGCAAAGTTTGAAAACAGCAATGTTATGTGCTAAAATATTCGAAAAATTAGGTTATGATGTTTGTCCGACAGCAATAGAAAAACGCACTGATATAATTCAGGCAATCAAGTTCGGGGATAAGGAAAAACTTATCAATTTTTGCCGCGCGATTCAAGCAAACGCGCCTATTGATAGCTTTGTAACACCTGAACCGTGGGCAATGCCAGGATATGATAGCGAAGTGATTATGGCGGCGGGAGCGTTTGTGCAGGGAGCGTCAATCGAACTTTCCGCTGATGCTCCGATTCGCGAACCTTTTGTAGCGTTTTTGCAAGGCGGAATTACATATGAGAGCGCGAAAGTTGCGATAATAAAGGCGGCAAGCGATGCTTTGTAAAAAAAATCAAAAATTTTCAAACTTATGCTTGACATAATCAGAAAATACTTGTATAATAAGTATGTTATGCAAATGCGAGGTAAGAATGGGGGGATTAGAAATGGCTGAAATCAAAATTAAAGATAATGAATCTTTGGATAACGCGCTTCGCCGTTTTAAGCGTTCTTGCGCTCGCGCGGGAGTTATGAGCGATGTCAGACGGCACGAGCATTATGAAAAACCCAGCGTTCGACGTAAGAAGAAATCAGAAGCTGCTCGTAAACGTAAGTTTAAGTAATTTTAAATTTATAATGTATATTGATAGCGTGCTACTTGTAGTACGCTATCAATTTATATTTTTAATGGGAGTGAACTTAAATGGAAAACACATATTTTAATATACACGAAGGCACAGTTGAAAAATCCACATACTGGCACACATCAGCGCATATTTTAGCACAAGCTGTGTCACGTTTATTTCCGAACGCAAAACTTGGAATCGGTCCCGCAATTGATAACGGATTTTACTATGATTTTGATGTTGAAGCACCGTTTGACTCGGAAGATTTAAATAAAATTCAAGCGGAAATAAAGAAAATCATCAAGGAAAATCTACCTATTGAGCGGTCTGAGTTATCTCGCGCCGAAGCATTGGAACTTGTGAAAGACAACCCTTATAAGGTTGAGTTGGTTAACGATTTGTCTGACAGTGAGGTTATTTCCTTTTATAAACAAGGAGAGTTTGTTGATCTTTGTGCCGGACCTCATCTTGAAAAAACCGGAAAAATCAAGGCGTTAAAATTGCTATCTGCAACGGCGGCGTATTGGAAAGGTGATCAAAACAACAAGTCACTTTGCCGTGTTTATGGAATTTCGTTCCCGTCTAAAGATGAGTTAAATGATTACGTTGCGAAGCTGGAAGAAGCGAAGTCTCGTGATCACAACAAACTCGGGCGTGAGCTTGGAATATTTATGACAGATGAAAAAATTGGACAAGGCTTGCCTATTTTAATGCCTAAGGGCGCAAAAATTATGCAAACTTTGCAACGTTTTGTTGAGGATGAAGAGCAAAGGCGCGGATACTTACCCACAAAAACGCCATATATGGCAAAAAGCGATCTTTACAAGGTTTCAGGTCATTGGCAGCATTATAAGGACGGTATGTTTGTTCTTGGGGACGGCGATGAAACTACCGGAGAAGAAGTTCTCGCGCTTCGCCCAATGACTTGTCCGTTTCAATTCGCGATTTATAATGCCGGATTGCACAGTTATCGCGATTTGCCGATTCGGTATTCCGAGACATCAACGTTATTTCGAAACGAGGCAAGCGGCGAAATGCACGGACTTATAAGGGTTCGGCAGTTTACTTTGTCGGAAGGTCACTTAATTGTTACGCCCGAGCAGCTGGAGGGCGAATTCGCCGCGGTGCTTGATTTGATTGACTATATTATGGACGCCATTGGAATTAAAGAAGATATTTGGTATCGTTTTTCAAAATGGGACGCGGCGAATAAAGATAAATACGTTGGTACAGCGGAAGAGTGGGAAAGCGCGCAAGTTTTGATGAAGAAGATTATCGACAAAATGGGAATTCATTATGTTGAAGCGGATGGCGAGGCTGCGTTTTACGGTCCTAAGCTTGATATTCAATGCCGAAATGTTCACGGAAAAGAAGATACAATTATCACTATTCAGCTTGATTTCGCGCTTGCAGACAGGTTTGATATGACTTACGTTGATGCAGACGGCGTAAAAAAACGTCCGTATATTATTCATCGTTCGTCAGTTGGATGTTATGAGCGAACACTTGCGTTGCTGATTGAAAAGTATGCAGGTGCATTACCATTGTGGTTAGCTCCGACTCACGCACGAATTTTGCCGATTTCAGAAAAGTATAATGACTATGGCAAAAAGGTTTTAGAAACCTTAACAAATGCCGGGTTGTCTGTTGAACTTGATGATAGGAACGAGAAGTTGGGTAAAAAGATTCGTGAGTCGGGACTTGATAAAATTCCGTATTCTCTTGTTGTCGGTGAGACGGAGGAGACGAACGGAACTGTTTCATTGCGTTCTCGGAAAGCGATACAAGCTGCTCTTAAAGCAGGCGCGGACACGCAAGCCGCAATCGCCGCCGGAGATTTAGGTTCGATAGCGTTAGATGACTTGATTGCAAAGTTGACGGGTGAGATAGCGACAAAGGAGAAGTAAAAGCTATTCAAAAATAAAAGTAGGGTGAGTTTTAAGTTTACACTTAAAATTTACCCTACTTTTTATATATAAACAATTCGGGTTTAACCCCGGATTGATTACCGCATTCATCGCAATATTTTTTTGATACTCTGTTTTTATCATATTCGGCACAATCGAAACCGTTACGAATATTATGGCATTATAATCATTTTATATGTATAAAAATTTTAACAAAAATGCATAATATAGCTTGTAGGTAATAGAGTTTTGGAGGTCGATGTACTTTGTTGAATACTGTAAATGAAATCGCTGATAATATAATTAAAAAATATGAGAAAAAATTGTTAGATAAGATTATAAATACCCATTATTTTTACTTTTTAAACTATGAAAAGGTAAAAATTATCGAAAAAGCATTGCAACGATTAGAATTAAACGAAGATGAAGTTGGACAATTACGTGTTGACATAATTCACGAAAAATTAGAAGAATATCTAGCGGCCAATCCTCTTGATGGGCTTCAAAATAGTACGTTAGAAGGGTTTGTACGGTTTAGACTTCGTGAATATTATTCGATTTTAGAAGCTATAATTGACGATGCGGCACAAGAATATTTAATTGAGCGAGAATATGAAGAATTTATCGGACTTTTGAAATATTTTTTAGAAATTTCCGAATCTAAGTTGCCTATTTTACACATTATGAGCGGTGATTTCGGTTATAAATTCTTGGATAACAACCGCAATGATATTACCACCGAATGTATGGTGGATTTTCTTACGCCGATAGAAGAAGTGGGAGTTCGCCATTCGCCATATTTTTTTGCCAATGAGTGCGTAAACTATGATGATATGTTAATTAGTACACTTTTAATGCTTGCACCGTCAAAGATTCTTTGGTATAATGCAGATGAGAATTCTGAAATTACAGAAACGGTAAAAAAGATTTTTGAGGAAAAAGTATCGTTTTGTTAACAATAATTATATTATGTAAATATAATTTGACATAATATAAAACAAAAATCATCTTTTAATGATTTTTGTTTACATAATTAAATTATAGTGAACTGTTTTCATCTGTTGAATCGACTTTAACAGAAGATAAAGGATTTTGTTTCATTGCATCCCGAATTTGCTCGTTGCTAATATGGGTATAAATTTCGGTGGTGGATAAATTTTCGTGGCCCAAAATCGCCTGTAATGCCCGAATGTCAACGCCATTTTGATACATCAACGTTGCCGCTGTGTGCCGTAATTTATGAGTTGTGTAACGAGTTGAATCAAGTCCGGCTTTTTTAATATATTTTTCTACAACGTTTTGAACTGAACGACGAGAAATTCGTTGTTTCCGACTACTTAAAAATAATGCATTTTTATGTATATCAGGAACATTACCGATTTTGACACGTTCTTCAAGATATGTTGAAATTGCTGAAAGACAAGCATCGTTAAGATAAATCATACGTTCTTTATTTCCTTTTCCAAGCACTGTTAGCGTATCGCCGCGAATGTCAGCAATATTTATACCAATTAATTCGGCAAGCCTAAGCCCGCAATTTAAAAATAATGTAATTATGCAGTAATCGCGGACTTTGTTCGCGTGAGTATCGCTGGTTTTACCATTGTTATTATTATGTATACTTGCCAACAAATCAATACTATCATTAAGATTTAGATGTTTCGGAAGTAATCTTTTAATTTTTGGAGTTTCGATATCAATTGTCGGATTTTCGGATAGCAATTTCGCTCGATTACAGACAAATTTAAAGAAGCTTCTGATACTTGCTATTTTTCGAGCGCGTGTTTTGGCTGTATTTGAGTGTTCACGATTGAGGAACGCAATGTATTCATATATCGTGTTTTGGTCAACTCTACGAAGAACATCGATTGTAACCGGTGTGATTTCAATTTTATCAAACGGCGTATCCGGTTTATCAAGCAACTCAAACTTAATACAAAGAAAACGATAAAACTTTCTAAGATCGTAAAAATATTCATCCGATGTTTTGCGGGCGATGCCTTTAACATTTTCCATATATAAAAAGAAATCTTTAAGCGGATACGGCATTTCTGTCGAATTGCGTTTTAGGCTTATATTCGCCGGTTTTTGTGGCATATGGCTTTCCTCCTATTTTTAATACTCTTTTTGTGCACAAAGCTTTTATTTTGCGCAATGTTTAATATTTATTATATAACATCTTTCTTGTTTTGTCAACAACTTTTTTCATTGACTTTTTCTTTATTTTAGTATATACTGGTAATATCGGAGGAAAATTTTATGAGCAGACTTTTACCTAAACTTTATTTAGACAGTATTTTTCATATAAATTTTGACGAGCTTCAAAAACGCGGAATTACAACGCTTCTATTTGATCTTGATAATACCGTTGCGGCTTATGACGCTCCCATTGCAGATGAGCGAGTAATTGAATTTTTCGCACACTTAAAAGAAATGGGATTTTTTGTTTGCCTTGTTTCTAACAATCGCAATGACAGGGTTTTAAAATACGCTGATTCACTTGATATTTCTTTTATTTCATTTGCGCGGAAACCTTTTAAAAGCGGAATTTTAAAAGCTTGCAAAATTTTTGACGTTAAACCAAATGCTTGTGCCCTTATCGGCGACCAAGTTTTTACTGATGTTTATGGCGGAAATCGTTTGGGAATGTTTACAATTCTTGTAAAACCAATTAATCCGCCAAAGAGGTTTTTTATTAAACTTAAACGCCGATTAGAACGGCGTGTTTTAAGGAGGTTAAAATAATGTCAGCTTTATTCGGAGTTGCAGGAAATTGCGATGATTACTATGCCGCAGGACACAAGTCATCACTAAACATGCCGCAATATCTAAGAGAAAATGGACTTTCTGTTTACGAATACCAATGCGGCAAGGGTGTGAAAATTTCAGCAAAAACTGCATCTGAAATCGGACAAGCTGCGGAAAATAATAATATTATGTTAACCGTTCATGCTCCTTATTATATCAGTTTATCCAGCGATATTGAAGAAACTCGCTTAAAAAGCGTGAAATATATTACCGACACTTTGGAAGCCGCTCGAAATTTAGGCGCTAAACGAATTGTGGTTCATGCGGGTTCATGCGCAAAAATGTCACGCGCTGCCGCTGTTGAACTTGCGAAAGACACTCTTAAACGCTCAATTGCCGAAGCGGAAAATTTAGGACTTGCCGATATTCATATTTGTCCTGAAACAATGGGGAAAATTAATCAACTTGGCACTGTTGAGGAAGTTGTTGAACTTTGTAAAATTGACGAACGGCTAATTCCTTGTATAGATTTCGGGCATGTAAATGCACGAACGCTTGGCGGTTTGTGTACAAAAGTAGATTTTGAGCAGATTTTCGATTTAATGGAAAACGGGCTCGGTCGTGAGCGCGCCTCCCTCTTCCATTCACATTACAGCAGGATTGAATTTACCGACGGCGGCGAGAAAAAGCATCATACTTTTGCGGATATTGAATACGGACCGGAGTTTGAGCCTATCGCGGAAATTATCGCGGAGCAAGGATTGTCGCCTGTTATAATTTGCGAAAGCCGCGGAACGCAGACAAGGGATGCAGTTGCGATGCAAGAAATTTATAGGAGTAAACTATGATAAAACAACACCATGAAATCGAAAAAATCCAAACGGCGCAGCGTATTGCTGAACGCGCGTTTGATTATATCTTGCCTTTTATCAAAATTGGCGCACGCGAAATGGACATTGCCACGGAAATTTATAGTTTCTTTGAACGCGAAAACGCTCTGCCGCTTTCCTTTGATACCATCGTTGTATCCGGCGCGCGCGGGTGTTTACCTCACGGCGAACCTAGCGAAAAACTAATCGAATACGGCGATTTTGTAACCCTTGATTTTGGTTGTACCTTTGAAGGATATTGAAGCGATATGACCAGAACCGTTGCTGTTGGAACAGTGTCAAGTGAACAACTTTACATTTACGAAACCGTTCTGGCGGCGCAAGTCGCGGCGATTGAATTTATAAAATCAGGCGTTTCCTGTTTTGACGCTGACAAAGTCGCGCGGGATATAATTTCGGGTGCGAATGAATTTCGCCCTGATGGATATGGTGAGTTTTTCGTTCATTCTCTTGGGCACGGTATTGGAAAGCTAGTTCACGAAGAGCCTCGTTTATCGCAGAAATCGGAAGAAATACTTCAAACTAATATGGTTGTAACAGTTGAACCGGGGATTTATATTCCTGATTGGGGCGGTGTGAGGATTGAGGATATAGTTTGGGTTCGAGATGACGGCGTGGTTAATTTAACAAAGACACCGAAAGAATTATTAATATTGTAAAGATTTTCACAAATTCTTCTTGACCGTATGTAGAACTTCTGTTAAAATTAAGCTATATCTGAAAGGAGCGATTTTTAAATGGGTTACATTAAAGATGCAGTACAACAATTTATAGCACAAAGTAATGAATTCGCCAAAGCGATTACCGGGTTTGACGGATTTATAGATGTTATCGCAAAACCGGTTAAAAAGAAATTGGATACAGGAAATGAATATTTTGAAACAATTGAAGAATTTGGCGAATTCTTAAAGGGGCGCGCAGGTAAAAGCTGCTTGCTTAAATATGACACAACACTTGAAAAACTAGGCGGAAACGCGCCCATATTTTCATTGGCATTGGCAAAATTAAATTCAAATGTTGAATTGGTTGGCGCGCTCGGGTTTCCCCAGCCGAATAAACTGTTTGCTGAAATGCCGGGAGTTAACATTCACAGCATTACAGAACCTGGAATTACAACGGCGTTGGAGTTTAAGGACGGCAAGATTATGCTTTCGGATTCCCGCGCATTGGGTGAAGTTTCGTTTGAAACAATGAAGAAAGTAATTGGTCTTGATAAACTCGCTGAAATATTCTCAAACGCGGGAATTATTGGTATGTTTAATTGGAATGACATTAAAAATTGCAGCGGTCTTTGGAAAAGTTTAGAGCAAGAGCTTATGCCGAATGCAAAAGTTGCTTCAAATGCTGTTTTATCCATTGATTTGTGCGATGTTGCAAGCAGATCAGCTGAGGATATTTGCGAAATGATAAACATTCTTCAATCTTTCAAAAAGTATTGCAAAGTTGTTTTGAATTTAAACTACAACGAATACTCTCAGGTTTATGCTGCGTTGACAGGTAAAAGCGCGCCTGAAAACGTTGAAGAAAGCGACATGCTTGCCGTTACGGGATTAGATGTTG
>Ga0123355_10015601_pt1 | contig 11940 bp, 9 predicted proteins | sample TergutEmb28metaG_3_FD_89872 | JGI IMG/M metagenome (GOLD analysis project Ga0123355, IMG submission 89872) | Embiratermes neotenicus P1 segment gut microbial communities from Petit-Saut dam, French Guiana - Emb289 P1 | ecosystem: Host-associated > Arthropoda: Insects > Digestive system > Gut ... | reverse complement strand
CGGGCGGCCGACGGCATCGCCGCGGTGTTCTGCTCGGACCTGGCCAGGGCGGTCGAGACGGCAGCGATTGCCTTCGACGGCACGGGAATCCCAGTAATGCTGGACTGGCGGCTGCGCGAGTGCGACTACGGGTCGCGGAACGGGATGCCGGCGGCCGAGATGCACGCGCACCGGACGGAATTCCTCGACCTGCCGTACCCCGGCGGGGAGAGCTGGCGGCAGGCCACAGCGCGGGTGGGCCGGTTCGTCGCCGACCTCTCGCCGCGGTGGTCGGACCAGCGAGTGCTGGTCATCGGCCACGTCGCCACCCGCTGGGGCCTGGAAATCGCGGTGCTCGGCACTCCCCTGGATGAACTGGCCAGCAGCCCGTTCGACTGGCAGCCGGGCTGGGAGTATTTCACTCGCTAGCAGGTTACTACCTGCGGTAGCATGCAATCATGGCTGCAGCACCAGATGACTACGACAACGAGCGCGCGCCGCTATTCAGCGCTCTCGAAGAAGCGATGAGGCGAGCGCTGGAGTCCTACTCCCGCGAGCAGGTCCTGGAGCGCGTCATCAGAGTCCTGCCCGCCGGTGGCGCCGATCCAGATGACGCCCCCAAGCCAGGCCTGCATGGCAAGGTGGAAAAAGTCAGCGTTTCCCTGCCGAGAGAGCTGACAGAGGCCATCCGCGCCCGAACTGGCCCTGGCGGATTTAGCCGCTATGTGGCTGATGCCGTCCAGGAGCGCTTCCATCACGACCAGCTCGGCGACCTGCTCGACGAACTCGAAGCCGAGCACGGTCCGGTCCCTGACGAGATACGGCAGCAAACGAGGCGACTATGGCCCGATCAATCGCAATAGGCGGCGCACTCATCCTGGACGCCGAGGGGTTAGTCAAGCTGGCCGATGGCAATCATTTCGCGGTCTCGTTCGCACGCGATGCGCACGAGCGCAGCGGGCGGGTCATGACGGCCGCATCCACGATCGCTGAGGTGCTCCGCGGTGGGCCACGGGACGCATCGCTGCACCGGGTGCTGAACCAAGTCAGAGTCGTGCCGATCGACAAAGAGCTCGGCCGTGCGGCGGGTGAGCTACTTGGCAGGGCGGGCCTCTCCGGACACCACACGATTGACGCACTACTGGCAGCCGTCGCCCTGGGCCAGCCCCGCCCAGTGGTGCTCCTGACCAGCGACCCGGACGACATGGCCCGGCTGACCCACGAGCCGGCCAGGCCGCGAGCCGAGCGGATCGCGGTGGTGCGCGTTTAGTCGGCTGGCGCCAGCAGGCCGAGCCGGTGGGCGATGGCAGCCGCCTCGCCGCGGCTAGCGGCGCCGAGCTTGCCGAGAATGCTGGACACGTGCACGCTCACAGTTTTGGCTGAGATGAAGAGCTCAGCCGCGATCGCCGCGTTGCTGGCACCAGCCGCGACGAGCCTCAGTACCTCCGCCTCGCGCGCCGTCAGGCCCGGTGCGACCGCGGCACCGGCGGCCGGTTCACCCGGCAGCGTGATCCTGGCCCGCCGCGCCAGCTGCCTGATGTCGGCGAGCAGCCGGGCGGCGCCGAGGTCCGCGGCGAGCCCGGCGGCACGCACGAGCGGCGCCTCCGCGGCCGTCCGGTCCGACTGGCGGGCCAGGGCGGTCTCGGCGATGCGGTACAGCGCCGTGGCAAGCGCGAGCGGCTCGCTGAGCTCGTCCCACGCCGTGGCGGCAATCCACCACAGGGTCAGGCTGTCGGCGGCCGTGCCGCCGGCCCAGGCGGCATCCGCGTAGAAGGTGGCCCGCTGGGCTGCCTGCACCGGTCCGACCACGTCGAGCTTGGCTGCCTGCTCACGTGCGGCGGCCTGTACTGCCGTGGCCAGCTGGGTATCGTCGGCCGTCCGCGTGGCTGCTGGCCGCGTCAGCACGTCACCCGCTACCCGCGCCGCCGCCACGAGCAAGGGCCACGCCTCGCGCGGGCTTGCCTGCAGGTCACGCGCGGCCAGCGCATCCCGGGCTGCGGTCAGGGCGACCGCGGGGTTGCTGTCGGCGGCCGCTAGCTCGACGTGCAGCCGGACGTTCGGCAGGTGGCTCTGCCCCCGGTACACATCTGGCAGCAAGTCCGTGGCACGGCCCAGGGCGTACCGGGCCCTGTCGAGATCACCCCGGCCGAGCGCTAGCTCGGCCGCGAGTTGCCACAGGAAGTGCCGGTAGGGCCCGGTCGACGGCGCCGCGATAGCCCCGACGATGACATCGTCAGCCTCCGCCCAGTGCCCGGCGGCGATCAGGGGCTCCGCGACATTGCATGCCAGGATCGCGCCTGACGCTCGCGACAACCCGTAGCGAGCCGCCTCCGCCAGCCCCGTCCTGGCAACCTCGGCGGCCGGCAGATGCTCGCCCATCCCCTCGAGCACATGCGACTCGTTGATCGCGGCCAGCATGAGCAGGCTCGGATCCCGGGCCTGCTCGGCGGCGCCTCGGGCCTGCGCCAGCATGCGGAGCGCGTCCTCTCCGTCGGGAGCCAGCACCGCCAAGGTCAGGAGGGCCCAAGCCCTGATGGCAGGCTCATGTTCCTCCGTGGCGATGGCGAGCGCCTCCTCGGCGGCAGCCTGGGCAGCGGCGTCGGCGTGCTGCTTATGCAGCACATGCGCGAGGCCAGTCAGCACCTGGGCCCGAACCGTCTCGTTCCGGCCGTCGCTCACCAAGCGCAAAGCCTCGGTTACGTCGTCACTGCTGACCGGCAGGTTCCCCTGCGCCGCCAGCGAAGCACGGCTGTTGAGCAGCAACGCGGCCCTGACCGGATCTTTCGCGGCGTCGACTTCGTGCAGCGCAGCGGTGGCGAACGCCAGCCCGCGCTCGAACTCCCCGCTGACCTCGGCGACGGCGGCCGCCCTTTCCAGCACCTGCACGTGGTCCTCGCCGATTCGCTCCGGCGCCTCAGGAACCCGGTCCCACAGCTCCAGCACCCGCGCGAGCATGCCGAGCTGCTCGGAATACGCGAGCGCCGCGCCCGCTTCGGCTGCCCCCTGCCACGCGCTGATGAGTGCCTCGGTGAGGTCGTGTGCCAAGTACCAGTGGTGCGCGAGCGAGATCGACGCCCGGCCGGCGGGGACCAGCGCTGGGTCGGCGGATATCGCCTCCGCGTACCGTTGATGCAGCCGCCCATGCTCGCCCGGCAGCAGGTCGTCGTGCATGACCTCCTGGATGAGCGCGTGCCGGAACTGATAGCTGTCGCCGTCGGGGTACAGCACGTTGGCCGATACGGCCGGCCGCAGCGCCCGGGCGAGGTCGTCCTCTGCTAGCCCGCTCACCCGGGCCAGCAGAGCGTGCCCCGGCCGCGTTCCTGCCGCGGAGGCCATCCGCAGCAATTCCCTGGTCTCCTCGGGCAATCGCTGGGCGGCGGCGAGCACCAGGTCCCGCAGCGATGCGGGCAGGTCCGACTTCGACCCGAGCAGGTGCTCGACGAACAGCGGATTGCCCTCGCTGCGCAAGAACACGGCTTCGGCCTGCTCGGATGTCGGCTCGTGCGCCAGAATCGCTGCCATCTGGGCGGCCGCCTCTGGTCGCGTCAGCCTGGGCAGCTCGGTGCGCTCGACCCAGCCGATCCGGCCGAGCTCGGCCAGCAGGGGACGCAGCGGGTGCGTGCGAGTCAGCTCGTCGGAGCGGAAGGTGACGACGATCAGCAGCGGTGCCACCGCCAGGTTGGCGATCAGGAACGTCAATAGCTCGCGGCTGGACGCGTCCGCCCAGTGCGCGTCCTCGATGATGAGAGCCAGTGGTGCCGTGCGGGCGAGCTGTGCCAGCAAACCGAGCAGCTGCTCGAACAGCCGCGCACGCGCCTCCCCCTGGTACGCCTCGTTTTGCTGGTCAGCCGCGGCGCCCAGCTCCGGCAGCAGCCGGCCCAGCTCAGTCGGCACCGGCCCGGCCAGCATGGCTCGCACGCTGTCCTGGCCAAGGTCGAGAACGAGCTGCCGGAGCACCGCGGTGAACGGCGCGAACGGCAGCCCGGCGGCGCCCAGCTCAAGACAGCCGCCGGTCAGCGCGCGGCCCTGGGCTGCCGCAACGCGACCGGCGAATTCGGTGACCAGCCGGGTCTTGCCGACGCCCGTCTCGCCGCCGAGCAGGATGGCGGCTGGCTCACCGCGATGCGCGGCGGCGAGCGCCTCCTCGAGCGCGGCGAGCTGCCCCGTCCGGCCGACGAGGATGGGGCTGACCCCGGTGGCTGGCACGCTGTCCAGCATGCCAGCCGCGATGCCAGGCCTCATCCCCGTCGGCGCCCCCGAAACCGGCTCGGCCGCCATCGGACGCTACCGGCGGCTGCTCGTCAGTCCGCGCCCATCAGCGTGGGCTGGCACGGACTGCTGCGGCACCTCGACTACTGTGCTGACGCCGTCGGGCCAGATCAGCTCGACCCTGTGCGGCTGCCGACGACTTTCCCGGCGCTCGCGCTGCGTCTCCGCGCGAGCGGCTGCGGCCTGCCTGGCCAGCCGGTGCGCCGCCGCCGCGCGGTGCATGTCCGCGATCCGTTCCCTGGCCACGGCCTCCGTGATGTACGGGTGCATGGTGTCCCTCCTCAGGTTGCGGGCCCGGTGTGTGATGCCCGCACTACTGAGGTTCGTGGTAAGGCCTCCGCTTAGGGATCGGCAGCAATCCCTATTTCGGCCGGCCGCTGGCCTTAGCTGACCTCGCCCGGTACTCACGCCTTGTCCGCGACCAGAGCACGACGGCGAGCACCGCGCCAGCGGCCGCGCACAGCGACCCGCCGAACAGGAACCACTTTCCGGCAGCCGTATCCGTCACGATCACGCTGCCGCCTGCCGCGTTGCCGGACAGCACGAGAGTCACCACGAACCAGCCGACCGCCGGCAGGACACCCGCGACGGCCGTGCGCATGCCCCACGCGCCGAGGACGCAGGTGACTCCGATCGCGGCAGCAAACAAGACCGCCACCAGCACGCCGGGACCGCGGCTGTACTGGAACACGCCGACCAGCCCTTGCACCATGCCCAGCAGGAACAGCGCGATGTACCCGCCTGCGGTGACAGCCGGATGGGTCTCGCCGGTCGGCGCCCCGCCGCCGGTCACGCTAGCCGAGCCCGGCGAACAGATCGGTCTCCAGACTGCCGGCACCAGCCGGGCCGGGGCGGCCAGGGCCAGCGAGCAGCGTGAAGTGCTCGACACCAAGAGCCTTACGGCCGACCATGTCGGAGAGCGCGAAGAAGGGGCTGTCCACCGCGATCTGGGTGACGTGCGCCCGCATTGCCGCGATCTTGGCGTCCAGGTAGTCCGTTGCGTCGATCCGCGTGCTGACCTGGTCGTCGTCGGTGCCGAACGGCAGCTCATCCAGCGACTGCACCCGGCTGAAGTCGACGCCGCCGACCTGACCGCCGCTGCCGTCGCCGGCCAGCAGTGCCATCGCCTCGGCCAGCACCGACTTCGGGATGGCGGTCGCATAGAACTTGCTGATCTGGCCTTCGGCCAGCTCGAATGCCCGCCACGACACCCGGTGCGCCTGGATGTGGTCGGGATGCCCGTAGAATCCGCGCGCGTCGTAGGTGACCAGCACCTGCGGCCGCACCTCGGCGATGATCGCGAGCAGCGCGCGCGCCGCCTCGTCCACATCGGCGCGCCAGAAGCAGGCAGGCTCTTCGTTGGCCGGTGTCCCCATCATGCCCGAGTCACGCCACCGGCCGGCCCCGCCGAGGAAGCGGTGGTCCGCCACGCCGAGGGCCGCGCACGCCGCGTTCAGCTCACCGATCCGGTGCTGGCCGAGCCCGCCGCCGGCGTCCCACGCCAGGTCCGCCAGCTCGGCCGGGATGACCTCGCCCATCTCCCCCAGCGTGCAGGTAACGAGCGTCACCTGCGCGCCCTCCGCGGCGTATTTCGCCATGGTGGCGCCGGTCTCGATCGATTCGTCGTCCGGGTGTGCGTGCACGAATAGCACGCTTCGCGCGGCCCTGCTGGTCACGCACGGGAGCCTACCGGCAGGATCAGTAGCGTGACCGACACGTTCCCCCGGCAGGCCGCTCGTACCAAGAACTTCTCCCTCGGAGCGCCTCGTTCGTTCCACGTCTCGCCGGACGGCCAGACCGTCCTGTTCCTGCGGTCGCAGGGCGGCGCCGATCCAGTCACCTGCCTGTGGGCGCTGGACGTCGCCACCGGCCGGGAGCGGCTCATCGCCGACCCGGGGCGTCTCGCCGGGGCCGACGCAGCCGAGGATCCGGTCGAGCAGGCGCGCCGGGAGCGAGTCAGGGAGCAGGCCAGCGGCATCGTCGCCTTCGCCGCCGATCGCGACTGCAGGATCGCCACGTTCACGCTGCGGGGCTCGGTGTATGTGGCGGACCTCCGCCCAGAGGACGGCGGAGTGCGGGCGCTAGCGACGAGCACGCCCGCAGCCGACCCGCGGCCGGACCCCACCGGGAGGCTGGTGGCCTACGTCAGCGCGGGCGCGCTCCGGGTGCATAACCTCGCAACCGGTGAGGACCGGGCGCTGGCGGACCCGCGCGGTGCCGAGGGCATCAGCTTCGGCCTCGCGGAGTTCATCGCGGCCGAGGAGATGGACCGCAGCCGCGGTTACTGGTGGGCGCCAGACGGCTCGGCCCTCCTGGTCCAGCGCACAGACGAGACGCCGGTGCGCACCTGGTACATCGCCGACCCGGCGAGCCCGGCCAGCCCTCCGCGCGCCGTCCGCTACCCGGCGGCGGGCACCGACAACGCTGTCGTAACCCTCCACGTCGCCGGCGTCGACGGCGGGCTGACGGAGGTGACCTGGGAGCGGACGGCTTTCCCTTACCTCGTCACCGCAAGCTGGGAACGGGCTGGCTCGGGGCAGCCCCTCGTTGTCGTCCTCAGCCGCGATCAGCGGGACATGCGCGTCCTGCTGGTCGACCCGGCGTCCGGCACGACGAGCCAGATCAGGGCCGACACCGACCCGCACTGGGTCGACATCGTGGCGGGCGTACCGAGCTGGACCGCCGATGGCCGGCTGGTCTGGACGGCTGACGCCGGAGGGGCCAAGCGGCTCGTGACCGGCACCCTCGCTGAGCACGCGGCCGGCCTGGCGCAGCTGGTCACACCCGAGTCACTGAACCTTGGCCAGGTGCTGGCCGTGGATGGCGACACGGTCCTGTTCACCGCCACGGCCGGCGATCCGGCGGCAGTCTCGGTGTGGACGGCCGGTCCTGGCGGCGTGCAGCAGGTCAGCCCGGCCGAGGGAATGCACGGCGGCACCCTGGCCGGCGGCACCCTGGTGCTCGCCAGCCGGACCCTCGCGAGCACCGGCCTCAGCGTCGGTGTCCGGCGCGACGGCGCCGAGGTCGCCCGCATTGGCTCGCTGTCGGAGGCGCCGGACCTGCCCGCGCCTGCGCCGCGACTGACCTGGTCGGGCGGCACTGGCCGGGTCCGGATCGCGATCCTGCTGCCGTCGTGGCATGAACCTGGCTCGGGCCCGCTGCCCGTGCTCTGTGACCCCTATGGCGGGCCGCACGGCAGGCGGGTAACGACGGCGGCGGCTTCCTACCTCACCCCGCAGTGGCTCGCTGAGCAGGGCTTCGCTGTTGTCATCGCCGACGGCCTCGGCATGACCGGCCGCGGCCCGGAGTCTGACCGCGCCGTCGCGGGCGACCTGGCCGGTCCTGCGCTCGCCGGCCAGGTCGAGGCGGTGCGGTCCGCCGCCGAGCAGTGCGCCGACCTGGACCTCACCAGGGTGGCCATCCGGGGCTGGTCGTTCGGCGGCTACCTGGCCGCACTGGCGGTGCTGCGCCGGCCGGATGTCTTCCACGCGGCCGTCGCTGGTGCTCCGCCCACCGACTGGCGCCTGTATGACACCTGCTACACCGAGCGTTACCTCGGCCACCCGGACGCGAGCCCGGACAGCTACGAGCGCAGCTCGCTGCTGGCCGACGCGCCGCGGCTGACCAGGCCGCTGCTGCTGGTGCACGGCCTGGCCGACGACAACGTGGCCGCCGCGCACACGCTCCGGCTCTCCGCTGCCCTGCTGGCGGCCGGCCGGCCGCACAGCGTGCTGCCGCTGTCGGGCGTCACGCACATGTCAGGAACGCAGGAGGACGTGGCCGAGAACCTGCTGCGCCTGCAGGTGGACTTCCTGCGCACCGCGCTGGGTATCACGGCCCCATGACCCGGCTGCTGATCGGCGGATACTCCGGCTCCAAGGGCGCCGGACACGGCATCACCGTGCTCGAGGACGACGACGTCATCGCCACAATCCCGGCCGACTCGCCGTCCTGGCTCACCCGGCACCCCTCGCTGCCGGTCGTGTATGCGGTCGCCGAGACGGATGAGGGGCACGTGCACGCCTGGGGCCTCGAGGACGGCGCGCCCGCGAAGCCCCTCGGCACGGGCGAAACCGGCGGCGCCGAGCCCGCCCACCTGACTGTCGACCCGTCCGGCCGGTTTCTCATCACCGCCAACTACAGCGGCGGCAGCATCAGCGTGCACCGGCTCGGCCCGGACGGCAGCATCGGCGAGCGCACTGACCTGGTCCGGCATGAAGTGCACGGCGAGCACCCGCGGCAGGACGCTGCGCACCCCCACATGGTCCTGGCGATGGCAGACGGCCTGCTGGTCACCGACCTTGGCGGTGACGCCATTTACCGGTACCAGCTCAGCCCGGAAGGCAAGCTCACGCTCAGCGGCGTCATCGTCACGCCCAAAGGCTCCGGGCCGCGGCACGTGCTCGCGGTGGAAGTTCGGGGGGTGCACGGGGGGCCTGCCCCCCGTGGGTACCGGTACTACGTGACGGCCGAGCTGAGCGGTCAGGTACTGCTCTACGACTCCGGCCAGCAGCTCGCGGGCGCGGTACCCGCCAGCGCCTTGCCGGGGCCGAACCAGCCGTCAGAACTGGTCAGCAACGGCCGCTATCTCTACGTAGCCAACCGCGGGCCCAATACGGTAGCCGTGTTTGACCTCGCGGGGGGCTCAGGGGGGTCGTCCCCCCATGGGGATACAGCGGGGGGGCTGCCCCGTTACGTTACGGAAGTGTCCACTGGTGACTGGCCTCGGCATATCGCGCTCGACGGCGATCTGCTGTATGTGGCGAATGAGCGCTCACACGAGGTAACGCGGATGGAAATCGACCCCGCGACTGGCATTCCTGCGCACCGCCGGACGATCAAGGTGCCGAGCCCCACGCTGGTGCTTCCGTAGCGGCAGCCACCGGCGGGTCTTCACGGGGTCGTCCCTCCCGGGCCGCCGCGGTAACGGCTTGTGTAGCCAGTCTCACACGGCGCTGAGCCCCCGCCCGTCGCCGCACAGTGGTATCTAGTGGACTAGGGTTTCCACGCGACGCAGCCCGACGCGAGCCGGCAGTGCGCCCGGGCCCTTGGCCGATCCCAGTGACACTCCAGGGCGGAGACGTCGACGTATGACGCAAGTAACCGACGCGCCAGCTAAAACAAGGGCGCAGATCAGCCAGAAGACCCTGCGGAGCGACCCCTGGTGGCGGTCGCCGGCGATCACCGCGGTGCTGCTGACCATCTGGGTCACGTACGCGACCGTGCACGTGTTCATCGGCAGGTACTACTTTGTGCCGCGCTACCACTACCTGACGCCGTTCTACTCCCCGTGCGTAAGCGGCGAGTGCACGCCCGGCTCATCGAGCCTGGGACACTGGATCGGCAGTCTGCCGCCGATCATCCCGTACGCATTCGTGTCGCTGCCCTTCGTGCTCGGCTTCCGGCTGAGCTGCTACTACTACCGGCGGGCTTACTACCGGGCGTTCTGGCGGGCGCCGGCCGCGTGCGCGGTCCGGGAGCCGCACGCGAAGTACACCGGCGAGACGCGGTTCCCGCTCATCGCCCAGAACCTGCACCGCTACTTCTGGGTCATGGTGGTCCTCGTCTCGGTGCTGAACACCTATGACGTGACGCAGGCGTTCCGCGGGCCCAACGGGAGCTTCGGCATCGGCCTCGGCACGCTGATCATGCTGGCCAACGTGATCCTGCTGTGGGCCTACACACTCGGCTGCCACTCCTGCCGGCACATCACCGCGGGACGGCTCAACAACTTCTCTAAGCATCCGGTCCGATACTGGATCTGGACGAAGGTCTCGTGGCTGAACGCAAGGCACATGCAGCTGGCCTGGACGACGCTCGGCACGCTCATGCTGACCGACCTGTACATCTGGCTCCTGGCGGCCGGCGTGTTCAACGACCCGCGGATCTTCAACTGAACCGGTAAGGCAGGCGAAGCGGACATGACTGACATCGGGCACGGCGACGTGCAGCGCCTTCCCTACGACGTCGTCGTCATCGGCGCGGGCGGGTCGGGCCTGCGAGCTGCCATCGAGGCCCGGCTGGCCGGCAAGCGGACGGCCATCATCTCCAAGTCGCTGTTCGGCAAGGCACACACCGTCATGGCCGAGGGCGGCTGCGCCGCCGCGATGGGCAACGTCAACCCGAACGACAACTGGATGGTGCATTTTCGCGACACCATGCGGGGCGGAAAGTTCCTGAACAATCCGCGCATGGCCGAGTTGCACGCCAAGGAGGCCCCGGACCGGGTCTATGAGCTCGAGGCCTGGGGCGCGCTGTTAGACCGCACCCAGGACGGCAAGATCAGCCAGCGGAACTTCGGCGGCCACGAGTACCCCCGGCTCGCCCACGTCGGCGACCGGACCGGCCTGGAGATGATCCGCACCCTGCAGCAGAAGGTCGTCGCGCTGCAGCAGGAGGACGCTCTCTCCCTGGGCGACCCCGAGGCCATGATCAAGGTCTATGCCGAGACGACGATCACACGGCTGATCAAGGACGGCGAGGGCCGGATGGCCGGCGCGTTCGGCTACATCCGCGAGACCGGCGAGTTCGTGCTCTTCCAGGCGCCGACCGTGATCCTGGCCACCGGCGGCATCGGCAAGACCTTCAAGGTCAGCTCGAACTCGTGGGAGTACACCGGGGACGGCCACGCACTCGCGCTGCTGGCCGGCGCCAAGCTGCTCAACATGGAGTTCGTCCAGTTCCACCCGACGCACATGGTGTGGCCCATCTCGGTGCGCGGCCTGCTGGTCACCGAGTCGGTACGCGGCGACGGGGGCGTGCTGCGCAACTCCGAAGGCCGCCGGTACATGTTCAACTACGTGCCTGACGTGTTCCGCGCGCAGTACGCGGAGACCGAGGAAGAGGCCGATCGCTGGTACTCCGACCCGGACCACAACCGTCGGCCGCCCGAGCTGCTGCCGCGCGACGAGGTGGCGCGCGCCAACAACGCCGAGGTCAAGGCCGGCCGGGGGTCGCCGCACGGCGGCGTGTTCCTCGACATCGCGTCCCGGCTGCCGGCCGAGGAGATCCTCCGCAGGCTGCCGTCGATGTATCACCAGTTCAAGGAGCTGGCGGACGTCGACATCACCAAGGAGCCCATGGAGGTCGGCCCGGCTCAGCACTACGTGATGGGCGGCGTTGAGGTCGATCCCGACACGGGCGAGTCCTCGGTGCCGGGCTTGTTCGCGGCCGGTGAGGTGTCCGGCGGCATGCACGGGTCGAACCGGCTCGGCGGCAACTCGCTGTCCGACCTCCTGGTGTTCGGCAAGCGGGCCGGAGACGGAGCGGCTTCGTACGTGGAAGGGCTCGGCGCGCGCCCGTCCGCTTCCGCCGGGTCGCTGGCCGAGGCGCAGGCCGAGGCGCTCGCTCCGCTGGAGCGGCCCGACGGCGAGAACCCGTACACCGTGCACGCCGAACTACAGCAGACGATGAACGATCTGGTCGGCCTCATCCGCCGCGAGTCCGAGGTCAAGCAGGCGCTGACCGAGCTCGAGCAGTTCCGGGCCCGGGCCGCCCGCGTCGCCGTGCCCGGCGGCCGGGCCTACAACCCGGGCTGGCACGTGGCCCTGGACTTGCGGAACATGCTGCTTGTCGCCGAGTGCGTGGCGCTGGCCGCGCTGGAGCGCCAGGAGTCCCGCGGCGGGCACACCCGGGAGGACTTCCCGGAGATGTCGCCCGAATGGCGCAAGGTCAACCTGATCTGCACGCTGG